>ENA-UZWU01016354-UZWU01016354.1-metagenome-genome-assembly--contig:-Day-4--1m-contig-16354_pt1 | contig 13218 bp, 10 predicted proteins | sample MGYA00260345_ERZ794905 | MGnify/ENA metagenome assembly ERZ794905
ACTCATAAAATTAGATTAATACCTAATCTTTGAATTTGAACAAAAATAAATGAACTTTTATTACTTAAACCAAAAACAGTAAACTATTTTTGCTCATTATGTCGAAAACCGAAATTAAATCACTTGTTAGTGTGGGTAAAATGCTCCCTCTTATGGAGGCTTTTTATACTATTCAAGGGGAAGGCTTCCATAAAGGAACCGCAGCTTATTTTGTCAGAATAGGAGGCTGTGATGTTGGGTGTCATTGGTGTGATGTCAAAGAGAGTTGGAATGCAGAATTGCATCCCCCTACTTCAATAGAAACTATTGTTGACCAGGCGGTTGGTAATAGTCAAACAATAGTGGTCACTGGGGGAGAGCCATTGATGTGGGATATGAGTCCATTAACAGCAAAGCTAAAGCTGAAAGGAATGCAGACCCATATTGAAACATCGGGTGCCTATAAGTTGACTGGGGATTGGGATTGGATCTGTTTATCTCCAAAAAAATTAAAAACTCCTTTAAATGAGGTTTATCAAAAGGCTCATGAACTAAAGGTGATTGTTTATAATCTCGACGATTTAAGATTTGCTGAAGAACAAGCGTCAAAAGTAAATTCAAATTGTATTCTTTATTTGCAGCCGGAGTGGAGTAAGCGCGATAAAGTCATGCCTTTTATTGTAGAATATGTGATGAAACACCCAAAATGGAAGGTTTCTCTTCAAACACATAAATATTTAAATATTCCTTAGTAAAATTTAGTTTAATTATTTCTTTTTGTTACTATAATCTATTTTTTTTAATATAATTAATTTAATTTTTATACTAAAATCATTAATTTAGTTTATATATGTAACCTTTTTATAGTTTTATATTTAAAAAATGAAACTATATTTTAATATTTACACTTTAATTTATAATAATAAACTATGTGTGGGATTGTTTGTGCTTTCGATTTAAAGCAAAAACCAGAAATATTAAGGCCTTTGGTTCTCCAAATGTCAAAAAAAATTAGACACCGGGGTCCTGACTGGAGCGGGATTTACAGTGACAACAAAACTATAATGTCGCATGAGCGATTAGCAATTGTTGATCCAGCATCAGGAAAACAACCCCTTTTTAGCTCAGATCGCAAGTTGATTCTTGCAGCGAACGGGGAGATATATAATCATCGCGAAATTAGAAGTCTTTATAAAGACGTATATGAATTTCAAACACAAAGTGATTGTGAGGTTATTTTGGCTTTATACAGAGAGAAGGGATTAGATTTTGTTGATGACTTAAATGGGATTTTTGGATTTGCTATATATGATGTTGAAAATGATGAATACTTTATTGCTCGTGATCATATGGGAATTATCCCTTTATACATGGGCTGGGATCAAAATGGAACTTTCTATGTAGCCTCAGAGCTAAAAGCTTTGGAAGGTTATTGCACCAAAATTGAGTTATTTCCCCCCGGACATTTTTTGTCAAGCAAGGACGGTGAGTTGGTTCAGTGGTATAAGCGTGAATGGGACGAGTTTTCAGCTGTTAAAGACAATGAAACTCATATTTCAGAAATTAAAAAGGCTTTAGAAGACGCAGTCCACCGCCAGTTGATGTCTGATGTACCGTATGGTGTATTATTGTCTGGTGGGCTAGATTCTTCTGTGACTTCAGCTATAGCTAAAAAGTATGCTTCAAGACGCGTTGAGTCTGATGATAAGACTGCTGCGTGGTGGCCGCAGTTACATTCTTTTTCTGTTGGCCTTGACGGGTCTCCGGATCTAGCTGCAGCTCAAATAGTAGCTGATCATATTGGGACTGTTCATCATGAAATAAAATTTACGATTCAAGAGGGTTTAGATGCTGTAAGAGATGTAGTTTATAACCTTGAAACATATGATATTACAACGATCAGAGCTTCAACCCCTATGTACTTGATGGCTAGGGTCATAAAATCTATGGGTATTAAAATGGTTCTCTCTGGAGAGGGAGCAGATGAGTTGTTTGGAGGGTATTTATACTTTCATAAAGCGCCAAATGCAGAAGAGTTTCATAACGAAACTGTTAGAAAGCTAAGCAAACTTCATATGTATGATTGTTTAAGGGCTAATAAAAGCTTAGCAGCTTGGGGTATTGAAGGCAGAGTTCCTTTTTTAGATAAAGAATTTATTGATGTAGCTATGCGAATTAACCCTCAAGATAAAATGATAAATGGGGAACGTATGGAGAAATGGGTGGTTCGAAAAGCATTTGAAGATATGCTGCCCGAAAGTGTAGTTTGGCGACAAAAGGAGCAGTTTAGTGATGGGGTTGGGTATAGTTGGATTGACACTCTAAAAAAAGTTGTGGGGCAGGCGGTTACTGACGAGCAATTAGCTAATGCATGTTTTAGGTTTCCAGTTCAGACTCCACAAAACAAAGAAGAATTCTATTACAGATCAATTTTTGAATCTTATTTCCCTAGTGATGCCGCTGCGCTTTGTGTTCCTCAAGAAGCGAGTGTTGCCTGTAGTACTAAAATAGCCTTGGAATGGGATGAAGCTTTCAAGGATATGAATGATCCTAGCGGAAGAGCGGTGTCTAAAGTGCATGAGAAGGCATATGACTAAATTTTATTGACTAAAAATAAGACTCTTTCAGCTATTTTTTATAAAGTTTCAAAGACTACATAAATAAAAAAGCTCTTAAATCTATTATAAGCCCATTTTTGGTTGATTTAAGCATGTTTAGAAAAATCGTTCAATTGTTAATAATTACAGTTAAATTATCTGAAAACCACTATAAGATGCTTTGAGGATTATTTATATTTGTTAATATCACTAAGTTATCTGTGATAGTACTTAAATTTAATAAATATAAACAAAATAATGAGCGAAGAAATTAATAAAAGCAGTTATTCGGCCGATAGTATACAAGCTTTAGAAGGTATGGAGCACGTGCGTATGCGACCTTCAATGTATATTGGAGATGTAGGTTTAAGAGGATTGCACCACCTGGTATATGAGGTTATTGATAACTCCATAGATGAGGCTTTGGCGGGACATTGTGATAAGATTACAGTTGTTATTAATGAGGATAATTCAATAACGACAGAAGATAATGGTCGTGGTATCCCTGTTGGCTTACATAAAAAAGAAGGTGTTTCAGCTCTTGAAGTTGTAATGACCAAGATTGGAGCAGGTGGTAAATTTGATAAAGATTCTTATAAGGTTTCTGGCGGTTTGCATGGAGTTGGTGTAAGTTGTGTGAATGCGCTTTCAGCACATTTGAAAGCAACTGTTTATAGAGATGGTAAGGTTTATGAGCAAGAATATGAGCGTGGAAAAGCCATGTATCCTGTAAAGCAAACAGGGGAAACTGACAGAAGGGGAACTACAGTTACGTTTAAACCGGATCCAGAGATATTTACTCAGACATTAGTATATGTTTATGAAACTCTTGCGAACAGACTTAGGGAGTTAGCATTTTTAAATAAAGGAATTACCGTAGTGCTTGTAGACCATAGGGAAAAAGATGAGAAAGGTGAGTTTCTAGGAGAAACATTTCACTCAGATGAGGGGCTTTCAGAGTTTATCAAATATTTAGATAGTAATCGTGAACCGATCATGAAGAAAGTAATTGCTTTTGAGGGTCAAAAAAACGGAGTTCCAGTCGAAGTTGCTATGATTTACAATACCTCATATGCTGAAAACTTACATTCTTATGTAAATAATATCAATACTCACGAAGGGGGAACGCATTTGTCAGGTTTTCGTCGTGGGTTGACACATACTTTAAAAAAGTATGCCGACGAATCTGGCATGCTTGACAAGTTAAAATTTGATATAGCTGGCGATGATTTTCGAGAAGGGTTAACAGCTATTATTTCTGTTAAGGTCCAAGAGCCTCAATTTGAGGGTCAGACAAAAACAAAATTAGGAAATCGTGAGGTTTCTGCTTCCGTTAGTCAAGCTGTTTCTGAAATGTTAACAGACTATTTGGAAGAAAACCCGGATGATGCAAAAATAATTGTTCAAAAAGTTATTTTAGCGGCTCAGGCACGTCATGCAGCTCAAAAGGCTCGTGAAATGGTTCAGAGAAAAACAGTAATGAGTATGGGAGGGTTGCCTGGGAAACTGAGTGATTGTTCTGAGCAAGACCCTGCTAAGTGTGAAGTTTTCCTTGTAGAAGGGGACTCGGCAGGAGGTACAGCTAAGCAAGGTCGAGATCGTGCATTTCAAGCTATTTTACCTTTAAGAGGAAAAATCTTAAATGTGGAAAAAGCTATGCAGCATAAAGTATTTGAAAATGAGGAGATTAAAAATATCTTTACAGCACTAGGCGTAACTATCGGAACTGAAGAGGATAGTAAGGCCTTAAATTTATCGAAATTACGTTATCACAAAATTGTAATTATGTGTGATGCCGATATTGATGGTAGCCATATTGCAACCCTTATTTTAACTTTCTTTTTTAGATANNCGTGATACAATAGTTGATGGTTATGGTGGAAGCGCATCAATTCAACGCTACAAGGGTCTTGGAGAGATGAATGCTAGCCAGCTTTGGGATACTACCATGAATCCTGATTTTAGAACTTTACGTCAAGTACAAGTTGACAATGGAACCGAAGCAGATCGTATTTTTTCAATGCTTATGGGGGATGATGTACCGCCTAGAAGAGAATTTATTGAAAAAAATGCTATTTATGCAAATATTGATGCTTAGTTGGTTTTTTTAAATTCCTGAATATGAAAAAACCAATCATCTTTAGTTTCGTTTTTTTTGTAGTTATTTCAATTAAAGCTCAAACAGATTTTCAAAATTCGCCTAACTCAACATTAGCCTTTGGAAATATATTACTTGCTGGAGATGATGCCAGTTTATTGGCTGAAAACTATCTCAAGCCTTCTGTTATTGGTTTGATTAGTGGAATGAATAGCGGTTGGTATTCAACGGCTAAAACCCACAAGAAATTTGGTTTTGATATCACCATTGGTTTTAATGCTTCTTTTGTACCCTCAAAAGATCAAATGTTTGATTTTGCTTCTACTGACTACAATTATATTTCAGTTGCTGATGGTTATTCTGAGTTACCAACAGTATTAAGTGATAATGAGTCAGAGACCATATTCAATGTTTCAATACCAGCTTTAAGCGGTGACTATAAGGTTGGTTCATTCACTATGCCTGGTGGTGTAGCTAAAGATTTGCCTATTAACGCAGTGCCAACTCCCTTTGTCCAGCTAGGATTAGGATTGCCATATAGAACAGAAGTGAACTTAAGATATGTGCCAGATTTAAATTATGATTCTAAAGTAAATGGAAGTTCAATAGGTATTGGAGTTCAACATGATTTGACGCAATACCTAGGGATATTAGGCAAGCTTCCATATAGTATCTCAATTATGGGAGCTTATTCAAAATCAAATATTGAGTATGCGATTGATAAAAATTTGTCTAATCAAATTTCTGTTACAGACGGAAATGCCATCTTTAATTTAGATACATGGACCGTACAGGCATTGGGTTCTCTGAATTTAAGAGTTTTTACAATTTATGCTGGAGTGGGTTATAATTATGGTACATCTAATTTTAATGTTAACGGAGATTACACATTGTCTTATCGTCTTCAAGATTCAAATCAAAACTCGGTTGGTACTATTATTGAAAACATATCAGACCCTATCAATTTGAGTTTTAGCTCTAGCGGATCACGAGCAACAATTGGAACACGTTTTAATCTATTATTTTTTAAGATTTTTGCAGACTATACCATACAAGAATACAATACAGCATCGGCAGGAGTTGCCTTTAGTATCAGATAATAAATTACAGTAATACAAAATAAAAATTATGAAAATAACAGTAGTTGGCGCAGGCGCCGTAGGTGCAAGTTGCGCAGAGTACATTGCAATTAAAAATTTTGCTTCAGAAGTCGTTTTATTAGATATTAAAGCAGGTTTTGCAGAAGGCAAAGCAATGGACTTAATGCAGTGTGCTTCTCTAAATGGATTTGACACAAAGATAACAGGTTCTACCAATGATTATATCAAAACTGCAAATAGTGATATTTGTGTAATAACTTCAGGTATTCCTAGAAAGCCTGGAATGACTCGTGAAGAGTTGATAGGTATTAATGCAGGAATTGTTAAAACAGTATCTACAAGTTTGGTAAAACACTCACCAAACACTGTTCTCATTGTAGTAAGTAATCCTATGGATACCATGACATATTTAGCGCACAAGGTAACGGGGCTTCCAAAACACAAAATTATAGGAATGGGTGGGGCTCTTGATTCAGCTCGTTTTAAGTTTCGATTGGCTGAGGCTATAGGTGCACCTATTAGTGATGTAGACGGAATGGTTATTGGTGGTCATAGCGATATAGGTATGGTGCCTTTAATTTCACACGCAACTCGTAACAGTATTAAGGTATCAGAATTTATTTCAAAAGAGAGATTAGAACAGGTTAAACAAGACACCAAGGTAGGAGGAGCTACATTAACCAAGCTTTTAGGGACCTCTGCGTGGTATGCACCCGGAGCAGCAGTTAGTGGCCTAGTCCAATCAATTGCATGCAATCAGAAAAAAATATTTCCATGTTCAGTATTTCTTGATGGAGAGTATGGTTTGTCTGACTTGTGTATCGGAGTGCCTGTTGTCCTGGGAACTAATGGAATTGAAGATGTTGTTGAAATTGAGTTAAGCGATAGTGATAAAGCACATTTATACGAAAGCGCTGAAGGCGTCAAAAAAACAAACTCATTATTAGAGATTTAGGTATATTTTAGTCTAATTTTGAATTTGACTTCTTAACAGTGTTCTTAATCATCTTTTGTTGAAAACAAAGGAAACTATTGTCAAATTACATCGTAAATCATATATTTGCTCGTTTATTAAAAATTAAAGCATACAAAAACAATTCATAATGCAAAATAAAGGACCCGTAAAGTTATTTGCTCTATTATTTGGTTTGGTTAGTATTTACCAATTATCATTTAGTTTTAAAGCAAATCAAATAGAAGATAATGCAAAGCAGTTTGCTATTGAGAAGATTTCTGATTCAGAATCTGAATATGACGCTAAGCGAGCGCTAGAACAAGCTAAGTATTTAGACTCCCTAAAAAACGAGAAAGTTTTTAATATTGGAATCGCGGAGTTTAACTACGATGAAGTTAAAGAGAAAGCCATGAATCTTGGTTTGGATCTTAAAGGAGGAATCAATGTAATTCTTCAAATATCGGTTAAAGACATTCTTGTTGGCTTGGCCAATGGTAGTAAGGATCCTGTATTTAGAAAAGCATTAAGTGACGCAGAAGAGCTTCAGAAAGATAGTCAAAACACTTACTTAGAAGATTTCTTTGTTGCTTTTGAATCAATTGAAGGTGAAACTAAATTAGCGTCCCCGGATATTTTTGCCAACCGTACATTAAGCGAAGAAGTCACATTTGATATGTCAGATGATGAAGTTAAGCCTGTACTTTCAGCTAAAATTGATGAATCTATTGTATCGGCTTTTGAGGTTTTGCGCAAGCGTATTGATAAGTTTGGAGTGACACAGCCAAACATTCAACGTATAGGAAATTCTGGTCGTATCTTGGTTGAATTGCCAGGAGCGAAAGAAATTGAACGTGTTAAAGGATTATTACAAAGTACAGCTCAATTAGAATTTTGGGATGCTTACAAAGGAGAAGAATTTGGAACATTTATTTTTCAAGCCAATGATATTTTAAAAGAAATTGTTGATACTGAGGTTAGTGGCGATTTAGACCAAACTCAAGAATCTGAAGCTGATGCCATCTCTGATATCATTGGAGATACTGATGCTGAAACAGGGGAAGAGGGAGAACAAAATCCATTGTTTGACTTAATACGTGCGCCTGGATACAGTGGTGGTCCTGTAATCGCTTCTTTTGAACAAAAAGACAAACAACTTGTTACGGATTATCTTAATAATCCTCAAGTTCGCGCTTTATTAACAGCAGAACAACGTTATGCAAAGTTTGTATGGGGGATCCCACAAATTCAACAAACTGTTGGAGAAGATTCTCAGACTATAGAACTAATTGAATTGTATGCTCTTAAAGGAAATAGAGATAACATTCCCCCACTTAGTGGTGCTGTAATCACTGATGCTCGTCAAGCATTCCAGCAAAATGGAAGCCCAAGTGTTTCGATGCAAATGAACCTTAAAGGAGCTAAAGTATGGGAAGATATGACTGGAAATGCATTTAATACGGCTGGTCAAATTGCAATTGTTTTGGATGAAATAGTATATTCAGCTCCGGGTGTTACAACTGGTCCAATAGCTGGAGGTAACTCAGAGATATCAGGTTCCTTCACCTTGAACGAAGCTGTTGATTTAGCAAATGTATTAAGAGCTGGTAAATTGCCCGCATCTGCTGATATAGTACAAGCTGAAGAAGTAGGGCCCTCCTTAGGACAGGAAGCTATAGATAGTGGAATGAAATCTTTTTTAATTGCATTAGCATTAGTGCTTTTATGGATGCTATTTTACTATGGCAAAGCAGGAATTTATTCAAATATTGCTTTACTATTTAACATTATATTAATTTTTGGTATTCTTTCCGGCCTTGGAGCTGTCTTAACGTTACCAGGAATTGCAGGAATAGTCTTAACAATTGGTATTGCAGTTGATGCAAATGTTCTTATTTATGAGCGAATTCGTGAAGAACTGTTTAAAGGTAAAGGCTACAAGGAGTCTGTTAGAGATGGATTTAGTAATGCACTGTCATCCATTTTAGATGCGAATATCACTACCGGCCTTACAGCATTAATATTATATGTATTTGGATCGGGACCTATTAAAGGATTTGCAACAACTTTGTTAATTGGTATTTTAACGTCGTTATTTACAGCAATTTTTATTTCAAGATTATTAATTGACTGGCACTTAAATCGTGGAGGTAAATTAGAATTTTCAACCGGGATGACAAAAGGTTTATTTAGATCGATAAACATTAAATTTCTTAAAAAACGTAAAATAGCTTACCTTATTTCAGGATCAATTATAGTTACTGGTCTCTTTTCGTTATTTACTACTGGTTTGGACCAAGGAATAGACTTTGTTGGAGGAAGAACATATACAGTACGTTTTGCACAAGACATGAATACTGAAAAAGTTAAGACAGCTTTAAATGAAGTATTTAATAGTGCCGAGGTTAAAACGATAGGGAGCGCAAATCAGTTAAAAATATCTACTAAGTATAAAGTGAATGAAAATTCTGCTGAAGTTGACCAAGAGGTTCAACAAAAACTATATGAAGCATTAGTGCCGTTTTTACCACCAAAGACAACTTACATTCAGTTTATAAATGCTGAGAACAATGTCGGTAAAATGTATTCAGGAAAAGTAAGTCCAACTATAGCAGATGATATAAAAAAATCATCTGTCTGGGCTATCTTAGGATCCCTAATAGTAGTCTTTCTTTACATCTTGTTTAGATTTAAGAAATGGCAGTTCTCATTGGGCGCTGTAGCCGCAGTATTTCATGATGTTTTAATAGTTTTAGGAATTTTCTCAATTGCATGGAAATTCTTACCATTCAGCATGGAGATCGATCAGGCGTTTATAGCGGCTATTTTAACTGTTATCGGATATTCTTTAAATGACACTGTGGTTGTATTTGATAGAATTAGAGAATACTTAAACGAGCATACTAGTTGGAGATTTGATAAAGTAGTCAACAGCGCTTTAAGTAGTACTTTGAGTCGTACATTAAATACATCTTTAACCACTTTGGTTGTGTTATTAGCGATGTTTACTTTTGGCGCCGACTCGCTTAGAGGTTTATTATTTGCACTTATTGTCGGTGTTCTAGTTGGAACTTATTCATCGTTATTTATTGCAACACCAATAATGCATGACACTTTAAATCGCTTGGATAAAAAAGGGTAGTGATTTCTATTAATCGTTATAAAAAAAGCCACTTATTTAAGTGGCTTTTTTAGTGCGAGTAAAGTTTGATAAACTAAGTAGTTTTTGGTTTATAAAAAAACATAAAATAAAGCCCACAAACGACAAAAGGGATGCTTAATACCTGTCCAGTATTTAAGTCTAATATCCAGTCTTCTCGACTGTCAATCTGTGCAATTTTAAATTGCTCAACAAAGACCCTTACGGACATTAAAAGCACTAAGAAAAGTCCAAATAAAAAGCCTGTCTGTGTACTCTTTTTTGTTTTCCAGTATAACAAGAAGAGTGTTATAAATACAAATACATACCCAAATGATTCGTATAATTGTCCAGGATGCCTGGGAACATTATCTAATTGCCGAAATATAATTGCTAAAGGGAATCCTTCTTCAGTTGGCTTTCCGATCATTTCAGAATTGAAAAAATTCCCAATTCTGATAAATACGGCTCCTAAAGCGGAGGCAATAACCACACGGTCAAGTATCCAGAGTACAGATTTTTTCAGTATTTTTTTATTATATATGTACATAGATATAATCATGCCAATAGCTGCTCCATGACTAGCCAGTCCACGAAATCCAGTGAACTCAAATCCTCCGCTAAAACGAAAAGGAAGAAATACACTTAGAAAATCTTCTCTAAATAATTCAGATTGATAGAATATTACATGTCCTAGTCGCGCACCAATCATAATTCCTAAAACAGAATACATGAACAGGCCGTCAAGTTTATCATCTGACTGGTCTTCATTTTTGTATATTTTTTTCATAATATACCACCCAGTAACAAAGGCAGCCATCCACATAAGGCTGTAGTAGTGAATTTTAAAATTTCCAAAAAGAGCAATGCCATCTGAAGCAGGATCCCATATGGTTTGTATCAAATACATAGTTGTTAATTTAGTTTGTAAATATAGAAAATTGAGATGAATCTAGAACTTAGCTAAAACTTATTAAATATTATTTTATTTTTTTGGAACTGGGTCATGTCCAGACCCTCCCCAAGGATGGCACTTTAAAATACGCTTGATTCCCAGAAAGCTTCCTTTTATAAGTCCATGAACTAGTAAGGCGTCTTTCACGTAGTGAGAACAAGTAGGCTGAAAACGGCAACTTGAAGGTAAAAAAGGAGAGATTAGTTTTTGATAAGTCTTTATTATGAATAAAAAAGGTGCAATGAAAATTGTCTTCATTTATTTAATTTATAGTAAATGCAGTGCCATCATTGCTATCTTTGAGTTGAATCCCTATTTCAATTAATTCATCTCTAATTTTATCTGAAAGTGCAAAGTTTTTTTCAGCTCTGGCCTCATTTCGCATCTTTATTAATAGTTCAACTGTTGCACCAAGTTTTTGGTTTTGGTCATTTGAAGTTTCGTTTTTAAGCCCTAAAATATCAAAAACAAAATGATGTATTACTTCTTTAAGCAAAATCAGATTTAGGTCACTTATACTCGCTTTGTTATCTTTAATTTGGTTGATATATTTAACTGCACTAAATAGCTCAGCAATTAAGATTGGAGTATTGAAGTCATCATTCATTGCAGCATAACAATTAGACTTCCATTTGATAATGTCAAAATCACTTGAGTCTTTTGTTGCCTCAATTTTAGATAATGAAGCTACGGCATCCATTAGTTTGAAACATCCTTTTTCAGATGCTAACAAGGCATCATTACTGAAGTCTAATACACTCCTATAATGTGCTTGCATCATAAAAAAACGAACAACTGAAGCAGAAAACCTCTTAGAAAGTTTATCATTATTTCCATTTAATATTTCAGCAGGTAGAATATTATTACCAGTTGATTTTGCCATTTTTTGACCGTTTAAAGTCAGCATATTTGCATGCATCCAATAGTTTGCTGGTGAATGGTTGTGACACGCTTTTGCTTGTGCAATTTCGCACTCGTGATGAGGAAATTTTAAATCCATCCCACCCCCGTGTATGTCAAAATTTTCTCCGAGGTATTTTGTGCTCATTGCTGTACACTCTAAATGCCATCCAGGAAATCCATCACTCCAAGGAGATGGCCAACGCATAATGTGCTGAGCTTCTGCTTTTTTCCAAAGTGCAAAATCTTGCGGATTTTTTTTATCAGATTGACCATCCAATGCTCTTGTGTTATGAACAAGATCTTCAATATTTCTTCCGCTTAAAATTCCGTAGTTATGGGACTCGTTGTATTTCAAAACATCAAAATAAATTGATCCATTTGCTTCATATGCTAAACCTTTTTCAAGTATTGATTTGATGATTTCTAACTGTTCTATGATGTGACCAGTTGCAGTTGGTTCAATACTGGGAGGTAGAAAATTAAAAGTATTTAAAATGTTGTGAAAATCTACTGTGTAGCGTTGAACTACTTCCATGGGTTCAACTTGCTCTAGTCTTGCTTTTTTTGCAATTCTGTCCTCGCCTTGATCCGAATCATTTTCAAGGTGACCAGCGTCAGTGATGTTTCGAACATAGCGTACTTTATAGTCAAGGTGCTTAAAATATCTAAAGATCATATCAAAAGACATGAAGGTCCGTACATTTCCAAGGTGCACATTGCTGTAGACTGTGGGGCCACAAACATACATTCCAATAGCGCCTTCACTGACTGGTTTAAAGATTTCTTTTTTTCCTGAAAGGGTGTTGTATATCTTAAGTGTGTTTGAGAGGTATTTTTCCATGGTTATAGGGCTAGAATTTTGTCTCTAATTTTATATAATCTAAAAATTCCCTCTTGGTATTTTTTTCCTTAAATTTCCCACCAAATTCGCTTGTTACGGTGCTACTTTCAATATCTCGAATGCCTCTAGAATTAACACACAAATGCTTAGCATCAATTACGCAGGCTACATCTTTTGTGTTTAGGATACTTTGAAGTTCTTTAACGATTTGGATGGTGAGTCGCTCTTGAACTTGTGGTCTTTTTGAAAAATAGTCAACAATACGATTCATTTTGGATAGCCCAACCACAGTTCCATTTGAAATGTATGCAACGTGAGCTCTACCTACAATGGGGAGAAAATGATGTTCACAAGTTGAATAAACTGTGATGTTCTTTTCAACTAGCATTTCTCCATATTGGTATTTGTTATCAAAGGTTGATGCCTTGGGTTTATTTGACGGATCAAGTCCACTGAAAATTTCTTTTACAAACATTTTTGCGATTCGGTTTGGAGTGCCATTAAGACTGTCATCAGTCAAGTCTAAGCCAAGAGTCTCCATGATGTGTTTAACATCCTTTTTAATCAAGGTTATTTTCTCGTCAGCACTTAGTACAAACGCATCGTCACGCATTGGTGTTTCAGATGAAGTTCCTATGTGGTTATCACCAATTA
>ENA-UZWU01001395-UZWU01001395.1-metagenome-genome-assembly--contig:-Day-4--1m-contig-1395_pt4 | contig 13190 bp, 9 predicted proteins | sample MGYA00260345_ERZ794905 | MGnify/ENA metagenome assembly ERZ794905
ATGGGCATCAGCCTAGCTTTAGTCATAGCTTTTATCATAATTCCGGCTGGAATGGTTTTGCTAGGCAAAGGGCCTCACACAAGTCTTCAAGATAATTCATCAGCATTTACTGCAAAGTTCGCTTGGCTAACAGAGCACTATGGAACCCTTATTCTGCTAACTGCTTTAAGTCTGGCGGCACTATCTGCCTATGGAATCAGTAAACTTGAAGTTGAAAATCGGTTTATCGACTATTTTAGATCAGATACTGAGATCTATCGCGGCATGGAGACTATTGATACAGCTTTGGGTGGAACAACACCTCTAGATATCATCATCCAAGCCCCTGTCTTTGACGAGCCAACAATAAATGACGTAGAGGAATTCGAATCAACTGACGATGACTATTCTCTAGACGATGACTATGCTTTTGAAGATGAATACGGCGATATGGAGGAGGAACTTGCTCAGGATGATGCCTCTAGTTTGGCAGAAAGCTACTGGTTTTCCTCCGCTGGCCTTGCTGATTTAGAAAAACTCCAGACCTTTATTGATGCTCAACCAGAGGTTGGCAAAGTCAACTCTCTGGTACAACTTTACGCCGTCGCCAGGGATCTCAGTAACCGCGATCTCAATGATCTTGAAATTGCTATCATGCGTCAGAGTCTAAGTGACGAAATCTACCAGCAAATGGTTGCCCCCTACCTATTAGAAGATATAGATGAGGCTCGCATCCAGCTTCGAGCTATGGAAACAGGTGGCCAGTTACGTCGTGCTGAGCTTCTTGAAAAAATACACCAGTATGCGATTGATGAAGTGGGTATCGCCCCTGAAAATATTCGGTTTACAGGTATCTTAGTGCTTTACAATAATATGCTTCAGAGCCTCTACAAGTCTCAAATAGTCACCCTAGGCGCTGTGTTTATCGGTATTATGATAATGTTTTTGGTTCTTTTTCAGTCTGTGAAAATCTCAATTATTGCAATATTACCCAACTTTTTAGCCGCCGGAATTGTGCTTGGCAGCATGGGTATTTTCGGTATACCACTGGATATGATGACCATCACCATTGCTGCTATTACAGTGGGCATTGGGGTTGATCATGCGATCCATTATTTAACGCGATTCAAACGCGAGTTCAGTCTTGATAGTAATTATATAGGTGCCATGCACCGTGCCCATGCGAGCATCGGGCAAGCTCTATTTTATACCTCGATTACGATTATTGCAGGATTCTCAATCTTGGCCCTGTCTAATTTTATTCCCTCGGTTTACTTTGGCTTGCTAACTGGTCTTGCTATGTTAGCCGCATTACTTGGCTCCATGACATTACTCCCTCAGCTCATTATTATTAGTAAACCCTTTGGTGCAGATATGCCCGTGCAACCTCAAGCAGGCGAACAATAGCCCCTATGCCTCTAATTACATTACAAGATGTCTTTTTAAGTTATGGCCAACCGCCTCTCATTGACCACATCAATTTAACTATTGAACCTGGGGAGCGTGTTTGTCTGATTGGCCGAAATGGTGCGGGTAAATCTACACTGCTCAAAATTATTGACGGCCAGATTATTGCCGATGAAGGATCTATTAAGCGCGCTAGCGGGGTAAAGGTGGCGCAACTAGAGCAGTCTGTTCCGCAAAATACTCAAGGCTCTGTCTTTGACGTTATTGCTGAGGGCCTCGGTAAAGAGGGCAAGTTAGTGCAGCAATTTCATCATCTAACCCAACAGTTAACGCATGATTCGAGTCCTAAAATATTCAGCCAACTCGAGGAATGCCAGGCGGAATTAGAGCGAATCAATGGCTGGGATATTAATCAACGGGTTGAATCAATTATTACTAAAATGGAATTGGATCCAGATGTCGACATTCAAAGTTTGTCCGGCGGATACAAGCGGCGAGTTCTTTTGGCCAGGGCTCTAGTATCTAATCCAGACTTGCTGCTGCTCGATGAGCCGACGAATCATCTCGATATTGAAGCTATTCAATGGGTAGAGCAGTTTTTGCTGAAATGGGAAGGTTCTCTTCTATTTATCAGCCACGACCGACGCTTTATGGATAACCTAGCTAACCGATTTATAGAGATCGATCGGGGTAAGTTGGCCGAATACAATTGCAACTACAGTACGTACTTAACCCGCAAGGAAGAAAATCTCGAGGTTGAAGATCGCCAAAACGCTCTCTTTGACAAGCGACTTTCTCAAGAAGAAATTTGGATTAGACAGGGTATTAAAGCCCGTCGGACCCGCAATGAGGGTCGTGTTAGATCACTTGAAGCCATGCGCAAAGAATTCTCGGAACGTCGCAAACGCTTGGGCACTGCCAAAATGGATATTCACCAGGCTGAGAAGTCTGGCAAGATCGTCGCTGAAGCCAATGACATTTCATTTGCTTTTGGCAGTGATACTGTCGTGCGTAACTTTTCTACGCTGATTCAGCGCGGCGATAAAGTCGGTCTAATTGGCCGTAATGGTGTAGGCAAGACAACGCTTATTAAATTGCTCTTGGGTGAATTAACTCCTCAGACTGGCACTATTAAAACTGGTACCAACCTTAGTGTGGCCTATTTTGACCAATACCGCTCAGCGTTAGATGAAGAGAAATCAGTGCAAGACAATGTATCTGGTGGTCGTGACATGCTAGAAATTGGCGGTAAAAGCCGTCATGTAATTAGCTATTTACAAGATTTTTTATTCGCACCGGACCGGTGCCGTCAGCCAGTAAAGGCATTATCCGGTGGGGAGCGAAACCGCCTCTTACTGGCAAAGTTGTTTACTGCTCCCTCAAATATCTTAGTTCTAGATGAGCCAACCAATGATCTAGATATTGATACTTTAGATTTGCTAGAAGAACTACTTATTGACTATAAGGGCACCATTATTTTGGTTAGTCATGATCGAGCGTTCCTCAATAATGTCGTCACTAGCACCCTCGTTTTCGAAGGCAAAGGCGTCATCAATCAGTATGTGGGCGGCTACGATGATTGGCTGCGCCAGCGTAAAAATGAAACATCTTCAAACCCCGGAGCTTTAAAAAAAGGCAAAGCTAGAACAACGCTGTCAGCTAACAAACTATCCTATAAAGATCAAAGAGAACTGGATAGTCTGCCAAAAATAATTGAAGGCCTTGAGATCCAAATTAGCGAAATTTCCATAAAAATGAGTGATGCGAATTTTTATACATCTAATCGTACGCTTATAACAGAGACCGAAAAACAACTGACGGAGTATCAGACCCAATTGAGTCGGTGCTATGAGCGCTGGGAGTTGCTTGAACAATAACTTTGTCGTCTCCTGATGCCCCGCTAAAAGGCAAACTTTGCTTTATTTATCTAATGAATGGCTAAGAAGCCAAATTAGCTTTAAAATCAACTACTAAAGAACACGCAAAAAAGGAATGTAATGGATTTTCAACGAAAACCACTGGTACTTATCGTTTTAGATGGCTGCGGCCATAGCGACGACAAGCAATATAACGCCGTTGCAAACGCAACTACGCCTTTGTGGGAAGAGCTTTGGAAATCCAATCACCCGGGTACTTTTATTGAGACCTCTGGTCTTGCAGTAGGATTGCCTGAAGGGCAAATGGGAAATTCAGAAGTGGGCCATATGACCATCGGTGCTGGAAGGGTGATGTATCAAAATTTTACCCTAATCAACAAAGCTATTGATGAAGGTACTTTTTCGACTAACCAAGTGTATTGTGACGCCATTGATCACTGTGTTTCACACAATAAAGCGGTCCATATATTCGGTCTTCTCTCCCCTGGAGGTGTCCATGCCCATGAGGACCATATCAACGCGATGATCTCACTAGCTGCTGCCCGCGGCGCTGAACGAGTCTATGTTCATGCATTTCTTGACGGGCGCGACTGTCCACCGCGCAGTGCAGAACCATCTCTGCTTAAAACTCAGGAATTATGTGAATCCACCGGTGTTGCCAAAATAGCCTCTATTGTTGGTCGCTTTTACGCTATGGACAGAGATAATCGTTGGGATCGCACAAGCCAAGCATATCGTTTAATTACCGAAGGTGCGGGCAACTACTGCGCCAAAGATTCAATAGCTGCGCTTGAGTCTGCCTATGCAAGAGATGAAGACGATGAATTTGTGAGTGCCACCTGTATTTGTGCAGAGGGAGAAGTACCAACAAAAATTGAAGATGGCGATGCTGTTATTTTTATGAATTTCCGCCCAGATCGTGCCCGTCAGTTAAGCCATGCTTTGGTTGATGAAGACTTTGATGGATTTGAGCGTTCAGTCATACCCAAACTAAGTTGTTTTGTGATGTCTACTGAATATGAAGACAACCTAGATTGTCCTTGCGCCTTTCCGCCAACGCCAGTGATTAACTCTCTCGGTGAGTTCTTGGCGAATAATAAGAAGCGGCAATTGCGCATTGCAGAAACCGAAAAGTATGCTCACGTCACCTTCTTTATGAGCGGTGGTCGTGAAGCTGTTTACGAAGGTGAGGAACGTTCTTTACTGCCATCTCCCAAGGTCAACACCTACGATTTGCAGCCAGAGATGAGTGCGCCCGAGGTAACTAAGCAAATGATCGAAGCAATCGAGTCGAATCAATTTGATACGATTATTTGCAACTATGCTAACTGTGATATGGTCGGCCATACCGGCGACTACGCCGCTGCCATGAAATCGGTTGAAGCTGTTTACAGCTGTTTACAGCAGGTTATTGAGAGTTTGCTCAAAGTCGGCGGAGAAGCTCTAATTACAGCCGATCACGGTAATGTCGAAATCATGTTCGATGCCAAGAGCAATCAACCTCATACCCAGCACACTAGCTTACCAGTACCACTGGTGTATGTGGGTGATCGAGAAATAACACTGGCAGACGGTGGCTCTCTTGCAGATGTCGCCCCCACAATGTTGGCATTGATGGGTTTAGCTCAACCGACCGAAATGACTGGTCGATCCCTCATTGCGTATTAATGTTTAATACCGAGGTGCCTCGCTCAGTAACACGTCTTAGATTCAAACCAACTTTATTTTGGCTTCAAAAAGTACTTCTGATTGTGGTAACGCTTCTGTGCCTTACATTGACGGCTAATGCCGATGATAATCAAAAAAAATTAGAAGACCTTAAAAAGACCATCGCTGAATTACAGCGATCCTTGAGCGCCCAAAACAAAGAAAAGACCGAGCTAGAAATCAGCCTGAAAGCAGTGGAAGTCGAAGCAAGTAATCTTTCTGCCAATATCCGTTCTCTNNNCACAAGCTAGGTGACCAAGAACCTGTGAAGCTGCTACTCAACCAGGAAGATCCAAAAAAAATGGCGCGTATGTTTAAATACTACGACTATTTGTTATCGGCCCGTGCTGAAAAAATTGATGAGTATTCCGCTAATGTCGACAAACTCTCTAAGATTATTCAATCAATCAATAAGAATAAATTAGAATTAATCGCTTCAAATAAAGCGTTAACTCTGAAGAATAAAGCACTAAAACTGCGTATTACCGATCGAGAAAAAACCCTTAAAAAGCTGCAACTATCTCTAGCTGATGATGCCAAACGTCTAAATAGGCTGCAAACGCAACGGTCAGATTTAGAAGATATTCTCAATGCAGTGGAAGAAGCTGTCGCTGATCTCGTTCTGCCAACCAACTCACAGCCTTTTGCTTCTCGTAGGGGCAAGTTAAGCTGGCCTGCTACGGGAAAGCTACTGAAACGTTATGGCTCCAGACGAAGTGGCCCAATGCGCTGGAAAGGCTGGTTGATTGACGTGAAGGCAGGCGCGCCCGTAAAAGCGATTCATCAAGGCCGCGTGGTATTTTCTAATTATCTGCGTGGATTTGGGCTACTCTTGATTTTAGATCATGGGGACGGATACATGACTCTTTATGGTCACAATCAAGAGTTATTAAAAGACACTGGAGACTGGGTGCAGTCCAACGAGCAAATCGCTAGAGTCGGTAACACTGGTGGATTGACAAGATCAGCCCTATATTTTGAAGTGCGAAGCCAAGGTAAACCTGCCAATCCTAAATTGTGGTTGAGCCAGAAATAAAGAAAGGAATGAAGTTATGTTAAAGAAGTTAGCTCTAGTTCTGCTGCTGTTACCAGTAATGCAGACAGACGCAGACGTGGAACCTGAGAGGTCTCAATCACCCGATTCTACTGCCGAGGGTCGCTTACCTCTAAGAGAGTTAAGAACCTTCACCCAGGTGTTTGAGCAAGTACGTCTTGGCTACGTTGAAGAGGTTACCGACACAGAGCTTTTAGAGAATGCGATTGAAGGCTTGCTAACAGGATTGGATCCTCATTCAACCTACCTAAAAAAAGAGGACTACGGTGAACTACAAGAGAGTGCCTCCGGTGAATACGGTGGCCTAGGTATGGAAGTCGGTGCCGATTCTGGATTGATAAAGGTTATATCGCCAATTGATGGTAGCCCAGCCGCCAAAGCGGGTATAAAGGCAGGCGATTTAATTATTGAAATGAATGATTCACCCATCCGAGGCTTGGGCTTACAAAAAGCCATCGACAAACTACGAGGTGAGAAGGGCACCAGTATTAAATTGACCATCTACCGTGAAGGTCAAGAAGGGCCATTAACCTTCAATCTTGTAAGAGACATTATTCAAATCAGCGCCGTTCGGAGTGAAATGCTAGAACCGGGGTATGGTTATGTGCGAATCGCGCAGTTTCAAATCACTTCAGGCGATGACTTTGTTACCGAAGTGGAGAGCCTAAAAAGTGCTTCCCCTACAGCACTGAAAGGCCTCGTTATTGACTTACGCAATAATCCCGGCGGGCTTGTGCCTGCCTCAGTTACCGTTGCAGATGCCCTAATTAATGCCGGCACATTGGTCTATACAGAGGGTCGGATGCCTAGCTCCAATCGCCGGTTTGAAGCTGAAAATGGTGATATTCTTCAAGGCGTGCCCATAGTGGTACTCATTAATGGTGGCAGCGCCTCTGCTTCTGAAATTGTTGCTGGTGCATTGCAAGACAATGGCCGTGCCGCCATAGTTGGAACCCAGAGCTTTGGCAAAGGTTCCGTGCAATCAGTTTTGCCTCTTGGTGATGGCCGCGCAGTAAAACTCACCACTGCAAGATACTTTACTCCCAATGGCCGTTCTATACAGGCCGAAGGCATTGCTCCGGATATTGTCATCGAACCCGCAGAAATTAGACCGTATAACATCTCTAATCGGGTACGAGAAGAGAATCTTGATGGACACCTTGAGTCGGACGGCACTTTGTCAGACAACTCCAAAAAATCTGAGAAAGAACAAATACCATCAATTGATGACAACCAACTTTATGAAGCCCTTAACCTTCTCAAAGGGTTTCAATTATTGGGCCAGAGAGCGGCATTAGATTAGATCTACTTAACTATCAGAATCTATATCTAACCGATCAACCTTCTGGAATCCTCTTGGCAACTTATGCCCTCGTCTACCACGCTCGCCACGATAGTGCTCTAAGTCTTTAGGCTTCATGACTAAATAGCGTTTGCCTGAGTGGACTACTAGAGACTTCCCTTCTGCGATCACGGCATAGTCGACAACAAATTCTTCGCGGCTTTGTAGCCGTGAACTGGGTATGTTGATTATTTTGTTGCCCTTACCGCGAGCTAACTCAGGTATATCAGTGATTGGGAAAACTAGCATACGACCTTCATTACTCACGGCGGCTATATTTGCGTCCATTTGGTTAACCAGCTTGGGCTCCAAGATTCGTCCACCTTTGGGAATACTCACCACTGCTTTACCAGCTTTATTTTTTGTGAAGAGATCACCAATTTTTGTAATGAAACCATAACCCGCATCAGTGCCCATTAGAACTTTCTGCTCATCTGCACCCATCACAACATCGGTGAACAGCGCGCCAGGAGGCAAATTTAGTCGCCCTGTGGCGGGTTCTCCCTGACCTCTGGCAGAGGGCAGTGTATGTCCTGCCAGCGAATAATAACGACCGGTGGAGTCTTGCAAAAATACATTTTGGTTGCTGCGCCCAAGGGCTGAGGAGAGAAATTTATCCCCTGATTTATAATTGAGTGTTGTGGGGTCGATTTCATGACCCTTGCCGGCTCTAATCCAACCCTTATCTGAGAGCACCACTGTAATTGGTTCTGCGGTTAACAAGTCTTTTTCGTTAAATGCGGTTGCTTCTTCTCGTTCATGGAGCGGCGAACGACGGGCATCGCCATATTCTTCAGCGGTGCTTTTAAGTTCGTTTTTGACCAGTGTTTTTAAACGATTATCTGAACCTAATAACAACTCGAGTTCAGCCTTTTCAGTAGCCAGTTCATCTTGTTCACCGCGAATTTTAAACTCTTCTAGGCGAGCCAATTGACGCAATTTGGTATCTAAGATGTATTCAGTCTGAATGTCTGATAATCCAAAGCGCGCAATTAGGGCAGGCTTGGGTTCATCTTCTGTGCGAATAATATTAATCACTTCATCAATATTTAAAAACGCAATTAACAAGCCATCCAAGAGGTGTAACCGCTTGTCCACCTTCTCTAAACGATACTCAAGTCGCCTGCGGGTAACGTCAATACGAAAACGTAACCACTCTTTAAGAATCTGGCGCAGATTCATCACCGTTGGCTTACCATCAATACCAATGATGTTTAAGTTGATTCGATAGCTGCGTTCCAGGTCGGTGGTGGCAAAAAGGTGATCCATTAGAGCTTCTATATCAACCCGGTTTGATCGCGGAGTAATCACTAGCCGAGTGGGATTCTCGTGGTCGGACTCATCCCTCAAGTCCTCTACCATCGGCAGTTTCTTATTACGCATCTGTGCCGCTATCTGTTCAAGGATCTTTGAACCAGATGCTTGAAATGGAAGGGCAGTAACAATAATATCTCCATCTTCTTTGTGCCAAATACCGCGCATTTTGACCGAACCACGGCCAGTCTCGTAGGTATTTAATATATCCGCTTGGGGTGTAATAATTTCACCGTCGGTCGGAAAATCTGGCGCTTTAATATGTTCCATTAATTCAGGAACTGTCGCCTTTGGATTGTCCAAGAGATGCAAACAGGCTTTAACTACTTCATTAAGGTTATGAGGAGGTATGTCAGTTGCCATTCCCACAGCAATACCTGTTGTACCATTCAACAGAACATTTGGAACCCGAGCTGGAAGAATTTCTGGTTCATCCATGGTGGCATCAAAATTAGGTCGCCAGTTGGCTGTGCCTTGGCCTAATTCAGACAAGAGCACGTCCGCATAAGCAGAGAGCTTTGACTCGGTGTAGCGCATCGCAGCAAAGGATTTAGGATCATCTGCAGACCCCCAGTTGCCCTGCCCATCCACCAGCGGGTAACGATAGGAAAAGGACTGTGCCATTAGCACCATTGCTTCGTAGGCTGCGCTATCACCGTGGGGGTGGAACTTACCAATCACATCACCAACGGTTCGTGCTGACTTTTTATACTTAGCGCTAGCCTTTAGACCCAATTCACTCATAGCGTAGACTATTCTGCGTTGAACCGGTTTTAGTCCATCGCCAATATGAGGCAGTGCACGATCAAGAATCACGTACATGGAATAGTCCAGGTAAGCTTCCTCGGCATAGTTACTTAGAGGCCTGCTTTCAAGGCCTTGCTCATTGAAAGTTACGACATCACTCATCAGTTTTCTCGTGTTTTAGAAAATTTAAATATCATTGGTGTTCGCCAAGTTACCTTTGCTTTCCAACCAGCTGCGACGGTCTGGTGCGCGTTTTTTTGATAACAACATATCCATAACGCTATTGGTATCATCACCGTGCTCCAAAGTTAACTGCACTAGTCGTCGGGTATCAGGGTCCATTGTGGTTTCTCGTAATTGCAATGGATTCATTTCTCCAAGACCTTTGAAGCGTTGAACATTCACTTTCCCTCGTTTTTTCTCGGCCTGAATTCTATCGAGAATTCCCTGCTTCTCTGCCTCATCTAATGCGTAGTAAACATCCTTACCCACGTCAATTCTAAACAGTGGTGGCATGGCGACATAAATATGGCCTTGACTGACCAATGGTCTAAAGTGTCGAACAAAAAGCGCGCAGAGTAGGGTGGCAATGTGCAGTCCATCAGAGTCCGCATCGGCTAAAATACAAATCTTGTGATAACGCAACGATTCCAAGTCGTCGACAGCTGGATCAACACCAAGGGCGACAGAAATATCATGGACTTCCTGGGATCCTAAAATCTCCTGGGAGTCGACTTCCCATGTATTTAAAATTTTACCGCGCAAGGGCATTATTGCTTGATTCTCTCTGTTTCGAGCTTGCTTAGCCGAGCCCCCTGCTGAATCACCCTCTACTAAAAATATTTCGCATANNTTCTGGCTCGCCACTAGAGCAATCTGCCAATTTACCTGGCAGTGCAGGGCCCTGAGTAATTTTTTTACGCACCACTTTTTTGCTGGCACGCATGCGCCTTTGGGCCGCAAAAATACAGAGCTCTGCGAGCTTCTCCGCTTCTTCAGTATGCTGGTTGAGCCAGAGACTGAAGGCATCTTTGACTATTCCTGATACAAAAGCTGCAACCTCTCGAGAGGACAGCCGATCTTTGGTTTGACCAGAGAACTGCGGATCCGCTAACTTTGATGACAAAACGAAACTACAGCGATCCCATATATCATCGGGGGCTAATTTAATGCCCCGAGGCAGAAGATTTCGAAATTCACAAAATTCTCGCATAGCCTCCAAAAGACCTGTTCGCATACCATTGACATGGGTTCCACCTTGAGGCGTTGGTATGAGGTTAACGTAGCTCTCTTGAACTAGCTCGCCCCCCTCAGGCATCCATTGGACCGCCCACTCAGCGGCTTCGTTCTCTGCTGAAAAGTTCCCAATAAATGGTTCTGCAGGGAGAACCTCCCAACCTTGCAGAGCTCCGGATAAATAGTCTTTCAGTCCATCTTCGTAATACCACTCTTCACTATCTTTAGTATTCTCATCGTGGAAGCTCACAGTTAAACCGCCGCAAAGAACCGCTTTGGCCCTCAAGACATGCCGAAGTCTTGATACTGAGAACTTAATAGAGTCAAAGTAGCTCGCATTTGGCCAAAAACGCAGGATCGTGCCTGTATTACGCTGGCCGCAGGTATCAATTACCTTCAAATCTGTGGTCTTGTCACCATCGGCAAAAAACATCTGATGCACTTTGCCATCACGCTTCACTGTGACTTCAAGGGTGTTGGACAAAGCATTGACCACGGATACACCCACACCGTGTAATCCACCAGAAAATTGGTAATTATCATTGGAGAATTTGCCCCCCGCATGGAGCGTCGACAAAATGACCTCTACGCCCGGAAGTCCCTGCTCGGGATGTATGTCCACGGGCATACCGCGTCCATCGTCACATACCGAAAGAGAACCATCTTTATGTAAGGTGACATCAATGCGTTTAGCATGGCCTGCAAGTGCTTCATCGACACTATTGTCAATCACCTCTTGAGCGAGATGGTTAGGCCTACTAGTGTCGGTGTACATTCCTGGCCGCTTTCGAACTGGGTCTAAACCAGTGAGGACTTCTATATCTTTGGCGTCGTAGTTGCTCATGGCACCCTTATTTTAGTTTGTTTTGGTATCTGCAAGCAGAAACCGATAAATGTCCAGTAGATGATTATCATAATCCATAAAACTGTGATCACCCCCCTGTTCTATCACTATCTTAGCTCCAGTATAACGAGTCTCAGCATCGCGGTAATCTAGTACTTCATCACCTGTTTGAAGAAAAATTAAGTAATTCCTCTGCCGTCTGATCTCAGTGGGGTCTAGTCGTTGAAACTCTTCAATATGATGGTTTTGAAACACCCATTTCTCACCATTAATGTAGTTTGTGTTCTGTCCAAGCCATTTTTCTAAACCTCTGGCGGGACTCACAGCAGGATTGACTAAAACGCCTCGCAAGTTGTACTGCTCTATCAGGCAAGTCGCAAAAAACCCACCCATTGAACTGCCAACAATACAGACCGGCTCGGGCAAATGAGCCTCTACTATTGATTTAAGCATCTTTATCGCACGATTGGCAAAAGGTGGTAAATCTGGGCATATAAATTTTACGTTGGGTGCATTTAATGCAATCCACTGTTTGGTCTGCAGTGCCTTTTTTGACTGTGACGAACTGTTAAAACCATGCAAATAAAGTAGTGTTGGCATAAACCGCTAATCTTAAAACTAGACAGCATTATAGCCAAAGATCAGGAGATGTCAGTGAATGATTTTGTATTAGTAACCAATATTTTTAGTATCTGGGTGCTGGTTGAAATCAGAAAGAAACTTGACCCCGGTATTTACTGAGCCATCACTTTCTAAGGTCAGCCAACGATACCCAGGTGGTTGATTTGAGATAGAAAAATTTTCACTCTGAGGTTTGAACTGAAAGGAGCTGGACGGGGATGTGTAAAGAGGAATATTACCCCACAATCCGTCAAACTGTTGGTGCACATGGCCAGTTATTACCGCTTTTACATTGCTGTGGGGTGATAGTAAATCGTAGAGATCCTGTGAGTTAGTAATCCTTTGCTTATCCAACCACTGACAGCCTACAGTAGTCGGACAATGATGCATTGAGACTAAGATTGATTTGCCGGAAAGCTGACTCAGACCCTCGCTGACCTTTTGTAACTGCTCATCACTAATGCGACCGATAGGCGTGCCTGCCTGTGAGCTGTCTAAAGTTAAAATCCCCCAATTTCCAACCTCACTGATAGACCGCAAAGGGTAATCAATTAAGTACTCCTCCATCAAGAGTAGATCATCATGATTGCCTGGCAACCAAATTACATTCTTATCTCGATCTCTTAGTATCCCGTTAAGCATACTATAGGCACTCGGGCTGGATTCTCCTGATAGATCTCCTGTTAAAAGCAACAGATCATCCCCATGCCCGGCTTGATCAAGCGCATCCAATACCGCCAAAAAACTGTCAAAGGGCCTAATTCCAGCCACCACTGCGTCTGGAGTCGCTCCAAGATGGAGATCAGTGATCTGTGTAATTGGTAAACTTGCCATATCGACTAGGCTTTTGCTAGAGCTGAGCCGTGGCGCAAACCGTAGATTAACAGTTCACTAAGAAAGATATTCCATTGCCATTTTTCATCCCGAGCTTGCATACCTTTTTCCTCTGACAGATCCCAAGGGATAGTACGATCAGTGCACCATTCAATCACCTCGAGCATTTTTGCATCGCGGTAAACTCTCGCCTTTATTTCAATCTGTGGCATCCAGTGTGGCCCCGCT
>ENA-UZWU01011354-UZWU01011354.1-metagenome-genome-assembly--contig:-Day-4--1m-contig-11354_pt1 | contig 13179 bp, 6 predicted proteins | sample MGYA00260345_ERZ794905 | MGnify/ENA metagenome assembly ERZ794905
ATTGCTGCAGCAGAAATCACGAATGCCGATGCAATTCATCCTGGATACGGATTTTTATCCGAAAACGCGCGCTTTTCAAAAATATGTGAAGAACATGGTATAAAATTCATTGGTGCATCCCCAGAAATGATTGATCGCATGGGTGACAAGGCCAATGCAAAAGCAACCATGAAAGCCGCTGGTGTCCCCTGTGTACCGGGAAGTGACGGTGTTATAGAAACATTCAGTGAATGTAAAAAAACAGCCAAAAAAACCGGCTACCCAGTCATGCTCAAAGCATCTGCTGGGGGTGGCGGAAAAGGAATGCGTGCGGTTTGGAAAGAAGAAGATCTAAAAGATGCATGGGATTCTGCACGACAAGAGTCAAAAGCAGCATTTGGTAATGACGATATGTATATGGAAAAACTCATTGAAGAGCCAAGACATATTGAAATTCAAATCATTGGAGATTCCAATGGGAAGGCATGTCATCTATCTGAAAGAGATTGCTCTGTTCAAAGACGACACCAAAAACTTACTGAAGAAGTTCCGTCACCATTCATGACGGACGCTTTGCGCAAGAAAATGGGCGAAGCCGCAGTAAAAGCCGCAGAATTCATCAAGTACGAAGGCGCCGGAACAGTAGAATTCTTGGTCGATAAGCACCGAAATTTCTACTTTATGGAGATGAATACTAGAATACAAGTAGAGCACCCTATTACAGAACAAGTGATCGATTTTGATCTCATTAGAGAGCAAATTTTAGTCGCCTCTGGAGTCGCTATTTCAGGCAAAAACTATTTTCCAAACCTTCATTCTATTGAGTGTAGAATTAATGCAGAAGACCCCTACAATGATTTTAGACCTTCTCCTGGAAAAATCACAACACTACATTCGCCTGGAGGGCATGGAGTTCGCTTAGACACTCATGTTTATGCAGGTTACGTAATCCCGCCAAATTATGATTCTATGATTGCAAAACTAATCACCACTGCTCAGACACGTGAGGAAGCAATTTTTAAAATGAAGAGAGCGCTTGATGAATTTGTAATAGAAGGCATCAAAACAACAATACCTTTTCACAGACAACTCATGGAGCATCCCGATTATATTTCAGGGAATTATACCACAAAATTTATGGAAGATTTTGTTATTGAATCTCCAAAATAAAACCTTGTAAAAACTCCGAATTATTTTCGGAGTTTTTTTTGAAAAACCATTAACTTTAGGGTATGAATTTATCCTATTGGGAGCAAAAAGAATGGCTAAGCAACATTGATTTTACAATCGTTGGTAGTGGAATTGTGGGGCTTTCAACAGCGATTTTTATCAAAAAGCGCTTTCCAAGTGCTAAAATTTTAATCTTAGAAAAAGGAGTTCTTCCACAAGGGGCGAGCACAAAAAATGCAGGATTTGCTTGTTTTGGTAGCTTGAGTGAATTGACGGAAGATTTAAAATCTCACACCGCAGATGAGGTGCTCACTTTGTTGAACGATAGGGTAGAAGGTCTAAATCTATTGCGACAAATGCTTGGGGATGATAAAATTGGCTATAAGCCCTATGGAGGATATGAGTTATTTCTAAAAAAAGACCAAGAATTTTTCAATACTTGCATCGATAAAATCAAGGACATCAACTCACTTCTGAAGCCAGTTTTTAAGGGTGAGGTCTTTTCTTTAGTTTCTAATAAGTTTCATTTTGATGGAATTCAACCGCAATACTTTTACAATCAATTTGAAGGACAAATAGATACCGGAAAAATGATGAATGCTTTGCTTCAAAAAGCCCATAATCTTGGTGTTGTGATTTTGAATGCAGTATGTGTTGATTCATATCAAGAAAAGAATAATTCAGTCCACATCAAAACCAACCGGTTTGAATTAAATAGCTCTAAAATGATCATAGCAACAAATGGTTTTACGAACAAATTGATTCAACAAGATTTAAAACCTGCACGTGCTCAAGTGCTCATTACAAAACCCATTGTTGAGCTTCAAATTAAAGGAACATTTCATCTGGATTGCGGATACTATTACTTCAGGAATATTCATAATAGAATTCTTTTAGGGGGAGGACGAAATTTGGATTTTGTAGGCGAAACAACCACAGAAATAGCTACAACAGCTAAAATTCAAAGTGAATTGGAATCGCTTTTACAAACAGTAATTTTACCAAATAAAAAGGTTGAAATTGACCAAAGATGGTCAGGGATAATGGGTGTAGGAAAACAAAAAATTCCAGTAATTAGACAGTATTCCGATTGTGTTTTTATTGGTGTACGAATGGGCGGTATGGGTGTTGCACTTGGTGCTGGTGTTGCTAAAAAAATCGTAGAATTAATTCCATAAAAAAAGCCGCCTGAAAAGGCGACTTTAGTATGATTTATATAAAAATCAATTGACTTCAAATGTGATTTTTAAATTCACTCGAAATTCGTCAACATGATCTCCATGCACTGTTGCACTCTGATCTTGTACGTATACGGACCGAATGTTTTTTACAGTTTTTGAGGCATGTTTAATGGCTTTTTGAGTGGCGTCTTCCCAACTTTTATTGGAATTGGACAACACTTCGATAACTTTGAGTACTCCCATAAGTAATTAGATTTAAGGTTAAGAATAATTTAGAGTATAAATATAAAAAAATAATTCAGAATTTAGCCATTGAGAGCATTTACCGAATTTATTTTATCCCCCATCATTTCTTTTAAAATGGCTTCAATACCATTTTTAAGGGTGAATGTAGACGAGGGGCATCCACTACAAGCGCCTTGAAGAATTACTTGAACTGTTTTGTTTTCAGCGTCATAAGAATCAAACATGATATTTCCTCCATCACTAGCCACTGCGGGTTTTACGTGTTGTTCAAGAATGTTTATGATTTCTTTTGAAATATCATCTAATTCTTCATAAGCTTTGTCCAATTGCTCCGTGGTTTTTTCGAGCGCTTCAGTTGCAGTACTAAGGATCATAGGTTTGCCTTGTTCGATGTATGATTTGATAAAGGTTCGAACTTCAAGGGTAATGTCTTCCCATTCTATAATATCAAATTTTGTAATAGAAACATAGTTTTTATCCAAAAAAACAGATTTGACAAAAGGAAATTGAAACAATTCTGTTGCAAATGGAGAAGGTTTTGCTTCTTCTATCGAGCCAAATTCAAAAGACGAATTTACCAAATTTTTGTTTGCGACAAATTTTATCACCGCTGGATTTGGCGTGCTTTCCGCGTATATAGTAATGGCACTTTTTTTGGATTGCTCTGCAATTACGACTATTCCGTCATTGTTGAGGTAATCCTGAATTTGACTAGCAACCTCATTTTGAACATCACTCCATTCCACAATATCGTAGCGTTCAATAGCCACAAAATTCCCTGAAATGTAAACTTTTTTTACAAATGGCAAGTAAAATAATTGTTGCGCCAAAGGGGAATTTTTAGCGTCATCAATATTAGCATATTCAAAACTCTCGTACTGAACAAGGAATGTGTTGGCTTCGAATTTTAATATTTTTGGATTACTCGTTTCTTGAGGGGTAATGTGAATTGAACTCATGTTTATTTTTTTGCAAAGATACTAAAGAAATCTCTTGTTATGCGTCAATATCATCTACCATAGTGACAAAATATAGAACAACAACGAGCAACATTTTAAAACTAATCAATATATTTGAGGTATAACCATTTAACTTGAAGACTTTAAATTACATTTTTGCACTAATGTTAGCATGCGGATTTTATGCTCATGCTCAAGATATTAATATGCAAAATGGGGCCGTAAATCAATGTAGTGGTACACTTTTTGATTTTGGGGGTGCCGGCAATTATACCAATAACGAAAACTTTACGCTTACCATTTGCCCCGAAAATACTGGAGATGCTGTTCAGCTCAATTTTATATTATTTGACACTCAAGGTGGCGCAGATTATCTTACTATTTATGATGGCAATGATACAACAGCAACAGTTATAGGAGTATTCGATGGTAATACAAGCCCAGGAGTTATACAAGCTACAAACGCATCAGGATGCCTTACACTTACTTTTGAAAGTAGTCCATCAATTTCTAGACAGGGTTTTGAAGCGACCATCAGTTGCGCTACGCCATGCCAAGATATAGAGGCATTTGTTGCAACCACAAATCCCCCTGCTGGTTTGGGGGGCAATATAGTGATTAATCAAGGGGATACTGTTGACTTTACAGGAGGAGCAAATTTTTCTATGGATGGTACTGGTGCAACTTACGATTGGGATTTTGGAGGAGAAGACACTGCAACAACTGATTCTGGTGATACAGTAGTAAGTCATACCTTTAATAATATTGGAACATTTATAGTCAGGCTTAACGTAACGGATGCAAATCCAACAGGGTGTTCAGATTCTACAACTATTGTTGTTCAAGTGCTTGGCCCATATTTATTAGTAGATCAAACCACCTATTCTGTTGAGCAGTTGGTTGAAGATATATTAGTGAATAGCTCTTGTGTTGAAATCACAAATATTGAATTTTCAACAGGAACTAATTTCAGTATAAGTGAACCTAATGGTATAGGATATTTTTCGGGGAATGGTGTTTCATTTCCTTTTACAGAAGGGATTTTACTAACAACTGGAGATGCTTCAGAAGCTGAAGGTCCAGAGACAGGGTCTGCATTGGGTTCTGGTACAACTATGTGGCCAGGGGATTTAGATTTAGAAAATGCTATTCCTAATCTTAGCCCAGGCCGAACAACCAATGCCACTTTCATTCAATTTGATTTTATTCCACTAGCCAATTCAATCAGCTTTAATTTTGTTTTTGCCTCTGAAGAATATGGTTTCTATCAATGTGAATATACAGATGCTTTTGCGTTTCTTTTAACGAATAACTCAACAGGGCAAACCACAAATTTAGCATTGGTTCCAGAAACAAACGATCCAATTTCTGTTTTGAGTGTACGTGACGGGGCATACAATTCAACTTGCTCCTCATCAAATGAAGAGTTTTTTGCAGCGTATTATGGTGGCGGAGGTTTACCTGCAATTGATAGCCCCATTGATTTTGTAGGGCATACCGTAAGTATGCTTGCCCAATCTACAGTAATCCCTGAAACAAGCTACACCATTAAATTGGTTATTGCAGACGCCGGTAATGGTTTTGATGATACCATTTATGATGCTGCTGTATTTTTGGAGGGAGGAAGTTTTGATTTAGGTGGAGATCTTGGGAATGATGTCACTATTGAAGGCGGAACAGCATTGTGCTTGGGTGATACCATAACCCTAGATTCGCAATTGCCTGGTGCTCAGCACACATGGTATTTAAATGACGTTGAAATTGATGGTGAAGTATCTTCAACACTCGAAATTAGTGTTGCGGGAACTTATGCAGTTGATATTTCCTTTGGGGAAGATTGTATTGCCTCAGATTCAATTATAATTGAATACAAGCTTTCGCCAAGTATTGAAGCTATTTCGGACTTAGTATTCTGTAATGCGGGAAGTCCAACATTTGACCTTACAGAAAACAATTCCCTCATATTAGGAACTCAAAATCCTGGAGACTATAATATCACCTACCACAACTCATTAGCTGCCGCTGAAAACGATAATACACCTATTACTACAACCCTAACAAACTACACAGCGATTTCAAATCCTGAAACCATCTTTGTCCGCATTGAAGATGCATTGACCGAATCATGTTTTGTCACAGGGGCATTAGATTTAATTCTAACCGATGGACCACCAATTTCTAATGTCTCTGACTTAGTTTTATGTGACGATTTGTCCAATGATGGGGTAGAGGAATTTAACTTAGAGTTACGAAATAGTGATATTTTTGGGACTCTAAATCCAGCTACTTATAACGTCACATATTATACAACTTTTGAAGACGCAAATATACCCCAAAACGAACTCCCATTACTTTACAGTTCTGCAACAAATCAACCGATATTCGTAAGAATAGATAGTGTAGATGATGAAGCTTGTTATAGTGTCAGTCCTAATCCATTATTCAATTTGATTGTAACCAACAAAGCTACCGCTACAATTCCAGGTCCTATGGTCGAATGTGATGATGGCTCAGGTGGTTATTTTAGTTTTGATTTAGAGAGTCAGACCAACACTATATTAGGGGCTCAGGATTCTTCAAATTTTACGGTTACCTACCATGCCACACAGTCTGATGCGGAAAATAATACTGCTGCCCTGAGCAGTCTTTTTACCAATACTGTAGCTTATGGGCAAACCATCTATGCTCGCGTCGAGGAAGCAGGTCTTCCCAACTGTTATGAAACCACGGAATTTGATCTCATAGTCGAACCACTCCCCACCACGACAACGATGACACCCTTACCGGAGTGTGACGACGATGCTGATGGTATTACGGCGTTTACATTAACGGACAGGGATGTTGAGGCCTTAGGCGGTCAGACAGGGGTTACGGTGAGTTACCATGCCACACTAACTGATGCAGAGGCTGGATCTGCACCTCTTAGCAGTCCTTTTACCTCGACATCACAGCAGATATTTGTTCGATTGACTAGTGTCACGAATTGTTACAGTACGATGCCATTGGATTTGGTGGTTAATCCATTACCGGTACCGGAGTTGGCGATATTACCTTCTCAGTGTGATGATGACGGTACAGAAGACGGTTTACAGACTTTTGATATGAGTGGAGTAGCAGCGCAGGTGATAGGTACTCAGACAGGTATGGTGGTGAGCTACCACCTTACACCTACAGATGCTGAGAACAACACTGGAGCATTGGGGGACACTATTACTACAACTACACCAGACATGCAGACCATCCACATTCGTTTAGAGAATGCATTAACGCGTTGTTATGCGACCAGGACGATAGATTTGGTGGTAGATCCCTTGCCAGTGGTTGATTTAGACGACAATTATGTGATTTGTGAAGACACAACCGGGGGAGGTTTAGATTATATTGTTATCGATCCAGGTCTTTCGGCTACGGCGTACAACTTTACCTGGCGAGATCAATTTGGAAGTGTACTCAGTAGTGATTCAACGTATACGATAGATGAAGGGGGTATTTATAGTTTAGAGGTGAATTATAATTCAACGGGCTGTTCATCACCATTGGAGATTTTCACGGTAAGTGAGAGTGGAGCTCCAGCGGTTACGGTAGATGTAGTGACGGAGGATTTTGCGGATACGCATGTGGTCATAGCTAGTGCAGTAGGGACAGGGGTTTATGAGTTTAGTTTAGATCAAGGTCCGTGGTTAGATAGCGGGACGTTTATTGGGGTAGATCCTGGGGAGCATACGGTTTATGTTCGCGATGTGAATGGATGTGGAACAACGGCTACTGAAATTTATATTGTAGATTATCCAAAATATTTCACGCCCAATGGAGATGGTTATCACGATACGTGGAATCTTGCTGCATTGTCTGGTCAGTTAGGGTCAAAGATTTATATATTTGATCGATATGGGAAGTTATTGAAGCAGATCAGTCCAGCAGGAGATGGTTGGGATGGGACGTATAATGGGCAGCCGATGCCAACAAGTGACTATTGGTTTACCCTGGAGTACAACGACCTCAAGACAGGACAACCCAAACAACTCAAAGCACACTTTAGCTTGAAGCGGTAATAAATTTTAATTTTTATCGTTTTATTACTACATTTGATGGATGATCTCATAATCCCAAATTATGAAACACCTACGTTTTCTTACAGTGTTGTGGCTATTTCCTTTTTTAAGTTATGGGCAGATTATTGACGTAAACAGCAGCGCTGATGCGGAGTCTTCTTATGCTCCGGAACAGCTAGTCAAAGATATTCTAATCGCAAGTACTTGCAGTGAAGTAAGTAATTTTACAGATCAAGTAAAAGGCACCCCCTCAAATTTAACAACAAAAAGTTACGGCTATTTTAAGAAGCCAGCTGGAAGTTCATTTCCTTTTGATCAGGGGATTGTACTCACTACAGGAGCTGCTTATCCAGCAGGGAATTTAAGTAATGGTAACTTAATAAGCCATAGTAATCAAATTCCAGGCGATACAGATTTAGAAAATGCATTAGGTGTAGGAAATACTTTTGATGCGACTTATTTTAAATTTCAATTTATACCACAAGTCAATGAAATTAGTTTTCGCTACATTATGGCTTCTGAGGAGTATGATGGGCACACTGAATGCACTTATGCCGATAGTTTTGCGTTTTTGTTACGAGAAGTGGGCACCCCAAATTATACAAACTTAGCTGTTTTACCTGATGGCACACCGGTCAGTGTTGCCAATATTAACGATGCTCAAGCTTGCAAGAGGAACCCACAATACTTTGATGGTTATAATCCTAACACAACAAATTATGGAGGCCATACAAAAGTGTTGACTGCAAAATCTACTGTAACACCAGGGTTGGTATATGAAATAAAATTAGTGGTTGCCGACCAAAATGACGAAGCGTTGGATTCTGCTATATTTTTAGAAGCAGGGAGTTTTAATATAGGTGGGGATTTAGGGCCAGACCAAACCATAGCCAATGGAAATCCAGGATGTGTTGGCACGCCCATAACTTTAGACGCACAACTGAATAATACAGGGCTTACATTCACATGGTATAAAGATGGAGTTATTATTCCTGGAGCTTACTATTCAACTTTAGATGTGACTATGGATGGCACCTATAAATTTACAGCGAGTTCAGGAACTGGTGGGTGTACAGCCACAGACGAGGTGGTTGTCGAATTTGCTATTCCCCCAATCATTGATCAATCTCCAGAAGATATTTTAATGTGTGATACGGACGATGATTTGATTGTACCCTTTGATTTTACCGCAAATGAGGCGTTGGTTTTAGGCAGTCAGACTGCGGCTGATTTCATCATCACGTATCATAAAAGTCAAACAGACGCTGAAGGGAATTTGTCTCCCTTAGCAATCCCTTATTCCAACACACTTCAACACGAGACCATATGGTTGCGTATTGCGGATACAACCCAAAGTTGTTATAGAGTCACAAGTTTTGACATTGAGGTGCAAAGACAAGCGGTAGCCAACACGCTAAGTGATTATGAGTTGTGCGATGACACTTCTGACGGTGATGACACCAATGGCATTACTACCTTTGATTTGACCACTAAAAATCCAGAGCTTTTGGGGACACAACCTTCATCGGATTTTAAGATTACCTATTACAATACACAGGCGGAGGCCGATGCAGGCACAGCAGGGACAGAGCTCAACACGACACTTCAAAACACGTCTGATCCTCAAACGGTTTATGCACGAATAGAGAATAGCAACAATGCCAATTGTTATGATACGAAACCACTTGTGCTTAAGGTGAATCCATTGCCTGTAGTAATTTCAGAAGTAACCTTAAAACAATGTGACACAGATACTGATGGGTTTATTTCATTTAATTTAACTCAAGCTAATATTTTGATTTCCCAAAATCATGCACAAGAAGTTTTTACATTTTACGAGACACTAACGGATGCTGAAGCTGATGTAAGTCCAATAGCCAATGTTACAGCATATACAAACCAGACAGTAACCAATGATGTGGTCTATGCTCGAATAGAAACCAATAAAGGATGTCACCGAACCGCAAAAGTAAAATTGCTTGTTGGCGCAACACAATTAAGCAATACATTTCATCTGAATTATGAAGTATGCGATGATAAACTAGTAGATAATGATGACACCAACGGCGTAGCGGCATTTGATTTTAGTGATGCGACGGCACAAGTGATGGCACAACTTCCACAAGGGCAAAATTTAACGGTTACTTACTATGAAACAGAGGCCGATGCACTTGCAGAGCTGAACCCTATTCCAGACATCGCAAACCACAGAAATATAAATGCTCCAGGAACTCAAAACATTTATGTCCGTGTAGATAGTGATGATTTAAATGCTTGTCTTGGACTCGGTCACCACATCACATTGAAAGTAAGTCCACTGCCACAAAAACAAACGATTCCCAATTATGTTTTATGTAGTGATACCAATACAGCTAGTTTCGATTTGGGAACTATATCATCGGCAGTTCAAGGCAATCAAACAGAAAAACTCCACATTACTTACCATTTAAATGAGCAAGATGCTATAAACAATGTCCCCATACCAAATCCACAAACTTATACCAATATTTCAAATCCACAAACTGTATTTGTTCGAGTACATTATGACCCGAATAATAATCAACAACTAGATCAAGGAGAATGTGTACGTACCGATATTAGTTTTGATTTGCAGGTGAACTCAAACCCTCATGTAAGCAAACCTGACCCTATTAAAGAATGTGGAACTAGTTTCAATTCCATATTTGATTTGACACAAAGAGAAGCACAAATTACGAGTGGGGACACTACCATACAATTGAATTATTTCGACACTATGGTTGATGTGAATAACAACACCCCAATTGTAAATCCAACTCAATATACTTCAAGCCAACAATACAAAACTGTTTATATTTTGGCGGAAGGTCAAAATAAGTGTACTAAATTAGTCGAATTGGATTTGGAAATTATTTTATATGATAACTTCAACACTTCACCTACTGCTATAGAAGAATGTGAAGTTGACAATGATGGTTTTGATGCTTTTGATTTGACCATTAGAGAATCAGAAATCTTAAATAAATTGGATGCAACAAAGTATGAGTTTACATATTACGAATCCAAAAATGATGCTGATCAAGGAAATACAAATAATATAAAAACGCCCACCAATTTCATCAATACTAAGAAATTTAATCAAACAGTTTATGTGCGTGTGAAACCCAAAGCCAACGACTGTTTTCAGGTTCTTCCTTTGGAAATCATTGTTAATCAAGTTCCAGAGATTGATATTGATGACCGTTATTTAATATGTTTTGATGCAGCAAATCAACTCGTACATCCGAAAGGGAACACAGCTTTGACCATTCCGCCAATTGATACAACTTTAGGCACTAAAGATTATAGTTTTCAATGGTATGCGGGAACAGAAACCGAGGTTCAAAACGACCCCAATGCAGTCATTCTTCTAGGGGAGACAAATCCAAAGTTTAATCCTGTAAAAGCAGGAAATTATACTGTTGTTGCTACCAATAAAACAACCTTATGTAGGATTTCTGCAAGTACAATTGTAATTGAATCATTCCCGCCAGAGTCTATCACCACAAAAATTTTACACCCTGACTTTACAAGCCCAAATGAAGTGCAAGTAGATGTCAAAGGAAGAGGAGACTATGAATATGCTCTTGACGAAGGTCCCTGGCAAAAGGATCATATTTTATCTAATGTACATTACGGAATGCATACCATTAGTGTTCGTGATCGATTTGGTTGTGCAATTGAAACACTAAAAATTAACATTATTGATTACCCAAAATATTTCACTCCAAATGGAGATGGATACCACGACACATGGAATATTAGCAGCTTAAGGCATCAAGCTAACGCAAAAATTTATATATTTGACAGATATGGTAAATTGCTTAAAGAAATAAGGCCTTCGGGTGAGGGTTGGAATGGTACTTTTAATGGTCAGCCAATGCCAACCAGCGATTATTGGTTTTTGGTAGAATACTATTCTCAATCTTCTAAAGCCTTAAATCAGTTTAAAGCGCATTTTACTTTGAAAAGATAGAACTAAATGAAATTAACCAAAAAAATCACCTTTTTGCTCGTCCTATGTTTCTCTATTCATGGACTTCAAGCCCAAGAAGGAATACCGATATATTCAGATTATTTGACCGATAATTACTATTTGATACACCCATCAATGGCTGGGGTAGCCAATTGTAATAAAATACGTTTGACTGGGAGACAACAATGGTTTGGTCAGGATAATGCACCAAGTTTACAAACCTTGAGTATCAATGGGCGAATTGGAGATTCACAATCTGGAATTGGGGCTATTGCCTTTAATGACAAAAATGGGTATCACTCTCAAACAGGAGCTTATTTGACTTATGCACACCATTTGATGTTCTCTAGAAATACGATCGATTTAAATATGCTGTCTTTTGGATTAAGTGCTGGAATGATGCAGTACAAGTTGGATGAGACTGCTTTCGTCGAGTTCGACCCTATCATTGCAGGAATAGAACAAAGTGCAACTGACTTCAATGTTGACTTTGGATTCTCGTATCATTTGATTAATTTCTATGCCCACGCAACCATTAAAAATTTACTTAAAAACGAAGGTGTGAACATCAATGAGCAAGGTGTTAGTTATGATAATTTAACAACGTATCTTTTTTCTGCTGGTAATGTATTCTCAAAATTTGGTAGCGACTGGAGTTTTGAACCTTCAATTTTATATGCTTATAAAGACGCCACGAAAGAATCATTTATTGACGCAAATTTTAAAGCATACCGTGATTTTGACTTTGGTTCTATTTATGCTGGAGTTTCATACAGAAGAAGTTTTGATGGCGCAGAATTCATTGACGGAAATACTATAAGTAGCCAAAAACTTCAATATTTTACACCACTTCTTGGGATAGAATACAATAATTTCATGTTTGCTTATACTTATTCTTATCAAGCCAATTCAATTGTTTTGGGCAATGGCGGATATCATCAACTCACCTTAGGATTCAATTTCGGATGTCGAAAAGAGAAGTATGATTGTAATTGCCCTAGTGTAAATTAGAAATTAGTCTAATTTTTGGATACTTGTTTTTTTCCAACGCATCAAATTGGCCATAACTTCTCGCGATCCATTAGTAAAAAAAGAATGCTCAGCAGAAGATGTTTTTGTGTTTAAAAGATTATTCTTTTGAAGTACAGATGCTGTTTGTCTTGCGATTGCTAGGCCAGACTCTATAATTGTAATTTCTTCGGGTAAAATTTTCTTGAGTATAGGATTTAAAAAATGATAGTGTGTACACCCCAGTACCAAACAATCGATATTGGCATCAAGCATTGGGGTTATGTATTTTTGGAGCAATTGTTTCATCTCCATCGAATTTAGAGCTCCTGCTTCTATAAGTTCTACAATACCGTTACCTTCTTGTTCTACTACTTTAAGATCTTTGGTATAACGTTGCGAAGTTTCATGAAACAATGCACTACTTAGGGTTCCTTTTGTGGCTAAAATCCCAATGGCATTTGTTTTTGTATTAAATGCTGCTGGTTTTATAGCAGGTTCAATCCCTATAAATGGGACTTGATAATTTTTGCGTAAGTAAGCAATAGCATTAGTGGTTGCTGTATTACAAGCGACGACAACGATTTTCG
>ENA-UZWU01009026-UZWU01009026.1-metagenome-genome-assembly--contig:-Day-4--1m-contig-9026_pt1 | contig 13168 bp, 8 predicted proteins | sample MGYA00260345_ERZ794905 | MGnify/ENA metagenome assembly ERZ794905
GCATTCACCGGCGCCACCAAGCAGCATATAGGTCGTTTTGAACGGGCGGATAAGGGCACCCTATTTCTCGACGAACTCGGGACTATGTCACTTCGTTTGCAAGAAAAGTTATTGCGACTCATCGAATATGGTGAATTCGAGCGCGTGGGAGGCAGCAAAACACTGCAGGTAGATGTGCGAATCATAGCGGCTACCAATGCCGACTTACCGAGGCTGGCCGATGCGGGGGAGTTTCGATGGGACTTATTGGATCGAATGACTTTCGATGTTGTACGCCTGCCACCGCTACGCGAACGACAGGACGATATCGCTGAGCTCGCTCAGCACTTCGCCATAAAAATGGTCGCTGAGCTCGGGTGGCCACTTTTTCAGGGCTTTAGCGAAACGGCTTTAACAACCCTAATGACACATAGCTGGCCAGGGAATATAAGAGAGCTCAAAAACGTCGTAGAGCGTTCTGTATACCGCTGGGGAGATCAAGAAACTCCTGTTCAGTCTGTCGTCATCAATCCTTTCCATACCTTCAACCAAAATGACCCGTCAGCAACACACAATCTACAAGATGAGCACAGCACTCCTGCAAACACTGAAATAGCAGAAGTGGCTGAAGTGGCCAGATCTAAGGATCGCGTTTGGCCAGCTGATTTGCGGCAGCAACTGCATGACATTGAATATGACTGGCTGGTCAGTGCTTTGAAGGAAGCCAACCAGAGCCAAAAAATCGCCGCCCAATTATTGAGTTTGAGTTACGACCAAATGCGCAGCCTAATGCGCAAACATAAGCTGAGGACACGATCGGTCAGGAGCTCCTAAATAACTCCGAAGCCTGGACTCAAACACTCGATTCCAACTGAAGAATCAGCTCCCTAAGGGTTGCCGCAGGACTCAACATGGGCCTGTTACTTTACGACTACCTACAAAATCAGGACTGTTGGCGATACCCTCCAACGACCCTAAAAACGCGCGAATAAAACACCGCTAAAGGGGAGCTTTTTCCCAATGCTTTAGCTGTTAGGCTACTGCCATGCAGCCCCAAAACGCATTTAGCTTGGCCGCAATTCATTTAAGCCACTGGCGAGGAGTGCCACCATGACCATTAAACTGTCCAACCCAATGCTGTTACGCACCGAGGCCTATATCAATGGTGAGTGGGTTGCGGCCGATAATGGCGCCCGACTGCCAGTGACAAATCCAGCTACGGGAGAGTTGCTTACCAATGTTGCCAAGGCTGGAGCTGCTGAAACAAGGCGCGCTATTGAGGCGGCTGAAATTGCCATGGTCTCGTGGCGTCAGCTCCCCGCCAAGCAGCGCGCCCAAATTATGCGCCGGTGGTTCGAACTGATTATGGAGAATCAGGAAGATCTCGCCCAAATCATGACTTTGGAGCAAGGCAAAACTGTTGCCGAATCTCGGGGCGAGGTTGCTTATGGCGCATCGTATATTGAGTGGTATGCCGAGCAGGCAAAGCGTGTAGACGGCGATGTCATTCCCGCCCCTAGCAGTGACAAAAGGATTGTCTGCATCAAACAACCCGTGGGTGTTTGTGCCTCGATCACTCCATGGAACTTCCCTAATGCAATGATTACGCGTAAAGCAGCCCCGGCGTTAGCGGCAGGCTGCACCATCGTCATTAAACCCGCTAGTGAAACCCCCCTTTCGGCCCTAGCACTTGCCGAATTAGCTCACCAGGCGGGAATTCCACCTGGCGTCCTGAATGTGCTGGCCGGAAGTTCTGCAGACATTGGCGAAGAGCTGACTAGCAACCCTACGGTTCGCAAGCTTTCTTTCACAGGATCGACACCTGTTGGAAAAATGCTGGAAGCCCAGTGTGTACCCACACTGAAAAAAACCTCCATGGAGTTGGGTGGGAACGCGCCCTTCATAGTCTTCGATGATGCTGACATTGATAGTGCCGTAAAAGGTGCCTTAATCTCCAAGTATCGCAACAGTGGTCAGACCTGCGTGTGTTCAAATCGCATATTGGTTCAAGCTGATATCGCCGAGGAATTTACCGCCAAGCTGATTGCAGCTACAGAAGCACTTAAGCTCGGCAACGGTCTTGATGATGGCGTTGATCTCGGCCCTCTAGTCAACGCCAAAGCTGTGACTGACGTGCATAAGTTAGTGCAAGAGTCTGTGGCGGCCGGCGCTAAGGTTGCCCTTGGGGGTGCACCCAGTGACTTAGGAGGATGCTTCTATCAACCCACGATTCTGACTGGAATTCGCCCCGACATGCCGGTTTTTCGCAATGAGATCTTCGGCCCCGTCGCACCTATCGTTACTTTTGAAACCGAAGCTGAAGCCATTGAACTCGCCAACGATACTGAATTTGGCTTGGCGAGCTACTTTTATACTCGGGACATTGGGCGAGTTTGGCGCGTTGCGGAGGCCCTCGAATACGGCATAGTGGGCATCAACGAAGGCATCATTTCCAACGAAATGGCGCCCTTCGGTGGCATCAAGGAATCAGGGTCCGGACGCGAGGGCTCTAAATATGGCATCGACGACTATTTGGAAATTAAATACATGCTTATGGGCGGGCTAGACCAATAAAGTAAATCCTCTGTGCGCCGATGGCCCCACCCTTCTGGCGCTGTCCCTACATCGGAGATTTTTTAGCTCGGCGTAGTTACTCTTAGGTGACCGCGCCCCAGCTGTGTTTTAGACTATAGTTTCTGACGCGCTGGAGGCATTAATGAAGTCGAAGCGCGCAATACTGGAGACCCGCATTAGTGTTCCAAGGCGCGCCCAACACAGCTGATCCACAGGAGCAAAGCGCACGCATTGAGGCCTTTAGTCGTTGTCGCAGTGATTCGCTTACCTTGTGCTCAAACTTATCCGCCGAAGATCACATGGTGCAGGGCGCGCCCTTTGCGAGCCCCCCAAAATGGCACTTGGCGCACACTACTTGGTTTTTTTCGACCTTCCTACTCAAACCACTAGGTCTAGAACCCAGCATTCCAAACAGTTGGAACACGTTGTTCAACTCTTACTACAACGGTATCGGACGACCCCACGCTAGGGCTCACCGAGGCATTTTGAGCCGGCCCGCTTTGAGCAATATATGCACGTGGCGAGAACAGGTTGACCAACAAATTTTGCGAGGCCTCAACGCCGATCACTTCAACTCAGGCCAACTACAACTCCTTGATTTGGGCATCCAACACGAAATGCAACATCAAGAGCTGTTACTGACTGACCTCCTCTACAGTTTCTCGCTCAACCCAAGCCATCCTGCATACAGTGCAGCGCCAGTAACCGCATCTCCTAACGTCAATCCGGCGGTGTGGCTCACATTTGACGGTGGGTTGGTTGACGTTGGGGCCGGTGCCGAGGGGTTTTCATTCGACAATGAACAGCCTCGACACCGTCATTTTCTTGAACCCTTTGCCATTGCCGATCGTCTGGTGACCAATGGTGAATATAAGCAATTTATTGCGGCTGACGGCTATAGCGACCCTCAGTGGTGGCTCTCTGACGGCTGGGACACGGTAAACCGAGAACAGTGGCAGCGCCCCTTGCATTGGCTTGATNNAAAACCAGATCTTTGGTCTACAGGGCGTTCAACCCCTAGATCTGAACGCGCCGGTTTGTCACCTCTCAGGCTACGAGGCCGAGGCTTATGCTCGATGGGCAGGCTGCCGGCTACCGACAGAATTTGAATGGGAGCACGCTGCGTCTGCACAAACGCTGCAAACCAGCCCCGCCGCTTTAGCGGCAGCTAAGTGCCACCCGGGATGGTTCGGCAGTGTCTGGCAATGGACACAATCCGCCTACGGGCCTTATCCCGGTTTCCGGCCCGACGAGGGCGCGGTGGGCGAATATAACGGGAAGTTCATGAGCAGCCAGTGGGTACTGCGTGGCAGCTCTTTTGCGACCCCAGAGCCGCAACAACGACTCCACTACAGAAACTTTTTTTATCCAGCAGACCGCTGGCAATTTACCGGCCTACGACTTGCCAAAACGGCTAATAATTTATGATCTCGACCTCCGATCGTGCAGGGAACTCGCCATCCAACCTTAGGTTTATCCAAACAGAACGCCCACTCGTGGACGAAACCCTTGAGGTTTTAGCCTCATTAAGTGAGGAGCTGCCAAGACTGTCGCCTAAGTATTTTTATGACTCTCGAGGATCCGAACTCTTCGAGGAAATTACTGTGTTACCCGAGTATTACCTGACGCGGTCTGAGGCAGAAATTTTTGATCGGCATTTAGACGACATAGCACAAGCTTTGGGCAGCGGTGACATCATTATTGAACCGGGCAGCGGCAACTGCAGTAAAGTCCGCCCGCTGCTTAAGCGCGCGGCGCCCAGTGCTTATATCCCCATCGATATTGCAGGCGAATTTCTTTGGGCAGCAGCTGCCAATACCGCGCTGGAACACCCCAATTTAGGGGTGACGGCCATTGCCGCAGACTTCACTCAGAGCTGGACCTTTCTCGAGGAAATTCCCAAGGGACGACGAATTGTTTTCTATCCCGGATCGACATTGGGAAATTTTGATCCCAGCGCGCAACAAGATTTCATTCGACAATTGGCACAAGTCGTCGGCACTCAAGGGGGAATCTTATTGGGTGTTGATCTGCACAAAGACAGTGCGACCCTACAGCGCGCCTACGATGATGCCGCGGGAGTCACCGCAGCATTCAACCGCAACATGCTAGCCGTCGTTAATGCCCGAACGGGGGCCAATTTTGAGCCCAAAGAGTGGCGCCACCAAGCCCGCTACAACAGCGAAATGCGGCGCATTGAAATGGAACTTGTGGCGCAATCTATGCAAACGGTAACCATCGGTGGTCAGACGCTCAAGTTTTCCGAGGGCGCCATCATCAGAACCGAACACTCCCACAAATTTACTATGGCGAGCATCAAAGATTTAGCCGCGGCTGCGGCCATGACCGTCACCCACCATTGGCTCGATAGTAACGCCAGGTTTTGCCTAGCGTTGCTGCAAAACGCTTAAACAGTAAGACCTTCTGCGGTGACAAAATCGAGGGTGCTGTCTAGCGCCCGCCCCAATTTATCCATGATTTCATCGACGTGTACTTCTTGAATAATCAGCGGCGGGCACAATGCCATCCGATTGCCCCCTAATGGGCGAATGATTAGGCCATTATCTTCCGCGGCCTTGGCGCAAAACTGCGCAACCTTCATGCCTTCAAAGGGCTGTTTAGTGGTTTTATTGGCGACCAATTCCAATGCCCCCAGCAATCCCATGGCCGACACCTCCCCCACCAGCGGGTGATCCGCGAATTCAGACAACCGCTTCGCCATATAAACACCCAGTGTTGCGGCGTGCTCAAAAAGCCTATCCCGCACGTAGATATCGAGAACCTTGCTCGCAACAGCACAGCCAAGTGGATGCCCACTGTAGGTATAGCCATGGCCAAAGACCCCCATATCTGACGCAGGACCCGCAATAGCATCGGCGATATCCCCTGCGACAATAGCCGCTGACAGTGGCACATACGCCGAGGTCAGGGCCTTGGCACAAGCCATCATCTTCGGCTTCATGTTCAGCTTTTCAGCACCAAAAGCAGCACCCAAACGTCCGAACCCACAGATGACTTCATCGTCCCAAAGCATAATGCCGTATTTATCGAGGACTCCTTGTATCGCCTCAAAATAGCCCTCGGGGGGTATGATGACACCACCAGCACCATTAACAGGCTCCGCAATCATCGCGGCTATCGTCTCCGGGCCTTCAGCCAAAATCAGCGTCTCGAGCTCTCTGGCGCGCCTTGCCACAAAGTCTGCTTCAGTCTCACCGGGCTCAGCACAACGGTAGTAATGAGGTGCACCTGTCCTCAAAACACCGAGCGCGTCGAAGGGTAATTGAAAGTGGGTGTGATTAGCAGGCAAACCCGTCAACGCAGCAGAGGCGAGGGATACGCCGTGGTACCCCTTGTCCCGCGCTATGATTTTCACCCGCTCGGGCTGGCCACTGGCAACCGCATAATATCGGATCAGTTTGACTAACGTGTCGTTGGCATCGGAACCCGAAGCACCCAAAAACACTCGGGCATCCTCTATGGGTGACATCGCCGCAAGCTTATCGGCAAGCTCAATTGCGGAAGGGTGCGTTTTGCCACTAAACATGTGACTAAAGCTGAGCTGCTCCATTTGGCGGGTGGCGGCTTCGATAATCTCCTGATTGCCGTAGCCCAACGAGGTGCACCACAGACCCGCCATACCCTCGAGGTATTGTTTCCCCGCCTGGTCATAAATGTAGGGGCCCTCGCCACGTGATACCACCATGACCTCAGTAGCCGCAGGGTTGGTTGTTGGATAAATCATGGCTGTCATGGCTTGCCCCAGTAGCATCAAAATTTCAGGATAAAGCTACTCTTTCGTTGGGTGTTAGCCAACCCCCTAAAGGGGGTGGTTCTGTTCCCTTTGGGATACTGTCATGCTGCTGCGCCCTCCCATGTAATGCCTCGAAAATAGGTACTCGCTTAGCTTTCTAAAAACCGCAGAAAGCGTCAGCGGGTTTTACTGCATCGAACACATGGGTTCACCGAGTGGAGAATTGTCTTTTGTGCGCGGCTAGAGTCCCTGATTTCTCAACTGAAAAGCTTCATTTACCCGTACTAATAGTGCAACCTGTTGAGTGATTGAACCCCAACAGACTCGGGGTGGGCTCGATGTCCCCTAGTCATCACAATAATTCTTTCAGTCAATAAAGGGACATTTCGATGGAAAAATTAGCGGTCACGCTTGGCAGATTTCTTCTTGGGCTTTATTTTTTGATGCCGGGAATATCCAAGATCACCAGTTATCAAGCCATGCTCGATTATATGACGCTGCACAATATTCCAATGGTTGATGTATTGCTCCCCATTACGACAGCACTGCAGATCCTCGGGGGATTGTGCCTCATCGCAGGGTTTCGAATTAAGGAGATAGCCCTAATGTTCGCGGGCATGACCCTCTTGATAAACCTGGGAATGCACGACTTCTGGAATATCTACCCGGAGACTGACCAGGGCCATGAAGTGCAAAACTTCGTCAAAAATCTCGGCATCTTTGCCGGACTATTGGTCATGAGCGCAGCACAGCACTTGCCCCAATGGCGCTTGGCTAAGGCGTAATGACCAAGTTGTAGGGCTGGAAGTTTAATCCAGTACAACCGCCTCGGTGAGGCCCATATCTGCACTCTCCCAGGCTTTTTCCCATTGGAGGGCTCGAGCATCTGCCGCAACCGTTAGATTTTGGGCACGCAGCGCTTGAGTCAAACCAAATAGCGACCAACCGTTGTTTTGGTTCCATTGTAAATCTCGTTCAAAAACGCTCTGGGCCTCTGCAAAACGTCCAGCTCGCAACAGAGCTGAACCGAGATACAGCCGCATCGATTGCGGCCAGTCTGGGGGTTCGGTGTAATTATTCGTATCTTCTACCGCTACCCCTGCTTCAAACGAGGCAATGGCTCCTGCCAGATCACCCGTAGCAAGCTGTATCTCACCTTGAAGACCGTGAGCTGCCAAAGTCAAAATTTCCGCAGTTGCGGTTGCTCCCGCACGATTACCCGAGGCGCTATGGGCCGTCGCGAGGGCCTCTAGCGTTTCGAGCTCCGCTTGCGCCAGCCCTAATTCACCCTTGGCCACAAAGGCGCTGCCCTGCACATAGCACCATATTCCTGAGAGGTATGGCGTTGTTTGTTCAGGTGGATCTAATGCCAGCAGCTCATCCCAACGCCCAAAGATTTTCATGACTAACCAAGGGGCAGCGCGACGCTTTTGTGCGCGGCCCATAGTGGCCGCAGCAGGGGTCATTCGATTAGCCATTTCCCACGCCGACGAGTTAGCCGTGGCATAGCTTCCCTGCATCGTGGCAGCAAAGCGAATAAAGTCTAACGCATGCCCTGCATGTACTCGGTGGGATAGGTTGTAGGTCCCCTGACTGGGCAAGGGGCGGTCGCCCCAGATAGCCGCAAATTCTTGATCAACCGCCAAAGACCGACGATTATTCTCTATGGCTCTTTCATAATCGCCCACTCGGATAAAAATGTGCGCAGGCATGTGGACGACATGCCCGCCAATAGGCACTGTCGCCTCCAGCGCGTTGGCAGAGACCAAGGCGCGCTCAGGATGTCGTGATGCTTCAATAAGATGAATGTGTAAATGAAGCACCCCGGGGTGCGATGGATTGGTCTCGATAATTTTTTCCAATGCTGTTGCCACCTCCAAAGTCTCGCCCTTTGGCTCACCAGCATTGTCCCAGTAGTCCCATCGGCGAATCGACATATAGCTAGCAGCGTAGAGTGCTGCTATGTCAGGATCCGCTGGAAATTGTTTATTGAGTGCCCGCATCGCGGAGAGATAAGCAATATCCCTAGCCTCGGGATCGGGAATGGCCTCTTCGTCGTAAAAGATTTGGAGTGCATAAATGAGTGCGGACTCGGTAACGCTCGCGCGCTCAATATGATCTATGGCCTTGTTAATCGCCGCTTTACCAATGCCGTTTGGATCATCAGGCATCTGTGCGTAGCGTGAATTGGGATTTGGGCCCGCGGCATGGGCAAGCCCCCAATAAGGCATAGGATGCGTTGGGTCGAGTCGTGAGGCCTCCTGATATGAAGCAATCGATTCTGGGAAATAAAATGCCCAAGCCAGACGCAACCCTTGATCGAAAAAAGGCTGTGCTGCGGGAAGCAAACTGTCTATGCCACGGGAGTACTCCCCCGACCCAGGTATCAATATTGCTAAAGACTCAGATGGGCTCTGACCTCCATCCTCTGCAATCACTGAATGCTGCAGAAAACCATAGCCCAGCAAGCCACATAGCAAGCCCTTTACAATTTGCGCTCTCACAGACATGTTTACCCCCCAAATTATAAATGCTTGCTTCAGCATGCAACCATCGCCTAGCCCACAGCAATAAGAATTTAATCGATCTTAAAAATTTAGGCTGAAGTACTAGCAAATTACAGCAAACTCATCAGGAGCTCGGCGAAAATACGTCAGTGCGCAAGCCATGATGCAGTGGCGGACATCCCTTTGCATCGTCTGCGAGAAGCTTACTATTCTGAGGGTGATATCTATGCAACTTGCAGCGTTATACAGACGGTAGATCGCGACGCTTTCCTACCCTATGCCTTTTCAGGCGTCGATGATTGGACCGCGCTCAATGGAGGCGGCGATTAGCGCAACTTGGGATTACTTTTTACTGCGCTTTTATTTTCTCCTTGCCACAACGCTGGCAGCGGAATCGTGTGATTAATTCCCCACGACGAACTGCGAAAGGGTCAGTTTTGACCACCTGCCATTTGTGATGGCCGTTTCGGCATAGGGTCTGATCCGGCTTTTTGGGTTTACCTGTGAACTTGAGCACGTCAGCCATGGTATCAGCCCGCTAAGCGCGCGCGCGCTACGGCGGTTTGCCAAGACTGCCAGCGTTCCGCTCGTTTCTTGGGCGACAGTGCGACCTTAAATTCACGGTCCACACCCCATACTTTTGCAATATCTGTCGTAGAACTCCATAGACCGACACCCAATCCTGCGAGAAAGCAGGCACCTGCTGCCGTCGTTTCAATGACCTGGGGTCGAATAATCTTACGGCCCAAATAATTGGCTTGCAGCTGCATCAGCAGATTATTCGCCGCAGCGCCGCCATCGACACGAAGCGCTTTCATCCGCTTACCCGCTTCCGACTCCATAAGATTCAAGATGTCGGCATTTTGAAGCGCCATGGCGTCCAACGTCGCTCTGGCAATATGCCCCCGACCACTACCGCGAGTGAGGCCACAGATTGTGCCACGAGCCTCAGGATCCCAATGGGGCGCGCCTAAACCGGCAAGGGCAGGCACAAACTCCACCCCACCGCTGCTCTCCACTGTTTCGGCAAGCGCCTCTATTTCTGGAGCGGTTTTGATAATGCTCAACTCGTCTCGTAACCACTGCACCGCAGCACCACACACAAAGGCACCACCTTCAAGGGCGAAACTAACCGGACCCCCACGACCTAACTGCCAGCCAATGGTAGTGAGAAGCCCTCCTTCAGATTTAAGACGATCAGCCCCTGTATTCATGAGAATGAACGAACCGGTGCCGAAGGTGCATTTTGCATCGCCCGCCTTAAAACAAGCCTGACCAAACAATGCCGCTTGTTGGTCACCCGCCATTCCGGCGATGGGAATGCCATCGGGAAGGTCACGCAGACCCTTGGTATGGCCCAAGATCGCACTGGAGGGGGCGACCTCTGGCAGCATGTGTCTCGGCACACCAAATAATTTCAGTAAATCTTCATCCCAAGCCTGAGTCTCAAGGTTTAGTAACGATGTGCGCGAGGCATTCGACACATCCGTCGCATGAATGGCTCCTCCTGTAAGCCGCCACAGCAGAAAAGAATCTATGGTTCCTGCTGCCACCTTCCCCTGATTTAAACGCCGACCAATACCCGGCGTATTATCTAAAAGCCAACGAAATTTACTGGCCGAGAAATAAGGATCCAGCACAAGACCGGTCTTGCTGCGAATCGCAGGCTCGTGACCCTCTTTTTTCAATGCTTCGCAAAACTCAGTGGTACGACGACACTGCCAAACCACGGCATTGTTCAAAGGCTTCCCGGAGTCGCGATCCCACAATAAGGCTGTTTCACGCTGGTTTGTAATGCCTATCGCTACTATTGAGGCGGGCTTTGCAAGGCCCTTGCGCACAACAGCGCGTATACCCTTTAACACGGAGGACCATATGGCCTCAGGTTCATGCTCGACCCAGCCCGGCTTGGAATAAATTTGGGGGAACTCATGGTTAACACTACCCAACAGCCTACCGTCAGCAGCCATGACTGCAATGGTTGTGCCGGTTGTTCCTTGATCCACTGCCAGAATAACCTGTGTCACCGTCTTTCTCTCCTACGACCTTCTCTACACGACCGCCGAATCAGCGGCTCACCCAGCGACAAAAAAAGGGCGCCCTAGAGCGCCCTACTTTGATTTACGCCTATGACGCTAAGCCGCGCCGTAGCCTTCAATGGCTTTAATTTCGAGGTAATCCGTGAACCCGTGAGATCCCCACTCGCGTCCGTTACCCGACTGCTTAAAGCCGCCAAATGGCACGTCCATGCCTCCTGAGGCGCCATTCAAGTGAATGTTGCCCGCACGAATTTTTGCCGCCACCCGACGAGCATGATCAATGTCCTCACCCTGCACATAGCCGGCAAGACCGTACGGAGTGTCGTTGGCAATCTTTATAGCCTCTTCCTCGGAGTCGTAGGGGATCATCGTTAACACAGGACCAAAAATTTCTTCCCGGGCAACGGCCATGTCGTTATTAACCTCAGAGAAAACCGTAGGTCGAACGTAATAACCCTTATCAATCCCTTCAGGCAAACCGGCACCACCGCAAACCACCTTGGCGCCCTCTTCAATGCCCTTGTTAATAAGCCCCTGAATTTTATCCCACTGCACCTTTGAAACAACGGGCCCCATGGTCGTGTTCTCATCGGCTGTATCACCAATTGACACCATGGTTTCAGTCACCTTCGCGGCAATCGCCTCAGCGGCACCCAGCTTGTCTCGTGGCACTAGCATGCGCGATGGCGCGTTACAGGACTGACCAGTGTTGTTGTACATATGCAGCACTCCTCGAGTCACCGCCGCTTCAAGATCGGCATCCTCAAGGATAATGTTGGGGGATTTTCCTCCCAACTCCTGAGTCACTCGCTTGACCGTTGGCGCAGCATTTTGAGCAACCAGCGATCCAGCCCGGGTAGAGCCCGTGAAAGACATCATGTCAACGTCAGGGTGTACAGATAGTGCCGTACCGACTGTTGGCCCATCACCATTAACCAAGTTGAAAACCCCTGCTGGCACACCCGCTTCGTGAAGAATTTCAGCGTAAATGTAAGAGGACAGTGGTGCAATTTCACTGGGCTTCAATACCATAGTACAGCCCACGGCAATCGCTGGAGCCACCTTACAGCTCACCTGATTAAGGGGCCAATTCCAAGGGGTAATCAAGCCGCAAACACCAATCGGCTCCTTTACAACACGGTGCTCACCCAGGTCTTCGGTGAATGCGTAGGTTTTCAGAACCTTTGCTGCTTCAGCAATGTGACCCAGCCCCGCAAAAGCCTGAGCGGTGGAAGCGAGCTTAATAGGAGCACCCATCTCCAAACGTATCGCCTCAGCGATATCCCCCAACCGACGCTGGTAGATCTCACAAATTCGCTCTAACAGGGCCACACGCTCTTCAATCGAGGTTTGACTAAAGGTCTCAAAGGCCGCCTTAGCCGCTGCAACGGCTTTATCAACATCGCTTTCATTACCCAAAGAAATGGTCGCGCAGACCTCCTCGGTGGCGGGATCAAACACCTCAAAGTCATTGGGCGCAGAAGGTGCTACCCATTCACCGTTAATGTAAAACTGTTTGTACTCTCTCATGAGATCACCTCGGTTATTAATTTAGTCGTAAAACATAAACTCGCGGAACGAGAACATAGCGAAACCCAGCGCATTACGCACCTAAAATTCGCTTTGGGTGCATGCCATCGACGTAGCCCATAAAAGGCGAATGTATCGAGTAGCCCAGTAAAGCCTGCACACGCTCGGGTAAAGCAACAACTTGCTCAGGTGCCATCGTTAGCAGCATGGTCTCCAGAGGGCGTAACCAGCCCGCACAATACTGCGGAGTAATAACCAGCCTTGACTGATCTGAGCGATTCGCGCCGCCACGATGCCACAGGTCGCCCCGGGCCACCATTAATGAGCCCGCGGTCAGTGTGACCGTTTTCGCGTCAGGATGAAATCCATAATCTACCGCTGCTTCAAGGCGGTCTGAATTGTCAAAGTCGATATCACTTAAGGCGCCAGGCAGATCACTCTCTACCCAACGATGGGACCGGGGAAGCACCTCGGTCGCGCCATTTTCAACTGTGGTGTCTGACAGAGCCCAAAATGCCGAAATTCCTACAACGTCATGGGGTGGCTTGAGAGAAGTATGCCCGTCATCTGTGTGCCAAGGTTGAGCAGTTTCTCCCGGCATTAGATCAATCGCCAAACAAGCCGATAACAGACAGCTCTCCCCAAGAAAGTGTTCCGCAAGAGTTAATGCGATGGGATGTGCGACCAACTCAGCAAATATTGGGTCTTTCGCAAGCATGGCGTAAACCCGATGACTATGGGTGCCCTCAAAGACGTTACGCCCACGGAGGTCTCGATCTAGCCAA
>ENA-UZWU01001928-UZWU01001928.1-metagenome-genome-assembly--contig:-Day-4--1m-contig-1928_pt1 | contig 13162 bp, 37 predicted proteins | sample MGYA00260345_ERZ794905 | MGnify/ENA metagenome assembly ERZ794905
GATCCGCACCCGTAGGTCTTGAACTTTGCATCTGTGATGATATCATTGTCATCCACAAGAATCTGAAGACGCATTACATCTCCACACGCTGGAGCACCGACCATACCCGTACCGACGTTCGGAGCACCCGCATCGAGTTTACCTACATTGCGTGGGTTCTCGTAGTGATCAATAACTTTATCACTGTACGCCATCTTCAGGCTCCTTTACTTTAGTTGTAACTTCTTTGTAGTAAATAACTACATCGCCCAACTGAGTAATATATCTTTTGATTTCTTGAGTATTGTAACTCATAAGCTCATAGTCTGCAACAGACATAGCAACAAATACAAGGTCTCCTCCATGTTTCTTTTTGATATCAGCTACGAAACGGTCAAAGTAAGTATAGCCTTCTGGGTATAAATCTTCCTTTCCGAGCTTACAGTCACGTTCTTTTGTCTCAGGGTCTTTTTTACACTCTTCAATAATCTTAGCGTCAGACACTACATACCACTTTGGTTCTTTGAGATTCAAAGAGCGAGGCATTGTTGGATGTATAACATCTATAGCTACAGGTTTCGTTATAATCTCTACTTCACGAGGGGGTAGGGGTTTCGGAGTAAGAAGGCTACACCCGCTACTTAGTATCAGAATTGCTGATAGACTTGCTAACGTCTTCAATTGCATTAAACACCTCCTTTGTAGCTCTATTGGCTCTAAGTTGTATACTACCAGGTCTAGCACTTGCTAGCTTGGCGAGATTATGTCTGCGAAAGATGTCGAGATACTCGGACATCTGTGCTTCTGCTTGTTGATTTCTAGCTTGTAAACCTCCGAGAGCTTTGGTTGTAGTCTCAAGGTTTTCTTGAATTGCAGCGATTGCTGCTTTTTGTTCTTGGTCTCGCAAGTCTTGTGCGAGTATTACTGCGGTCTGTTCTTCCAATTGGTTTTTCATAGGCACTATAGAGGTCTGGTAGTAAAGGTATCCCCCTACTGCCATCGCCGCTATAATTCCCATCAAAATTTTAGACATTTTCCATCCTCACCATTAACCTTTCAGCTCTATTGCTTACTTGCTTATGCCACTTAGAGTCTCTGCCTTCAACACCTGCTTTTGCCCAATCTCCGGCATCAACAGCTTTTTTGAAGTTCTTAAATCCACTAAGTCGGGGACGTCCAAGATTAAACATCATATTGACGAGTATCTCTTGAACTTCCCCTGGGTAGGTGTCCCACAAATCATAAAGAACCTTACATTCTGCAATAGAAATATCCAAATCTCTTTGGAATGCCTCTGTAACTCTATCTTCGCTTACGGCGGTGCCGATCTTGCATCCGTGCTCTGGATCTGTGTCCAAGACGAGATGTCCTATACCGAAGGTGGCATATCCGAGGTGGTCTAAGTATACTTCATACATTACACCCTCGTCTATTTCTAACTGTTTTTGTACTTGTTCTCTATTCATGTAAGATTTCTCCTAGATTACATTCCTGCTGCGCTGACGCTCATGCTTATAATAAAAAAGGGCAAGGCTAAACAGCAGACTGCTGTAACCACTCCACAAAATAAGCAAGCGGCCTCTTCTCGTTTTTTCACTACTTTTTCTCCATTGTTTCTCTCGGGCTAAGTAGCCCATACCTAGGCTACTTAAGGCGAGCCTATACTACCTTTCTTCGTTAATATTTCGTGCAACCTCTAAGATATCTTCGTTTTCTGCAATCTCTCTCATCTCTGAAAGAATTGCTTCCATGATATCGGGGTGTTCTCCAATTCCTGCAGGATTAGTTAGATACACTTCCACATTTGCTTTGTGGTAAGCAATCTTACCCTCTACGTGTGCAATAGTTGCATCAACTAACCTTTCTCTTAATTTCATTAGACACTTGCTCCACGTCGTACAAGCTCGTTTCGGAACTTCTGCTTGTGCTTTGGCTTTGTATGGCTTTTTTCAACAGCTTCCAACAACTCTTCTGTGGAAGTGTTCTTCAAGTAGTAGTGTACTACTCTGTATTTCTTTGCTTCACGATTTACTAATACTTTTGATGATTCTTTAAACTTTGCTGGCATTTTCTTTTCCTCTTATAATTTAAAATCTAAATCTAAATCGTAGACCCAGTTCATGGTTGTTAATTACTATATTTGTCATAACCCCGTTTAATACAATTAATGTAACTTTTCGTTCCTTAGCACTCAAAGAAGATCTATCGAGAATGGCGTGTGTTACCCAAAGACCGGCTACTTTAACAGCAAGAATCTCCCCTTTTGAGGGGTAGCGTCCAATGATCTTGTTTGTTTCGTACAGAGTACCGCACTCTTCTGGAAAATGTTTTCTACAATGAATAAAATCCATTGTTTGAGCAGCATCTACTACATTTAATGCAAGATATCCATACCATAAATTTTTACTTGTCTTGTCCCAGTTAGATACGTCTGCAAGTGCGTTAAGAGATACTCCTAATAGCAATACTGCTATATACTTTAACATTCTAGTTCCCTCTAGCTTCTAGTTCATTCTAGCTCCCTTTTATAGTCTAGTTTAAGTTGTTTGAATACTTTGAGCGCAACATCCTTACTGCGTGTAATGAGAAACAGGTTTCTAGTATCTTTTACTTTGTACACTGTTCTATCACTGTCATCTTTGTCTTCTAGTATTATGAGCTTATTCTTCTTCAAGCTCAAGCATTCCGTTATCGACTAAATGTTCGATCGTTTTTTCTATTCCTTCTTTTTTGCCTAAAGCGTGGCAAGTAAGCCCACAGCCTATAACTACAAACACAAAAATAGCATATTCTAACATAGATTTCTCCGTCTCTTGAATTGGTTTCTCCACTTCAGAATGATTATTATACGCAGAAGTTAGCAATAAGTCAAGAACTATCTTGACACTCCTCATATATTTTTATTTATTTTATGAATGAATTATACTGAAAAATACACCAAAAGTCAAGAAAAATTTTTGAGCGACCCTAAAAAAATTTCTTGACAATGCAACCGCTTTTCAGTATAATAACTCCATGAAAAAATATAAAAAGAGACCGTGGACTGCCGACGAGAGAAGAATACTTGCTTCTCATTACTACCACCTAGATGTGGAGGAAATGGCTAGATTATTGCCTGGCAGAACTGTGCAGTCTATACGTAATCAAGTATCTTACATTCGTAAGAGAGGCTATAGGTTTAAAACAGAATGAGAGTAAAAGTTAGAAACGGTAATGTGGAGAGCGCACTACGTATCTTCAAGCGCAAAGTTACAGATAGTAATGTGCTTTTCGACTACAAGGAAAAACAGTACCATGAAAAAAGAACCACAAAGAAGCAAAAAAGAAAAGCTGCCGCAAGAGTCCGAGAAAGAAAAAGACAAGAAAAGCTGGCAAAGAACCCTCTTTCCTTAAAATAACTCTTGACAACCTGCTGAACAAAGCGTATAATAGTTTCATGAATTGGAGAAATTATATGATAAAAGTAACGACCGAAGGCAAAAGATTTCCAGAGTTTGATACGTTCATTGATGAGTGTATCGTTGCTCTATTTCCAGAAGATGCACAGTATGATATCAGCATACGATTTACTAAATTTATCGAAAAGACAGGTCTTTACGGAGGTCTGTGCACAGGTGACGGTGTAAGTTCTGATATCAAAGTTGCAACGCATTGGAAGTATGAGGATGGTGAACACGTAGCATATCAGCCGCATGAAATTGCAGGCACTCTTGCTCACGAACTTACTCATGCAAAACAATTTTGTAAGAACCAAATTAATATGGTAGACCATGTGTGGAAACACAACGGAACTAATACTGATTGCGAAGAACTCGAGTACGCTGAGACCCCGTGGGAAGTTGAAGCATACGCTTATGAATCAATCCTCACAGATCTTTTATGGGAGAACGTATGATAGAATATATTATAGCAGGTATGGTATTTAGCATTTTTATGGTTGGCCTTGGAGGTGGTTACGTAACAGTACGGGATAAGCAAGCTCAATGGGAAGCTGACCGAGACTACAAACGAATGCAAGAATCAATTAAACGAAGTAACAAAAATGATTAATACAAGAATGACCCCACAAGAGATAGATGACTACAAAAGAAAGTGGATAATGGGTTCTTACTTTCAACACCACACTCATACTGATCTAAGAAATGATTGTGTAGAGTGGTGTAAAGAAAACTGTGAAAAACAAGAGTGGGACATGAAATACTTTACTGATATCTATGGTGATACTATAAGGTTTGAACTCGAGTCTCATTTCAATGAGTTCGGGAATTGGTATAGAGGAAGATGGTAAGTGAAACAGGTATGGACTATTTGGAAACATGCTCTTGGTTCCTTTGACGAAGAGGACGGGTATGATCCTAAGAATGAGAATTGGGTAGCAGCTATAAGAAGTATTCTAGTTCTATCTAATTTATTATGTGTTTATGTTATTATGTGGAATATTATTAGGAGTTGGTAATGAAAAAACTAGTAAATATGTATAGGATTATTATGGATTTAAGATTTAATCCACTAAGATTTATCCCTGATGTAGTATTGCAAACGTACTTGTTAATTGCACTTTTCATGATGTGGTGCGGTTTCTTTGGACTTCTTGCAATTTACTACTTTGGGTGGTTTGGGTACAGTATTCCTCTTTCGATTGGAATACATTTATCAGTACTTGTACCGATTGTAGTAACAAATGCCGTATTTTTGGACGCAGAGAGACGTAATGAAAGAAGGTAGAGATACTCCGCTGAACGGCGGACATGAGTATGATGCACTTACTAAAGCTCGCAAGTATCATAGCTTTGGTAGAAAAGCATTAAAAATAATCAAGCGAGGCTATAATAAGCGAGTACGTCGGAGAGCTAAATATGAAACTAAGGACTTGGGCTAGAATAAGAGGATTATGGAGATTATGGGCTAAAAGCCTTGGAGAAAAGGTTGGAGAGACCGATGCACAGGCAGATACAATCGCCTTAATTAGAACTACTTGGTGGTTCACTCACATGGCTACTTGTGTTGCAATTATACTCAATGCGATAGCCAATCATGGCTGGGGTTTATTTGGATGGTAAGTAGGCATATAGAGTGTGAATTTACAAGTTCTTGGAGTACTCGAAAATGAGGGCGAGAGCTTGGAAGAAACCCGTTTTAAATATGAGTACTACAACATTAATGATTCTGCCTCCAGAAGGCAAAAAGTACGGCTTTCCAATTCCCTGCCCCACAAACTGGGCAATGTGGGAGTGGAAAGATCAAAACGAGTGGTTGGTTAACAAAGGTTATCCTGAATCACTTATAACTAAAAACTTCTATATCCGCCTTGTGCATATAGAAAACAATTAAAGGAAATTAAAATGACAGTTTATTGTGCTCGCCATGAGCGAGATGATTATGAAGATCAACGATTCTATCGTAGTCTTCCAACTCACGCACCTTCAGTGGTCTTTCATACGCGTGTGCCTGTGCATCTTTCTGATGGAACGCAGACATTTGTGTGGAAAACCGTAAGCACTTGGGATCTCTTTGCTCACAGCAGAGTTTTAGTATTCTCACTGCCAGGAGCATTTACTCCTACGTGTTCTACTTATCAACTTCCTGACTTTGAGCGTCTTGCTCCAGAGTTTTTGAAGCAAGAAGGGTTTGATGCAATCTATTGTGTATCAGTCAACGACTCTTTCGTAATGAATAAGTGGGCACAAGAAAACAACTTAGAAAACATTGAAGTAATTCCTGACGGTTCTCACAAGTTTACTGATGGTATGAATATGCTAGTAGACAAAGATAACTTGGGCTTTGGTCCTCGGTCTTGGAGATATGCTTGTATTATTGATAACGGTGAGATTACTGACTGGTTTATCGAAGAAGGAAAGGAAGATAACTGTGAAGAAGATCCATATCACTACACATCTCCTGAATTTATACTTGCGAGTCTATGAGTCTCCTAGTGAAGAGGGCGGAAGCCCTCCGACGCGCTCGAGACAGAGCACAGAACCCAGAGTTTAAAAAGTTATGGAACGACAAACTAATAAAACTGTTAAGTCCCCTTGCATAGGTACTTGTTTTTACGACACTTCAGGTACATACTGTCTCGGATGTCGTCGTACACCCGCAGAGATTACAGACTGGTTTATAATGAATAACGAACAAAAGAAAGAAGTACTGGAGAGAATAAATGAGCAAAGGCGATAAGAATGATATTACCGGTGATTCAATTAGAACTAAAGGCACGCTGTCTAAAGAAGGCAGAGATAACTGGGAAAAAATCTTTGGTAACAAAGAAAAGAATCAAGCTGAACTAGAACAGGAGGAGAGTGATGGCTTATTTTTACAGCGAGGAGGGAGTGATGAATCAGGTAAAATTAACTAAGCTCGATAGAAACAGGGGAAGAGGGATGAACGATAGACAATTAATCGAAAGTGCGATGGAGTTGGCAAAGCAATTAGACTTAGGGCGGTCTGAGCATTATGCAGATGCAATACTTAGGCTAGTCCAGCGTTTTGAAGAACTAACACCCGAACCCACTAGTATTGTTTGGGAGCCTAAAGAGGGCGAAAAGTATTATTTTATAACTAAGGAAGGAGCTGTGAACTACACACACTGGAGGGGCCACCAGTTCGACAAGGACTTGCTAAAACAACACAAAATTTACAAAACCAGACACCAAGCAGAAAAAGCCGTTAAGCATCAGAAGCGATACAACATAGTACTCCAAGCTGTGCTGAACCTTGAGCCTGATCAGAAAGTGGATTGGAGTGATCAGAATCAAAATAAATATGCAATTTATTTTGATCATAAAGGAGGTCTTTTTAGGAAGTCTACTACTTGGCGTCATGAGCAAGGCTACCCAGTCCTTACTGAGGAAAAGAACGTGCAGCCATTACTAGATTATTTGAACCTTAAAGGAGGTGAGTGGTGAGCAAAACTAATACACATCAAGAATTCATGCCTGCTTACGATATAAACGATAGTGACGGGTCTGCTACCCTTAATTTAATGAAGGCAGCTTTACTTCCAAGATGGCGCGAAACCTTTAAAAAATTAGAAGCATATAGCCAGATAGAAAACAAAGGGAGAAGAGTGATGGATAAAAAACTTATAAAAGCCGCAAAGAAATTAGAGAATGCGGCACAAGAGTATAGGTACTTGTATCAGAAAGGGAGTGAAAGGGACGCTCTTATCTGGATACAAAACAACACAACTGGCGAGGGTGTTTTTATAGCTGACAATTTAAACACGGAGCTTATAAAGGAAAGGTATTGCGAACCATCAACAGGAGAAGAGTGATGTCTAGAACCCTAAAAGCAAACCCAAGGGACTACAACGGTGGTGGATGTCGAGAGTATTGGTCAAATAGACCACACAACAAAGGTGGAAGTGCTGGCATAGGTAAATACCAAAAGAGCAGAACAGCAAGAACGGAAAGGCGATTAGCCAAAGCAAAAACATGAGAAAATGATGGATAAGTGCAAAAAATGCCACTATGGAGATATGGCGCTCAAGGTAGAAGATGAAGAATTGCAGTATAGGGGCAAACCTTTAGTGGTTCAGCTTCCTTACTACGAATGCGATGCCTGTGGCTTTGATATAGTCAACTACGAGTTGATGCTTGAGCGTGATTCTATCGTCAAAGAAGCAAAGCGCAAATTGTGCGCGTCAGTTAACAGGAGAAAGTGATGAGGAAAGCGGAGATAGGCGACAAGGCATTATTTAGATTTGCAGATGGTAGAACGGTGTTTGGTGTTATTCGGCACATACCCGTTGCAACGGGTGACAGTTGGATAATTTCTGAGATGTGTGGAGGCAAAGTGGTCAACGAATTTGAGTGGCTCTATGTTCAGCAATTCGAAACAATGTCTTTAACAGGAAAAAGTGATGGATAAAATCGTATACGAAAGTTTAATTGAGCAAATAATAGAGGCTAAAGATTTTAGTCCGTGCCCCATTCCTGATAAAGAAACTTATGAAGAACTTATATCTAGAAGGCTTATGGACTTAGCAAGGCTAGAGGCTAAAAATAGATATGAAGGGGGCTGGTGAAGGTAATGTAGAGGGTGAATTTAGAGGGCAGGAAAAGGCGGTTCCGGAGTATTCGGAGTCGTGAGGTGCAGTACAATTTATGTACAACCAGAAAAACTGGTGCGGGGCCTTTTCATTTATTAAACGGGCATGGTGGAAAAATACAAACTAAAGGAGAAAGTGATGGAAGAAGAAACGCGAATAGAGGCTGAGTATAGTCCTCTGCACTGTAAAGTTCGTCTCTTTGGGTTAGTCAGACCAAAGTTTAAAAACGCAACTAATTCTGAAGAGCTTGTGGTCTTAACGACAACGCGCCGTTGGAAAGAGGAGGATACGCCTTTTGATCCGTTCCTCGAGCTTGAGGAAGAAGAAGCTCAATATTTGCTGGAATCTTTGTGGAATGCAGGAGTGCGCTCTCCACAAATTACAAGCACATTAGGCGAAATCAACGCCACTAAGAACCACCTAAAAGATATGCAAAGGTTGGTCTTTGACGAGAGGAGAAAGTGATGAAGTTTAACATAGAGTTATTCGTTGGTAGCGGCATTATAGCATTTATTGGAGCGCCCCTGCTGCATCTGACAGTTGGATGGTGGGTGCAAAATTGGCAGGCCGCGTTAGTTGTCTTTGCTTTTTTGGTGGGGTGCTCTATAAAAAAGAGCAATAAAGAAAGTGATGAAGATTTTATATACAGAAGGAAATAAAATATGGAAAAGATAGTATAGGAGATAAACTATGGTAGAAGAAAAGAAAATTCAACAAAAGCAAGAGGAGACGTTAATCAAAGTTAGCATTTGGTCTAAGATCAAGCACTGGTGGCGTACCTTGTGGCGTGAAGAATGGGAGCTAACAATTTATTTCCCAAGCGAAGTTAGGTTTATGGAAGATGGCTCACGCGTTGAAAATCTATCGCCTAAAACTTACCGTTGTAAGGTACTTAAAAAAATCTCTCCAACTCACATTATTTTTATAGACCTGCTAGGGGTTAAACACGAGATTAAGGTAGTAAGTCCCGTAGGTTACGACTTACGAAAGATTTACTAATACATAAGCAGAGTATATAAGAAAATAGTGAATAAATATATCAAACGGGTAAAAATGCATAAGAAGTAGTCAGGAACCTTCAAGTCATTGAAAGATAAGTCTTGACAAAGAACTGAAACGTGAGTATAATATACTCATAAATCAGAAAAAAGGAAACAAAAAAATGAGCAGTACACAGATTACAAATTTTGAAAAGGTTGGTGACTTTATGGAGGCTTTCGGTCAGGAAGTTCTTTACATTCCCACTACACCCGACTTTAACCTCTCGGCNNTACGCCTTGACCTAATCGAAGAAGAAGTACAGGAGTTAAGAGATGGATTGGCTAACAAAAGTATGCTTGAAATTGCAGACGCACTTACAGACATTCTCTATGTTGTCTATGGAGCAGGTCATGCCTTTGGTATTGATCTTGATGATTGCTTTCACGAAGTTCATAGCAGTAACATGACAAAGCTCGGAGCTGATGGTCGTCCTCTCTATCGAGAAGATGGCAAGGTAATGAAAGGTCCGAACTATCGTGAGCCTGACTTAACTGCCTTTGTGCGCTAGGAGAGAGAATGACAGTATCTATGCCAACCCCACCGGAAACTCGAAGGAGAACAGATAATATTGATAGAAATATAATTATAACTGTGCTTATACTTACAGCACTTTGTATAGGTCTTACACTGGGAGCAACTCATGTAGAGGGAGGTCATCGACTTACTGCCGCATCTACTGAGTGTGCTCAGTTCAACCCTCAAACGGGTAAATTTGAATGGCTAGGGAGATGATTATGAGTGAGAAACTTGAAGCGTACAAGTGCTTTGTACATCATATGTGGATTAACAACTGTGATGAGCGACAGCAATGGAGTCAGCCAGTCCTAACGAAAGATGAGTATGAACGACAGAATGGTACTTTTCTTGAAGATTCGTTCTGGATGCAGGAGACAGGTGCAAAGGTTTGGAATGGAAATAGCCGGTCTGTGAAATATGCAATTGAAAAATAGTTTTTGTATGCCAGCTTCATCTCTCTACTTTTTCAACCAAGTAAAATCAACTAACCTAAGCAAAAATTTACCCTTTACAGATTTGAAAAAGTGTGATAAAATATATCTAAAATTGATAGACACTAAGATCAATTACAATTCTTCATAACTAAATGCTAGTGAGGGACATAGTGATATTTATGCGATTGGAGTGCAATCGGAATTAAAGGAGATTGCATTCTCCAAACCCATAATATTATTACGTTGTTGTCTCAAACTAGCAATAACCCCACTCAAATGCACATCAATCAAATGATTATCTGATCAATTACTAATGACCATGATAATTTACTAACGTCAAACGGGTTGCAATGACCCGAAACATCTTGACTAAAAATCCATCACACTTTTCACATACTATACCACAATTTCGCCCAACCGTCGATCATTCAAAACCTTACTTCTGTCCGTTACTTCGTACGGGTATATCCTCAATTCCTACTAATTTTTCTAGATTTCTTCTTGGGCATCCTACTTTTTCTAGAGATATAAAAAAGCCCTCAGTGAAGAAGGCTTCGTGTTACACCCGTAGCGGGGTCAAGNNCTGCTCTGCACCCGTCGCTGCTTCAAGAGCTTTGAGTGTTGCTTTAGGAGCCTTCTCGAGGCCAAGAAGATGCTCAATCTCAAGTCCCAGATTTTCAGCAATGTTACTAACGATTTCAGCTTTTGTGACAGGTAAGTCCCCACTTTTGTTTTTGTAAACTGCTCTTTCATATACGCCCTCCCGTGACAGCTTGCCAATTATTGACTTTGTACTCTTTTCTAGCTCATTTGCTAGATGTTCTACTGTTTCCATGCGTGGCATGTCTTTATATCTTGAAACAATATATTTTGTTTGTTCTTCTGTGTAATTCATGAAAAGCACCTTGTATCAGCTAGTCCAAGTATGTTAATTATATTCTCTACGGGTGTGGAGTAGTGCTCTGCAATCTCATACACAGTCCACCCTTTTTCCCACTTCTCAATGATAGCCTCTTTAATACGCATACTTATCTCCTAGCTTGTGTTTAGTGTAACCGCGTGCTTTCGCTTTCTTACGGTCTTTATATGTAGCAGGTTTGTTGTACTTGTTAAGGTACTTTGCTACTGGATTAGTCTTCCTTTTCATCTTCCTCTTCATCTTCATTCTCCTCGAATAAGCCAAGTGAATACTGTGCAGGAGCTTCTGAAATATCCTGTGCAAGAGTAAAAACGTACTCTAGTGTCTCAGCGTTGATATCAATACGAGCGTTGCTTGAGTACTCTAATAAAATTCTAGGAATATTCTCAGTACCTACTACTTTTGCGTATTCTTCCATTACTTCATTATAACGGGCTTCCATACATTCTGCCTCTTTTTCAGCATCATGTAGGTTTCCATGCAGTTCTTCTAACATTACATACTTTTCTTCCAGGTTTTCAGCTTGAGACTCTAGTCTCGCTAGTAAAGTTTCTGCTGTTTTTTCCAATGCTGGAAATGCTAATACATTACTCATAAAATACCCCTATAGTCCGTTGTTTACATCAGCAATATATGCTTCCATATATGCGTTCGCTTGTTCAATTGTTAGATCTGCACTTAGAGTACGTACTATACTGCGATAGCCGCCTTCTTCAATCGCACAAATCCACCAGTTACCTGTGTTGTGACACTGACTTAATTCATATCTCATAATTATTCTCCCATTTAATATAGATATTATACTCGCACTTCAGAAAAATGTCAAGAAAAATTTTATGAAGGTGTATACATTTAGGTATACTTTTTTGGAAAGTTGTCAACATATAGGTTTACCCCAGGCATAAAAAAAGCCCTCACAAGGAGGGCAAATAATTTCACTACTAAGGATTACTACTATGAATAAATTGGTGGAGATACCGTCCCTTCAATCCACCTGCTCCGGTTTCTTAAGCCCAATGATAGGAGCACCTCGACTCATGCTTTTTATGTAAGGATGAACAGAGTCTACGACGCACAAACCTCCCTTTGATCAGCTCAAAGATACAAAAGCTCCTCTGCACCATACGCTTTATACAGCCTTGCGAGGTAGGCTGTGCCAGTGTTCCCCTCTCGTGAGATCAAATGCTTAACGGCTAGATCACTCATCATCGGTACTGGACTTACGAGCAGTTGGTAGCACTTATTTATAGTCCCTGCGTATCACTGATGCTCAGCAGCTTAGGACTTGGAAAAGACACCGTGCGTATTGCCTGATGCTTTCCTCACTTTTGAAACAATATTATACTCACATTTAACCACTTCGTCAAGAACTATTTTTCAACTGGTGAGTAATAATACTACTGGAGGTGTAAACAGCACTGCTATAAACCATACTAGAGTGCTGAGTTGTCTCTTTGCTTGATAGGACACTACGCCACCATCGCTAATAGTTTCTCTAGGTCAGCTTTAGAAGCCTTTACAAGAGTAGGTAACTCAACACCAAGTGCATCTTGAATCTGAGTGACAATCTCGCTCTTACGAATTACGGGAGCACCAGTCTTGGTTACTCGTGGAGCAGCTACGTAAACTCCTTCTCGCACTAGCTTTGCAACAATTGATCGTGTGCTTTTGTTGAACTCAGAAGCTAACTTCTCTACTGTGTCTTTAGTTGGGTTATCTTGGTAGTCTGCTACCATGGCGTTAACCATTTCGTCTGTGTAGTTAGGGGTACGTGTTACTTCAGTCATATTTTTTCTCCCGAAAAATTTGTTTTTTAAGTTTATAATGTAATTATACGTTTGTTTAAGCATCTTGTCAACAACTATTTCACATCTTTCGGTAGCCAATCCCAAAAGAATTCGTCACCATTTATCATGTCGATAACTTCTTCAAGATCTACTTTTTCATCTTCCAGGTCACCGGCTTCAATAAGTTTCTGTCTCCACTCTTCAATCTGAGCTTCAAACTGCGCTTTAGTGAAGAACTCAAATGCGCCATCAGCAATGTTAAATGCTACAACATCTGGTAGCTCAGGAGCCTCTGTTAATTCGCCTTTAGGGTCGTGTAGTACGCCGTTCATCCAATATGCCATGTCAATTTCCTCAAATGTTTGGTTGTTTTCTTAATTTATGGATGTATTATACTTGCCTTTGAGTATGTTGTCAAACGATTTTTAAGCTAAGT
>ENA-UZWU01014979-UZWU01014979.1-metagenome-genome-assembly--contig:-Day-4--1m-contig-14979_pt1 | contig 13094 bp, 11 predicted proteins | sample MGYA00260345_ERZ794905 | MGnify/ENA metagenome assembly ERZ794905
ATTGCAAGTACTTTTCTGCAGTGAAGTTGAGCATATTATTGTCCTCCAACATTCCGTGCTCAGCTAAACGAGGCACATAAAGATTCATCCCATATTTCTGAGCTATCATACTGTGTACGGGGTCGCCCTCCATAGGACTGGCAGAAAATCCGTGAAGATAGAGAATGACATATTCTGTTTTACGATGTGATGTATCTGCCCAATAAAGCCGTGACTGATTATTAAACTTTAGTTTATTCGATTTTAAATCACTTTTTACATAATTCTGCAGCCCATCAATACTAGGCACTTTCGCCATGGTCTCTTCGGAAACTAGTGCTTCCTTTGTAAATGTTTTCGGTTTTGGACCCAGCTTATAAACAGTAATAGCCGTTATTACTAAAATTAGAATAATGCCTAATATTCTCTTCATCAGTTTCATTTAGAAATCAAAGTTATTTAAAAGGAATTCACTTGCAGAATAAAAACTTTATTGCGGATAAAGATAAAATACTATTTTCGGAACCCATATCAAAAAATACATGCAGACCAAATCGAAGCATTCAAGGCTAACTAGCATATGTTTTACTCCTATTATTTTAACTATTATCTGTATAAGTAGTGCTTTTTTGACTTATGCACAGACTATCTCAGGAAGTGTGAAAAATAATTCAGGTGAAGCATTAATTGGAGCATATATTGTGGTACCATCTGTACCAGGTGTTGGAGCAATTACAGATGAAAATGGTGCTTTTTCCATAAAGATACCTTCACTTCCTATTGATTTAAAAGTGACCTATCTTGGCTATCAAGATAAAACGATAACAGTATCTTCAGCTACCAATAAAGTAAAGGTTGTGCTTTCTGAGGACCAAGAAAATGTACTAACTGGGGCTCTAGTAAAAGCGAGTAGAGTGACAGAAAAATCTAAAGAAGCTCCACTCACTGTGGAGTCTATTGGTATACAAGCAATTAAAGATGCTCCGTCAGCTTCATTCTATGAAAGTCTTGGAACGCTCAAAGGAGTAGATGTCACTGCAGCAAGTTTGGGATTTAGAGTGGTAAACACTCGTGGTTTTAATAGTACAAGCCCTGTTCGTTCTTTGCAGCTGATAGATGGAGTAGATAATCAAAGTCCAGGACTCAACTTTGCTCTAGGAAACTTTCTAGGAGCCAGCGATTTAGATATAAGAAGAGTAAATGTAATTGCAGGAGCAAGTAGTGCTTTTTATGGTCCTAATGCATTTAACGGTGTGATTGCCTTGGAAACCAAAGAGTCTTATGATTTTCCAGGTTTACTGTCTGAGATTAAATTCGGAGAACGAGACCTCGCTCAGCTAGCTTTTAGATATGCTGACTTTCTAACAAATGAAGAAGGCAAAAAGACGTGGGGTCTAAAAATCAATGCATTCTACATGCAAGCTTATGATTGGAAAGCAGAAAACTATAATCCTACCTTAGATAGTGAACACGATGAAACAAATCCAGGAGGATATGATGCCGTAAATGTATATGGTGATGAGGTATTGGCTAATGGAAATGATAGTTATGATGATCCAGCAGGGCACAGAAGTACCACAGGGTTAGGTACTTTTTACCGCACAGGATATCGCGAAAAAGATCTAGTGGATTACAGCACTAATAATCTAAAACTAAATAGTACTTTAAGTTATCGATTTGCGGACACTTCTCAGTTTGACTATTCTTTTAATTTTAGTACAGGAAACACCGTTTATCAAGGGGATAATAGGTATCGTCTTGAAGGAATTCGCTTCTGGCAAAACCACTTTGAGTATAAGAAGAAGGACAAATTCTTCATTAGAGCATACAGCACCAATGAAAATGCGGGCACTACATATGATATTGTGACAACTGCATTCAGGCTTAATGAGGCTGATATAGAAGAAGATCAATGGTATAATGCCTACACCCGTTTATGGCGTTCTGCACCTTTCAGATATGCCCGTCAAGTGGAACAGCTTCCTGGATACCCTACTTACAATCCTGATATTCATGGAGATTTGGATAATTGGTCTACTAACTTCTACCAGCCTTTTATTGAAGCAAATAAATCAGCTGTAGAAGATTTACATCAGCAGAGTAGAGAGATTACAGATCTTAATCGCCTAAAACCCGGAACCGATTTATATGACTCCACTTTTAATGAGATTCGGGGTCGTCTATTCACGGATGGAGGAACTCGATTTTTTGATGAATCAGCCCTCTACCATCTACAAGGCCAATATATTTTCACTCCTTCATTTGGTAAAATAACACTTGGAGGAAATGGAAGACTCTATCGTCCAAACTCACAAGGCACTATTTTGAATGACACTGGCGATGTTATCATTACAAACTATGAAGGAGGGATTTATGGAGGTATAGAAAAACGCTGGTTAATGGACAGAATGATAGCAAACGTCACGACTCGTTTAGACAAAAATCAGAATTTTGATTTTTTAGTATCACCAGCTGCTTCTTTTATCTATAAATACAGAACAAATCACGTTTTTAGAGCTTCTTTTAGTTCTGCCATTAGAAATCCAACATTAGCAGACCAATATTTATTATATGATGTAGGAAGAGCGACACTTATAGGAAATCTGAATGGATTTGATTCACTAATCGATATACAATCATTTAGAAATGCATTCGCCTCAGATATAGATTTGACTAAATTAGAGTATTACAATGTAGATCCTATAAGACCAGAACAAGCACGCACCTTCGAACTTGGATATAAAGGAAACATTGCTGACCAATCATTATACATCGATTTGAGCTACTACTATACTTTGTATCATGATTTCATCGGTTATAACATAGGTATTAGCTCAGGATTCGACGATATTCAAGGTCTACCTGTCGGTCCTGAAGTATTCAGAGTGGCAGCCAATGCTCAAGAGAATGTTACCACACAAGGTGTTTCAATAGGGCTGAATTATTACTTTGATAAATTTAATCTTGGAGGTAATTACTCTTGGAATGTACTAAATAAGCAAGAAACAGATGACCCAATCATACCTGCTTTTAATACTCCCGAGCATAAATTTAACCTAAGTTTTTCAGGTACTAAGTTAAAGCTACCTTTCACCGATAATGAAAACTTTGGTTTTGGGGTAAATTACAAATGGATTCAAGGATTCGTATTTGAAGGTTCACCTCAATTCACAGGTACAGTACCTACTTACGACATGCTCGATGCACAATTAAACTATCGTGTACCAAAATGGAACATGACCTTCAAGCTAGGTGGTAGTAACATCCTAGGTATAATGCCTCTCTTTGATAATGACGGAGAAAACAGCCAACGTAGTGTCTTTAATAATCTAAACTATCAAGTATATGGAGGTCCTTTCGTTGGTAGAATGGTTTATTTTTCCGCTCAACACGATCTAGTGTTTAAGAAAGATTAATATTAATTTTTTTTATCTTTATATTGCACACGTAAAACACACAACAAAACACAATATGAAAAAACAGTACTTAACCTTAACATTACTAATGGTTTTTATAGCCTTCAGTACTTCGGCTCAAACAAGGTATGTAGATGCCATATACACCGATGCTGACATTGAAGTCACATCTGATGTAGACTATGGAACCAACATCGATTTTTTGACTTCTACTACATCAAACCAAGCAAATGTAGGACGTGATATTACTGAAATCAAGACTGCATTAGGTGCAGGTCAAGCTATACCTGCTAAATATTTTGATCCTAGAGATGCGTCTACCGATCTTAAGGTAACTACGATAAAAATGGACATCTATCAGCCTAAGGCTTCTGTAGATGCGACAACAGACAGACCTGTAATCGTTTATTTACATACTGGTAATTTCCTGCCTCCGCGTATCAATGGTTCACCTAATGGTTCTAAAGGAGACAGTTCTGCTATCGTACTTTGTACTGAGTGGGCTAAAAGAGGATACGTAGCTGTAGCTGTAAATTACAGACTTGGGTGGAATCCTCTTGCTGAACAAGCAGACGTAAGAAGAGGTCAATTATTAAATGCTGTATATAGAGCAATACACGACACAAAAGAAGCGGTAAGAAATCTGAAAGATAATGCAAGTACTTACGGTATAGATGGAGATAAAATTGTCCTTTATGGTGAAGGAACAGGTGCTTATGTAGCTTTAGCTTATGAAACGCTTGACAAAAATGAAGAAATGGAACTCGAAAAGTTCAGAGCAGGCGGCGTAGGTCCGTCTTATATTGATAGAACTATAGTGGGAGAAATAGATGGTAGCGGAGGTTTGTTAAATCTATACGGTACATCTACTACTTCTGTAGAAGTAGCTGCTATAGTAGCTGCTGGTGGAGCCCTTGCTGATACCTCTTGGCTTGAAGCTGGAGATGCTCCTATGATTTCTTTCCACTCAGTAAGAGATGCTTTTGCTCCGTTTAGTGAAGGAACCGTTATCGTACCTACAACTAATGAAGATGTTGTAGACGTTCAAGGAGGAAACCTTTATGTTCAAAAAGCGAATAGCTTAGGAAATAATGATGCAATTAAAAACATCAAAGCAAACGATGCTTACACCGCTGCTGCTAGAGCATTATACGGTCAGGAAGTAGATTATATCTATCCTGCTCCATTTAACAAAATCACTATAAATACTGAAGTAGAGGGATTATATCCTGTATTACTTCCTGTAGCGGATGAAGTTTTAAATAATCAAGCTAGCCCTTGGCAATGGTGGGATACTGAATCTCCACTTGCTAAACACGAACTTGCACCTGGATTTACTACTTCTATGAATAGTTTACAGTCTAATCCTGATATGTCTTCTGAAAAAGGAAGAACATACATAGACACTATCATGGGTTATATGTGTCCAAGAATTGCTCTTATTAATGGAGACATCGATATTTCTCTTCTTTACTCAAATGAATTGATTCCTAGCAATGCTGCTAGCGTTTACCCTAATCCATCTACTGGTAACTTAAGCATCAATATAGAAAATGCTTACCGTGTATTAGATGTGAAAATTACAGATCTAACAGGTAGAGTTGTAATGAACTTATCTGCTATGAATAATCAAACAGTGAACATCGCTGATTTAACTGCAGGGTACTACTTTATCAACGTTGCTGCTGAAGAAGGTAACATCTCTACTAAGTTACTTAAGCAATAAGTATTTTAGAATATAAAAAAGCCCAGTTTGAATTTCAAACTGGGCTTTTTTATGACTCAATTTTTCAATCAATATAGAAGCCATAGAGGAAGAAATTTAGGAGTAAACGGAATTGACGAAACAATTAAAATAGACCTGGAGTAAACTATTCCAGGTCTTTTTTCTATATACTTGTCCTTAATTTAATTAACAATGAACATTCAGCAAGCATTTGCAAATAACCAATCTTGGATAAAATCTAAGTTAGATACCGATAAAGAATACTTTGAAACCCTTGCAAAAGGCCAAAGTCCTGAAATCTTATACATAGGATGTTCAGACAGTAGAGTAACTGCAGAAGACATGATAGGTGCAGAACCAGGAGAAATCTTTGTCCATAGAAATGTAGCTAACATGGTGGTCGGAACAGACACCAATGCAATGGCTGTGATTAATTATGCAGTGAATCACCTTAAGGTAAAGCACGTAGTAGTGTGTGGTCATTACTTCTGTGGTGGAGTAAAAGCCGCTATGGGAGCCCAAGATTTAGGAGTACTCAATCCCTGGCTAAGAAACATCAGAGACGTTTATAGGACACACCAAAAAGACCTAGATGCTATAGCTGATGAAAATGACCGTTACAATAAACTTGTAGAATTAAATGTACAAGAGCAGTGCATCAATCTTACTAAGACCGTAGACGTACAAAGAGCCTATAATGAACGAGGTTTAGAAATACATGGGTGGGTTTTTGATGTACAAAGTGGTAAGCTTATTGACCTAGAGCTAGACCTTGATCATCTAATGAAAGATATTCAAGGTATTTACGATTTAGGCACCTAAGTTTTATTTACTCGAATTCCTCCCACCAACGACTTTGAGCGTCATCCGATAGCGAAAACAATTCTCCTATTTGAGGAGTAAGAAAATCTACATCCAATTTTTTAGCCTCTTTCACAAAACGTTCAACCGGCTCCTTCCAATGGCGCTGTGCCAATGCGAAGCCAGCCCAATGAACCGGCATTATTCTTTTAGCTCTAGCATCTATTGACGCTTTGACATTTTCTCTTCTGGGTACATATGAATTTTGTGCCACAACTCATTGTATTGACCGCATTCCATGAATGCGAAATCAAATGGTCCTAGTCTTTCCACTATCTCTTTGAAATGTTTTTCATAACCTCCATCACCACTAAACCATATTTTTTCTTTTCCTGAGTTGATAACCCATCCTCCCAAAAATGATTTTGCACGATTGGTCGCTCCTCTTCCTGCAAAATGTCGTGAAGGTTTCAATGTAATTTTCAAGCCTGAATCTTCTATCGACTCATACCAATCCAATTCAGCAATTCGGCTTTGAACAACCAAATGTGGGAATACTTTACTTCCCTTTTGTTTGGCTACCAAGTTTTGTTGCTCCAGCGGTGCTTTTTAGTCACTTTGTGCTGATTAGAAAAATCATAAATGCGAAAGGAGAAAAACTATAATTAATAGAAACTTACCCGTAATACTCTACGTACTGATTCTCAGTTTCGTAAAGTTTGATGCAGTGCAGACTGGCTCTCTCAGGAAGTTCAGAGACGATTTCATCCCATATTTTCATAACTATGTTTTCTATGCTTGGCATCACATCTCTCAAGAAATCTACATCGACATTAAAGTTTTTGTGATCTAGTTTAGAGACTACTTTATCTTGTAAAATCACCTTTAATTTTTTCAAATCCATCACAAATCCAGTATCCGGATCTGGGGTGCCTTTTACCGTAACACATAGATCAAAATTATGCCCGTGCCAGTTCTCATTTGCACACTTACCAAATACCTCATCGTTCTGTTCTCTCGTCCAGTTTGAGTTATAAAGCTTGTGAGCCCCGTTGAAGTGGACTTTACGAGTTACGTATACCAGTCGTTCTGACATTTCGGTGCAAATTTAATCCTCTTAACAAAATTAAATCTAAGCTTATTCTACAAGTTTTAAATTTATACATAATCTAAGATGTAAATTTGTAGCAATGGCTATAGTGATTACAGGTGCAGCTGGTTTTATTGGGAGTTGTATGGTTTCTTTCTTGAATGAAAAAGGCCGAAAAGACCTCATTCTTGTAGATGATTTCAATAAACGAGAAAAATCTGCCAATTTAGAACAACAAGATTTTGAAGCTAAGATAGATAGGGACATTTTCCTACAGGATATGAATCGTCATGATATCGAATTCATCTTTCACCTTGGTGCTCGTACAGATACCACAGAATTTGATGAAAAGATATTCGATAAGCTCAACCTCAAGTATTCGCAAGCAATATGGAATCATTGTGTCCAAAAAGACATCCCTTTGCTATATGCCTCGTCTGCTGCCACTTATGGGGATGGAGACCAAGGTTTTGATGATACCAAATCTATTATGAATTTACAACCTCTGAATCCTTATGGTCAGAGCAAACAAGACTTTGACATTTGGGTATTGCAACAAGAAAACACCCCTCCATTTTGGGCAGGGTTAAAGTTCTTTAATGTTTTTGGACCAAATGAGTATCACAAAGGAAGGATGGCTAGTGTAGTATTTCACGCTTTCAATCAAATAAAGAAAAACGGAAGTCTGAAACTTTTCCAAAGTCATCGAAGCGATTATGGTCATGGCGAGCAAATTAGGGACTTCATTTACGTCAAAGACTTACTAAATCTAATGTGGTATTGGTTTAGTCAACAAGCATCGTCAGGCATATACAATGCAGGAACCGGGAAAGCACGCACTTTCAATGATCTAGCACGGGCCATTTACCAAGCTATGGGTCTGGAACCTAACATAACCTACATACCTACTCCTGAAGATATTCGAGACAAATATCAATACTATACAGAAGCAGCTATGAAGAAAACTCTTGATTCTGGTTGTCCTTTTGAGTTTGCTGAATTAGAAGATGCTGTAGCTGACTATGTACAAAATTATCTTGCTGAAGAAAAAATCTATTGAGACAGGTTGTTAAAATACTATGGGTTTTTACCTCACTATTCCTTTTAGGGATAGGTTTTTGGATTTACAATCATCTTTCCGATACATCAGTCACAAGGACCACTCAACAGCTTACTGAATCCATTTTAGAATTAGAGAAAGAGGCGTATGACCTTTTCGAAAAATATATACCAATTTCTTTCTTTTCTGGTGAAACTGAGAAAGCCCTTAACCTTACCAAGAAAAGATGGTACCTCTATGCAAGAGCTAATGACAAAACTGTATTTTGGAATAGTAATAAGGTCAATCTAGACTCGGCAGTAGATCATAACGCTAATTTCCCTTGTTATTTCAAATATGGTGACGATACATACATCGTATTTCACGATAAACTGGAAGCTTACCTTGCTTTCCGTATTGCTAATGAAGGTGAGCTGCATCAAAGAATCACGTCCAAATACCCTGTACTTACAGATCGTATATTAGAGGGGAGCTCATTGCGTCAATTTTCAGGAGCAGACACAGAACTCACTTTCAGACTTAAAGATTCCAAAAAAGATGTATTGCTTTGGTCGTTTTTGTTGGTCAGTCTGAGCTTACTCTCACTCACTCTTTACTACACTCGAAGAAAGCACTTGTTTTCACTTGTAAGTACCGCAGCACTCATAGCAATAAACTTCTTAGTGTATGGTGTTTATCATATATCGTGGGATGACTATTTTTTTCTAAATGGTCAAAGTTTTCAGTCTATCTCTGACAAGGAATTAACACTACGCTTATTCTCCCATATCTTCACTATTTCAGCTGTAGCTCTTACCATTTTTCAACTGGTAGACCGACTAGAGAATAGTATTCGAATCTTTATCCAAAGTATATTTCTTCTTTTCGGATTAGATTTTCTCATTAACCTCACATATAACTTGGCTGAACGATCAGCAATATCTTATGATTTTGAGAAACTATTCAGTTTATCTAGTTACTCTTTCATAAGTATAGCTCTCATTGGCTTCTCATTTATATTGTTTTGGCACCTGACTCAGAGATCATTCACAACATACAAGCCTAATTCTGCTAGAACATTAGTCACTTCTACACTTGCCATATTTCTATTTCTCGCTGTACAATTAATAGATGGCAACCGCTCGTGGGTTTCCCTTTGGCAGCCTGTTATTATTTTGATATTGAGCTTTGTGGTTTGGACTAAAACCGGAACTTATCGCATCAAAATATATGCTCATTTTCTATTGAGTGCAATCCTTATCTCTATCTTGATATATAGTGGTCACAAAAAACTAGAGGACAATTACCTTCAGTACTTTGCGAAGACCATCATCGAGAATAAAGATCCTCGGGCGGAGCAACTACTGAAGAAAATCGAGAATACACTATCTCAAGAATTTTTGACACCAGAAGATTATAAAAACTTCATGTTCAAAAAGGATATTATCGAGAGTAGAATTAAAAATCTCTATTTCAGCAATTACCTTGAAAAGTATGAATTGAAACTGTCTAGCTTCGGTCCAAATGGAGAAAACATAAATGAAAACACTCTTTTTCCCTTCGAAGATTTAGACAAAGTATATAATGAACAAACCGTAAGAACTGAGAGTCAATATTTCTACCAAATCAACTCACCATCAAGCTTTAGCGGATACATAGCCAAGTATGAAAATTGTGATATAGATGGCCACTTTGGATCTACATTTATCATCCTACAACCGAGAGTCGTACAATCAGAATTCTTATATCCCGAAGTATTTGCAAATCAAAAATCTGAAGAGCTTATCACCACAAATGACTACTCGTATGGGATATATCTTGGTGGTAAATTAATTAGTCAGAGAGGTACATACCCTTATCGTCTAAACGAAACCCCTGATCTAAACGAAAATTCATCTGTATTTTCAATCGGCCAGTTTAGACATCACTCCTTCTTACAGGATCAATATCAAGTCGTATTAAGTAAAACAGAGAATCGTATTAAGTCTTGGATGTCTGCCTTTACATTCTCACTTATTATTCTCTTTCTAATTTGTATTCTTACTTCTTTCGCTGCCAAGCTACTATTAGGGCCTACCAATAATATGAGCTTAGCATTCATTCCTAAGGCTTCAAGATATTTGAGTGCTAGGATACAAACCTCCCTTACCATAATACTGCTTATAGGATTACTGCTATCTGTCTATATCATCATCAACTATATACGTTCTGGCTATAATCAAAACTTAGAGAACCAGCTTCTTGTGAAAGTGAAAAATATCAGTGGAAGACTTCAAAACAAGATTGACTTAGAAAGAAAACTGACAGATCCGGAACAAAGGGTACTGATGTTAAACGAGGAGAGTAGTACTTATAAGGTTGATATTAACTTATTTAACCAAAGTGGCAAACTGCTGGCGTCCACTAAGCCCTATCTTACTGCTGAAGAGATCTTAGGTGACCACATGAATCCAAAAGCTTTTCTCCAGCTCACACATCAAAAAAACTCACAACTACTCGTACAAGAAGAGTTAGAGGGCTCGGATTATCTGAGTGCTTATGTTCCTTTGTTCAATGGGAGAAATGAAGTAATTGGGTATCTAAACACTCCTTTCTTTGCTAAAAACGAACAATTAAATTTACAGATATCTAATCTGATCATCAATATTCTGAATATATACTTCTTACTTCTTCTGGGAGGAATACTTTTAGCCTACATAATTTCTCGACAAATCTCCAAACCTCTAATACTGATAAGAGAAAAAATAGGTAAGACCGCTCTTCGAGGCCAAAACGAACTCATCTCCTACAACCGTGATGATGAAATAGGTCAATTGGTAAAGCAATACAATAAGATGGTACTAGAACTTGAAGAAAGTGCCAATCAGATGGCAGAAAGTGAGCGTGAAGGAGCTTGGAGAGAGATGGCAAAACAAGTAGCTCACGAGATAAAAAACCCTCTGACGCCAATGAAGTTAAGCATACAGCACTTACAACGAGCTTATACTAGCGGACCAAGCGAAAAGTTAGATACTCTATTTACCAAAACGAGTAAACTACTTATTGATCAGATAAACAGCTTGAGTAACATGGCAAGTGAGTTCAGCAACTTTGCAAAGATGCCTCAGAATAAGACTCAAAACTTTGACATCAGCGATACATTAGAAAATGCGGTGAGCCTATTCAAGCGTTCGGAGAACATAGAAATCGTATCTAACATAGAACCGAACACAAGTGTGCACGCTGATCCTGAGCAATTACACCGTGTATTCACCAATCTTATCAAGAATGCGATACAAGCGTTTCCTGAATCGCGTACAGGACTCATAGAAGTATCTCTAACAGTGGAGCAAGGAACCATAGAAATTAAAATTAAAGACAATGGAAATGGAATACCAGAATCTAACTACAAAAAAGTATTCGTCCCTAATTTTTCGACTAAGAACTCAGGGATGGGATTAGGGTTGGCTATTAGTAAAAAGATTGTTGAAACGGCTAATGGAACTATTCTTTTCAAGAGTAAAGCAAATATTTGGACCACTTTTATAATACACCTACCACAAGCATGAGAGGGATCATAATACTACTTACACTCATCCCATTATGGAGCTGTAATAGTGCAGACACCAATGAAAATTTCAATAGACTTGTTAAGCATTCTCCATATAGCGTAGTGATGTTCATAGCTCCAGATTGCCCTTTATGTATGACATTGAGTACGCCGTATTCAAAATTGGCAGACTCATTTCCAGATGTACAATTTATGGGAGTAATGAGTGGCAATCATTACGAGGAAATGGAGATCAACATGTATGCCACTGAGAATAATTTTAAGCCCATAATTTTCAGAGATTATGAATATGAGGTCGCAAGGCAACTTAAGGCGAGTGTTACGCCAGAATTCTTTTTACTGGATAGTCAATCCAATATCCTATACCAAGGCATGATAGATGATCGTATTCTAAAATTAGGAAGCTATAAACAGCAATGGGACAAGCACTATTTAAGAGATGCACTAGAAGCAGTTACCCAAGGTAAAAAACCAATTTTGCCAAAAACAGAGGCAATAGGTTGTATTTTAGAGTATTGATCATCTTTGACAATAGAGATCGGTAAAATTCCTTACACGAGGCACATAAAAAAACGCAACCTGAAGGCTGCGTTTTTTTAAAATTTTTTGGATGAAAGTTCTTTATCTTATTCCTTCACACTCACAATCATCATTTACTTTACCTCTTTTTCGATCCTTAGTAACGCAGTAGTCCCCTTTATTTTTTTCTAATTCAGGACAATCAAATTTTTCTTCCTCTTTAGCAATACAATCACAATCTTCATTCACCCTTCCCCAATTGCCACTTTCAGTCTTGCATAAATCACCTTTATTTTTTTCCAATCGAGAACAATCAAATTTCTCTTCTCTTTCTCGCTCTACGCAATCACAATCTTCATTTACGTACCCTCTCTTCCCATTACGGGTCTCACACGCTTCTTCGAAATTGAGCCCTAATTCAGGACAATCAAACTTCTTCTCATCCTCCTTTTCTTTTTCTTTTTTTACTCCCTTTATCAGGTCAATAATATCCGACCTGTCCTTGCAACCAGTTCCTACGAATGAGAAACCAAAAACGAATAGTAAAATAATAATTTTATACTTCATGGTATTTACTGTTTATCTTGTAAGATACCAAAGATAAAAAAACATTGCCTGAGTTATAAATATTTTTTTCTAGATATTTTCCTGTAAAGTGTCGTCGTCCTTTTTCCTCAGAAAATTTCTCTTCATTATATGTTTGTGAAGCTCCTTTAGGGATTGGCAAGCTTTCCCATTCTTTCCCTCTGATCATTCGACCAAGATACACCATCTGACCTACGTGATATGCATAGTGCATCATCTGTCGATTGATAGCTTCTATGATCGTATGACCTTGATTTCGGATATAGACAATCGTATCCATTTTTTCTTCTGTGATAGAACACAAAGCAGAGAATAAACAAGACCAACCTTCTTCCCATCGAGCCTGCAATATCGCTCTCTCACTGCTCTCTAAATCAAACTCTTGGTCC
>ENA-UZWU01002713-UZWU01002713.1-metagenome-genome-assembly--contig:-Day-4--1m-contig-2713_pt1 | contig 13078 bp, 22 predicted proteins | sample MGYA00260345_ERZ794905 | MGnify/ENA metagenome assembly ERZ794905
TTTAAGTATTTTAAAATAGAAGACTTCAACTGTAAAGAAACAGGCGAAAACGAAATGTCAAGGGACTTTATACACAAACTTGACGAACTGCGGGAAGCGTGTGGCTTTCCCTTTATTATCAGGAGTGGCTACAGAAGTCCAGAGCATTCCATTGAGAAACGTAAGGAGAAAGCAGGAACACATGCCCAAGGTATTGCAGCAGACATTAGAGCGCGTAACGGAAATGAAAGATTTAAGATTGTGGAAGAAGCCATTAAAGCCGGATTTACAGGCATTGGAGTTGCTTCTTCATTCATCCATGTGGATAGTAGGATTCTTGGAGTTGACAAAGCTCCTGTAATGTGGTGCTACAGGAGAAAGTAATATGTTAGAAGCTTTGATTCATCCAGTAACAACCCTCTTGGATAAGTTCATAGAGAACAAAGACCAGAAGAATCTACTGGCTCACCGCATAGCTACGATGGCAGAGTCACATGCTCAAGAGCTTGCTAAAGCACAGCTTGAAGTCAACAAGGTGGAAGCTGCACACAGGAATATGTTTGTTTCTGGCTGGAGACCCGCAGTCGGCTGGACATGTGTAACAGCCATGTTTGGGAATTTCATCCTTATTCCTATGGCTAACTTTGGACTAGCCTTGGCGGAATCTGAAGTGTCAATTCCCCTGATAGCTTTAGCCGAAATGATGCCAGTGCTTTTAGGCATGTTAGGTCTTGGAACAATGCGGACTATAGAGAAAACAAAATCAGTAGCGAGGAACAGCTAATGCCAGCTAAAAAGAAATCAACAGTAAATAAAGCAGGTAACTATACTAAACCTACTATGCGTAAGAATCTATTCAATAGAATTAAAGCAGGCTCTAAAGGCGGTAAAGCAGGACAGTGGAGCGCACGAAAGGCTCAGATGCTTGCAAAAGAATATAAAGCAAAAGGTGGAGGATACAAGTAATGCCACTTAAAAAATCACAGAAGTCCCTGAAAAAATGGACTAAAGAAGAGTGGGGAACCAAGTCAGGTAAACCTAGTACCCAAGGAAAGAAAGCAACTGGAGAGCGTTATCTGCCCAAGAAGGCTAGGCAGGCTTTAACCAAGAAAGAATATGCAGCTACATCTAAAAAGAAAAGAGCTGACACTAAAAAGGGAAAGCAGCACAGTTCTCAGCCCAAGAAGATTGCAAAGAAAACTAGGAGCTATAGAAAATGAGCAAGAAAAAAGACCCACGTTTAGCAAGAGCAGGTGTAAGCGGATTCAATAAGCCAAAGCGCACACCCAACCACCCAAAGAAAAGCCACATTGTAGTGGCTAAAGAAGGCGATAAGATTAAGACAATCCGATACGGGGAGCAGGGAGCCAGTACAGCAGGCAAACCCAAAGCCGGAGAGTCAGAAAAGATGAAAAAGAAACGTGCTAGTTTTAAAGCCCGACATGCTAAGAATATTGCTAAGGGCAAAATGTCTGCAGCATATTGGGCTAATAAATCTAAGTGGTAGCGTAAGCAGTGAGTTCACGCTCTAGGTAATCGTGCATCTGTTCTAACTTAGGTTTAGCGTCTCTAATAATCTTACGCACTAACTTAAGTTCATCACCTTTAAACACTTCATGTAATCGGTCTTCGGGGAGACCACCTAGTTCCGTTAGGATGGCCCCCGAATGATTGACAATTATTTTAAATGATAGTATGTTAGCTTCCTTTGCTTTCACTTCTATTCTCTCCTATGTTATTTCACAAGCGTTGCCGACACACGCTAGTTCTTGTGAGCCTGTTGTGTTATCTTCTTGCTCAAAGTAAACCAAGTCATTCCAGTTCACGTTCTTAGGCATGCTGCTCAAAAGCTCTGTATACTTAGCCTCGTCAATATCCTCGTAGGGGGCCTGCTGATAAACGTGGTCACTTACCGGAAGCAAACTAATGCCGCTACATATATCAAAGTTTTCCCATATCCACTGCGCTACCTGTAAGAACTCGCTGTCTTTATAGTATACAGTGATGCTTGGCTTGTGTTCGCACCAGTGATTCTGGTAGGTCTTCCACAACCTTAGCTGCTCCATAGCTCCAATATCTTTTACAACTACACTGGACTCTGGAGCCTTTACCGGAAAGCTATAAACAACAGAAGACTCTGACATAACATCTTGCTCTACCGGAAACCCTGCTACTTCCATAAAGACTGCAAGTGGGTCTTTTTTGTCTGAGCGTACTCTACGAATGTAATGCTTAGAAAAACGAGGGTGAATGCCACTAGCAGAATCAACGAGCTGGGAAACAGTACCAGAAGGTTTAACGCACGTAATAGCTGCAGACTGCTCAATGCCAAGCTTCTTAGCCCATCTTTGATTAACTTTAATAGCATGATTCCGTAAGTTTGATAGAGTTGTTTCCAGTTCATCTTGGTCTCCCTGTCCCGATAGTAAAGTGTTGTCCATGATTCCAGTCATGCTTAAGCCTAGTAAAGCTTCTTCGGCTGTATTCTTTTGCCATATATTACGTAAGTATCTAAAGTCTGTTAGAGTAGCTTGAAGAGTTCCTATGATAGAAGCTAACTCTACTTTTTCTTTAAGTGTTTCTTCTGTATCATCAGAGCGTACAACTACCTCCGATAAATTGCAGAACTGATTACTGCGTAATATGATTTCACTGCATGGGTTAGTCCCGAAGTCTTGCTCTGCATCTCTACGTCCGTTACGTGCCGCTATGTTTTGTGCAGCTACACGACTAAAGAGTCCTCTTTCACCTGCTCGGCTCTCATATAAAGTCTTCATTTCATTTAAAAAGGATTCAAAGTCAGGCTTCTCTGTATAAGCTACGCTGTTGTTAGCAAGCCTTCGATGTCCATCAGCTTCCCACCAAGCTCCTACCTTAGCCTTAGCCATTCTAATGTCGGATAAGTTTGATAGACTTATAAGGGCTGAGCGCCTAACGCCCCCTACAACTACAATGTCAGCAATCTTACACACTACATCGTGGCACTCAATAGATGTCAGCTTACGTCCTGCAGCTTTATGAAAGACTTCTACGCAAAAACGAAACAAGTCTTCAAGTGGTTGAGGGCCAGAGGCTCTACCGCCAAATGTCTTCAGTCTTTCTCCAGAGGGACGTACCTTACTGGTATCCCACTTAGGAATCTTTCCGGCATACAGCATTGCAATTAACTCTCTAAATGCTGAAGCCCACCCAATCTTACTATCCCCTACAACTATTGTAGTGTCGGTTGGATGAAAGGTCTCAGCAATGATGGGCAGCTTATTTATGAAGTTTCTTTCTACGCTAAAGCCTACTCCAGTTCCACACATCAGTACATACATTAACTCGTCAAAGGCTCTCGGAGAATCAATGGCTAAGTAACTGCAGTTAAATCCTGCTACGTTGTCTTTATCTAAAGCCTCTCCCGCTGTCATCATGCACCGCATAGATGGCATAACTTTTTGTGTTACGATTCCATCATATAATCTTTCGGCTGTTTTCTTGTCTATCTGCTTCCTGTTTAACCAGAAGTCAACATATCGCTGAACTGTTTCTTCCCATGTTTCTCTGCGTCCTTCGTCTTTCAGCCACCTAGCGTAGCGGCTCTTGTGTATAAACTGTTGATACTTGTCCATTACTGCTGTTCCTTTCGTTAGTTTTTAAATTATGTTAATCTTCCTGTAGAAGATTTCCTACGCAGAAAATACAGAAGGGAAGACAGATAACTATACCGTCAAACTGCATAGCTTTTATATCTCCTTCTCCGTTAGTAGTCCAAACTGCACGACTATCTGCTGCTTCTATATCGAAACCGAAGCCGTTTCTAAATTCAAAGCTCCACAATAAATTCATATAATTAACTGTCATTGTTTTTTCCCTCCTTGGGGCAATAGATTACATGGACACCGCCACACTCAGAGCAAGTTAAATTTGTCTCTGTGTGAAACGTCTCATCTTCGTCGGAGATGTCTACATCACCTCCCCAGACAAGGTATCCATTACAGTAGTAGCAGCGCATTAGTTTTTCTCTTCTTTATAAGCCCCAAAAGTAGAAGCCCTATGAGACTCTTCAGCTTCGGCTTTGACTTCTAGTTTTTTCTCTAAGTTAGCCATTGCTCTCCAAGCTACCTGCACCCAGTCCTTATCAATAACGTGTCGCATCATAGCATCTAACTCGTCCCCAGATTTACTTCTATTCCAGTGTAGTGTCTCTGCTGTTTGTCCATGTTGTATCCCACCGATTAAAGACAGGTGAGAAACAGCGGCAACGGCACGAGGAAAATAATCTATAAAGCCTGTATAAACAGGAATAGCTTTTCTTTCTTCGGCATCTTCAGGAAGCTTAAACGTAGAATCCACTTCTGTTTCTAGTGACAGGGATTGCTTATGGGCTTCTAACATTGCTCTATCTAGAGAAGGATTACAAGAAGCAGGCTCTAATGCAGGATGCTCCTTTCTTAGTCTGTTCCAACAGTCGGCAAATTCTGATGCGTGATATACTGTATTGGCATCAGGCTTATACGCTTCGGTGCTGTCATAAACATATTTAGAATTTAAACGCTTCATGTATTCTTCAAACGTAGGTTCTCCTGTACGGGTAACTCTGTCCCATTCTTCGGGCGTTGCATCGTTAATGCTCATCTTTAAAGTCCTCTTTGTTTTTAATGTTTATCCAACTGTCCGGCATACTATCTTCGCTATACCATCTAAAGTTGTGTGACGAGGCCCACTCGCCGTGAGACCTTCGGGTTCCGTCCTTACGAACTTTAGCGGCAGGCATGGGAGCGTTAGGATTAGCAAACAAAAACACCAGTTCAACATCTTCGGGCAGAACCTTTGCAATCCAAACATACTTTGAGTATTCTGCGCTGTCCCAGAACCTGCCCTTAGCTTCTAGCAATATCTTCTTACCGTCTATACGCTTTACAAAGTCTGGCTCATACTTGTGATAAATAGTATACTCAACTTTATCAACGTGATGTAACCACCCATCTAATATACCAGTATGTAACTGATACTCCCAGTTAGAGTCATATCCTTTAACGACTCCCTTTTCAACTGGCCGCTTTACTCTGGCCTTCCTATAGCCTTTGCGTATTTTTTTCATCGTTGCTCCATCTTCCACTGAATATCTCCATGCGTTATATCTTCAACATTCTTGTGCGGAAAGATTTTAATGAGTTGTTTTATTTTTATTGAGAGCCACTTCAATGTATAGAAGCTAGTAAATATTGTTCCCTTTGACCAGATGTGTGTTTGTTCAGGCAGCATCTTTTTAAAGTTATCTTTAGTAATCTTATCAGCCTCCTCTGGATTGAGGAGACTCTTAAGCCAAATAACCTGTAAAGACTCTGCGTGTTTTCTTATACGTTTTGCCATTCTCTGATTCATAATATCTCATCCACTTGAGGTTCAGACTCTATATGAGTAAAGTATCTATACCCATTAGAGTATTGGAAAGTCCTAAGACCTTTACCATCGTTAGCATCCTTGTGACATTCGTGTTTATATTTACACCACGAACACCCCTTTGGCAATTGCATGTTTCCCTTCTTGCCATCAGGTATGGGATTATAACATAGTTCAGGGGGCGTGTCAAGTTTTAATTCATCTAATAGCGTGTGTATTTTTGTTTCAATGTTAGGCTTATCTAAGTCGTCTGGAACATACATACACAGCTCACCGCTTTCTTTATTGATAACAAGAAAGCCACCATCATCTGTACCTTCTGCTTTCTCATAACCTGCAAGCTGTCCGAGATAACCGAAGGGGTCGTCAGAGCTGAGTGTTCCGTTTCTAAACTTGTTGAATGCAAACTTAGATGCAGACTTAACGTCAACTACTTGCCCGTCAATCTTACAGTCCATGTGTCCTACAATGCCATCAACCACAACCTCTTTCTGTTCGTCGGTTACATTGTGACCTGCCATACGTACAAGCATTAATACAATCTCTTCTAACACATGGCCGTAGAGAAACTTAATTTGTGTTGCTCCGTCAACGCTACCTCGTCCATTAGGGTCACGCTTCTCAAACCACATTTGTCTAGAAGGTTTGCCTACGTTAGACATACGGACAGTGAAGTCAGTGTCTCTAGGTCTAGGTGTTGCCCAATGAAGTATAGCTTCTTTCATAGAAGCCATTGTTTTATCAAGCGCCTCCTCCGTTATTGGAAGAGGCTCACCGTTTGAAAGGTTCTCAAGAAGTTCATAGATGTCGGGTACTAAAGTATTAAGCTGCTTCTGGTTCATCTTCTAGCTCCTTAAATGCTTTGATTACATCAGAAGAAAATAGCTTCTGAAGATTTAACAAATACATCTGACTTGCCCTGTTGTCGCCACCCGATACAGTTTTAAAACTATCTAGGCGCTTAACAATCTTCTTAAGTGTGGCGGTATTGAAAACCAGTGTACAGTATTCATCATCGCCAATACATAAGTTATGAAACCAGTAGTCAGACTCAGTAGCGTCAATACCTGACGGCTTACCGTAAGACTTGTACTCAATGCAAATGTTTCCTGTCTTCTGCCAAAGGTCACGCTCTGACTTAACCTCTATCTTCTTTCCTGTAAGCATATCGGCAATTTTGTCTTCACGCACTTCACCGTATGCTAAATCTAAGTCGAATTTTTTTCTATCTTNNCCTACTTTATAATCACCGTCCAAGGGACAGTTAAGGTTTAAGTTTTGGCCTGCTTGTACGATAGCCTTAACTCCTAGTTTTCCTACATCTACTGCATCAGATACTCCACATTCAATCTGCCACTCATCGTGAACATTAGCTACAAACTTAGCATCAATCCCATGTTCTTTCAAGTAACCGTCAAGAATTACAAGGGCTTCCTTCATAACTATAGCACCTGCAGATTGCAGCAATGTGTTAAGAGCCGCATGTTCAGAGCGTATAGAAAGCTTACGACCATCTAACCCCTTGAGGAATCCTTTTTTACTTTCTCTTTGTACCCTTCCGACAAGAGACCTAAATGATGGGAGACTATCAAGAAACTTGTTTCGCAACTCTCTGCCTCTTGCTTTGCCCTGCTTAGCCACTGCCCCAAGCTTTGCATCTCCTGCTCCGTATAGGAGGGCATAGATGAAAGTCTTCGCCTGACTTCTTGATTCAAGACCTGCAAGTCTTTGGTTAGCTGAGTGAATGTCTCCAGTGAGGATTTCATTTGTATACTCCTTATCGTTCATATAGTGTGCAAGCATTCTAAGTTCTAAGCCCGAAGCATCAATACCCACAAGCCTGTTGTCTTCTTTAACAGTCCAACAAGACCTGCATTCTTTTCCATAGGGAGAAGTGCTACTAGGTATTTGAGCCATGTTAGGATGGCTATGTGTCATGCGGCCCGTCACTGCCCCATTGGGATTAACATATCCTCGCACCCTGTTGTCGGGGTCGGCTGCTTTTATCCAACTGTTTACTTGTGCTAAACGCTTTTGAAGCATTAGGTACGTAGCAATCAGTGCAGCTTCAGGTATATTCTTAACCTTAGACAGTGTACCTTCGTCAACAATTGGCTGACCAGTAGGTGTAAAGTTCTTAGGTGTCCATCCGGCCTCAACAAGATACTCACCTATCTGCTTACGAGAACCCAAGTTAAATTCTATGTGGGTCTCACGCTTGAGAGGCTTGTTGGTTTGAACCATGATGTCATACTCTTCGTCAGTAAGTCTAACACCCTTACCATCTGGGCCGTCAGCAACCTTAGCAAGCTTTCCGCTTTTAGTATACTTTGGCTTAAGAATATCTACAATAACTTTAGGCTTGAATGTTTCATGCACTTCAGATTCTGTAGCATCTAGCTTCTCTTGGAACATTGCAACAAGCAGCATAGCTTTACGCATGTCTAACTCAAAACCGTTACGGCGTTGCTCGTCTATAATTTTAGCAACTGAATGCTCAAGCTTTACTGCGGTAGGTGTGAAGCCTCGGCTCTCGACACGCAACTGCTGATATACTTTAGTGTTCAGTTCTACATCACGCTTACAATACTCTAACATCTCAGGGCAGTACGCATCCCAAGCATCTTGGTTAGCGCCATAGTCACCCTTGTTGAACTTGAGGCGGTAGCCCCAAGACTCTAAGCCGTGACCACCCTCACGGGTAGGTTTAAACAATCTAGAAAGTACCAGTGTATCTACAATCTTCTTGTTGCTTAGGTCAAGTCCGGTAATGTCTTTGATGGCCGGAAGGTCATAAGCAATAATGTTATGACCGATTAGTTTATCTGCAGCTCGTAATAGACCATAGCCTTTTTCGAGTTGAGTGTTGTCAAACTTAAACACTTCCATCGTGTCTACATCTTGAGCAACAATGCAGAATATCTTAGTGGGGTCGAGGCTGTCTGCCTCAATGTCAAACACTAGGTTACTCATAGTTCGTCTCCGTCAAAGGCATCATAGTTATCACCGTCATTGACTTCTTCTAGTCTTCCAGTGTCGGCATCATATAGAAGGCTGCAGGCTATACCAACATCTCCAGTATACCTAGACTTAAGCACTCGAACCTTGGTAGTGGATGCCTCTATCTCGTCGTCTGATTGTTGGTTGCGCTCTAAAGATATAACACAATCTGACAACTGGGCGATACTCTGAGAGCCTCGAAGATGTGATAGTCCTGTTTCGATACCATTCTCATGTCCACGATTGCCGTCAACTCTACGAAGGTGTGAGACTAGAATCATACCTGCACCTGTCTCTTCAACTAAAGAGCGAAGCCTATGCATGATACCGTCAATAGCTTTTCTCTCGTCACCCTCCAAGGCTTGAAGCACAAGCATATGAAGGTGGTCAACCACAACCCACTTACAGTCTAAGCCGACAATCAGGTAGCGAAGCTTGCTGAATATATCTTCTAGGTTGTTGACACCGAGATGAGCATGAATCCAAACACGACCCTCGTTCTCTCCCATGAATACCTTGCGGTAGTATTGTTCGAGCCTGTCGTCTCCGACCTTGTTCTTAACGCTGTCTAGATGAAGCTTAGCGTTGGCTTCAACAGCCATGATACCTTCGGCAGTACGGCTCCAGTTCTCCTCAAGAGCTACAATACCTACGTTATCTTTAGTGTGGTTGATGAGCCAGTGTTCTAGTTCTCTGGTCACAGAAGATTTACCGAGGCCAGTACCGCCAGTCAGTGTTATTAACTCTCCGGCCCTCATGCCCTCTAGCTTAGTGTTTAAGCCCTTCCAAGGATATGGGATTGACGGAAGCTTTTCTGTACGTAAACGCTTATATTCGTCTAACTGGTTGGATAGATTCATAATCCCAGAGGGGGTGTAGACTTTTGCATCCCAAAAACAATTAACAAACGTGGAATGCTTGCGCTCTTTGAGCATATCGTTAGGGTCTTTGAACCCTTCGGGCAATGTCATTATCTTAGCTTTGTTTGGCGTGAGCAGCTTGGCGATTGCCTTAGCCCCTTCCTTGCCAACAGGGTCTGAGTCAAGACATATTACAACTGTGTCGAAAGACTCTAAAAACTCTAAGCTATTCTTGACATCACGAGCGCCTCCTTGCGCTCCCGATTTGATTGATACTACAGGCCACTTACTTCCGAGCAGTTCGTATGCCGCCATAGCGTCACACTCTCCTTCTACTAATGTAATAAACTTACCGCCTGCTTTGAACAACTGTTCTCCAAACAGCCCTGTTTCTTTTGAGTTACCTTTCCAAGCAAACTGCTTGTTAAGCTTTCTAACTTTTGTAGCTACTTCCTCGCCTTTGTGGAAGTAAGGATAGTGGTGGCTCGTCACCTTTCCGTTAAGTGTAGTAGATTTAACGCCATACTTTTTGGCTGTATCAATGCTAATACCTCTGTCGGTTAAGGCGTTGTAGCTGTTTCCGCTACCTGTTCCATTGGGTTGATACCTTGTAAAGTCCGTTACGGTATCTTGTTGTTGCACTTCCGGTGTGCTGTAGTCTTTAAAAAAAGTATTGCAGCTAAAGCAATACGCAGACCCATCAGCGTTCTGGCTTACTGGGTCACTGCCCCCACAAGAATTGCAGGGCAGATGAAATTTAACAAACGACATTTTGTCACCTCGTTATTAGCCTTCGATTGCAACTTCCATATCCTCTTCTTCGGTGATAGCTTCATCCGTAAGCTTATCTTCAAATAAAACTTTAATGTGTTGAGCGCCAGCTTGGAACAACTGAACCTCATCGCTTGCTCCTCTTACTTTTATCATTGCCTGTTGAAGAAGCCCGAATAATCCTTGGGCTTCTTCGTCAAGCAAGCTGACATCATAAGAGATACCGTCTCGCCTATATGTTTTCATTTAGATAGCTTCCTCCATTTCGTCTTCTACATCGAACTCGGAACCGTCAACGGAACCGACAGATACTAAATCTAAAACCTGCATAGCTTGAAAGTCTAGACCTTTGAAAGTCTTTCCTTTGTATACAGATTCCCACTCCTTGTACTGAACCTTAACTGAAGAGCCGTTACCTACACGCTCGTCGATTGGATTCTTCTGAGCATCTACAAGCTTAGGGGCTTGGCGAATCATCCCGTTAGGGCCATGAACTTTACGCTTAAGCACTATTGCAGGGCCTTCGTCCATGTCCTTCACTGTGAAACCTTCGGAGCGAAAGTTCTGTGCAGTGTCTTCATCGACCACTAAGTTTACTGTGTACACTGGGTCATAAGTGGTGTTGGGGGTTGTTACGCTTGCCCAGTAAGCTGTTCCTGATAATATTGGCATAGTATTTATCCTATTGGTTGGTGTTAAAATGAAGTGGCATTATACCACAAGTTGGTGTAAAAGTAAAGTTTTTATTACGCTGCTTCTGAAAAGTGTTGCTGAACAAGTGCTTGTCTAGTGTTCTGTGTTGAAGCTATATTAACTATAGCATCCTTACGCTGTGCCGTTGCATGAGTAGACCAGTCGGTCATAGCATTAAACAAAGCCCAACGATTAGAACCTAAGCGTGTCTTGTACTTGTGCCAAGCACTGAAGATGTATTCAAGTGACGGGTTAGACTTCGGCATAAGGCGGATTATTTCTTCACCTGTTCTCCAGTAAGTATCGTCAATAATCTTTTGGGCTGAGGCAACTCTTAAAGCCTGTACAATACTTAAGAAAGCATCAAAGTCTGTTAGTTTTTCATTGCTCCACCTACCCCACAAGACACGCTGCTTCTCGAAAACATCTAGAGCTTTAGTTACAACGCTTGCACCTACTTCAATGTTTAAGTTGCGAGTATGTTTAGCTTTAAAGACTGCAACCTCACCGCCAATAAAAACTTGGAGGTTTGTACAAGCACATTGTATAGCTGCAGCACTAATCATAAACGGCCAAGTCCCGTCAAAGCTTGACACTGCAAGCAGACCAAGGGATGCAGTGTCACCATCTGGAGTATTATAAGTATGAGCAGGTAACTTGTATTGCACAAAAGTTCTTGAGCCATTGTGAGAAGTTCTAATTGTTCTTTCTAGATTAGTTAGGCATAAGCTTGAACGCTCTAGCATAGCATCGGCAACATCTATCATCTTCTTGGGAGCCACTGGCTTATAGCCATGACCATGAACTCCTAACTCTTCACCAGTATCAGTGCGGTAGATTACAGACTTAGAGCTAATGCGCTTTTCTGCGTTGTTCCAGATAGGGTATTGTAGCGGCGCAACAGCTATATCAAAATCTGCTGAGCCATAGCCACCCTCTCGGACGGCTTGAAGTGCTGAGTTGTTTGGAAACATTTGCATGATAGTCATTATGATTGTACTCCTTCAACGCCATTAATATCTTTGATGTTCTTGAAGCTAATGCTTCGAGACTGTTTGTGTTGAACATAGAAAGCCCACTTGTAGCAATGAAAGATATTGAAGCACTCTCCTTTGCTAACCTCGAAGCGGTTCTTGCTTGTTCGTTTTCTTACAATGAAAGACTTTCCAAATACTGTACCGTTTTTCTTGCCGCTAAAAGCTAATGAGTGTGTTGATTTTGCGATTAAGTTGAATAAAGTTTCCATAATTTTATTACCTTTTTTGTTTAAATTTACTTGACAGTCGTCGTTGTTTGTGGTATAATAACTTAATGTCTTATAAGTTAGTTCGTAAGAACTTACTAACTTATAAGTCATTTAGTTATCCTTTTGTTTTATTTAATTCCATCTTAATTTTTCATGAAGTTCTGCTTCATTTAAGTAACCTTTTAAAATACTTGGGTCAACAAAAGATAGCATTTCAAATAACGGTTCAAACTCTCCTTCATATATATCAACCTGTATTTGAGATATAACTTGAGTTACTATAGACTCTAGAACCATTAAGTCTTCAGGGCTTTTATTCGACATGGGCTGCACCTTTTTCTTTTGTCCTATCAATGAAGTTTTCAAATGCTTTCCTGTGTATTTTCTTATACTTGGAGCCTCCTTCCTTGATAACCTTCTTCATGTAATGATAATTCTTTAAGCCCTTCATAGCTTTATTTAAGTCTGACTCCATCGTGAAAGTCCAGAGATGTTCTGAGCATACGACAGTAAACTCTTCTTCAGTTGGTAACTCCATAGCTATTCTCCTTGTACATATGGTTTAATATATTGTCCTACAGTTAAATCAGAAGAAGTTATATGCTGTATAACTGCCTCCCATTCCTGCGGATAAAAGCGTTTGCTTTCACCGCAAACTAAATCTAAAACAGCGTTCTCTAGTTCGGTATCGTTGCGCTCAAAAATGTACCGAACTTTGAGATGTGCCTTAGAGTTTAAATTAAAAGTGGCGCTTGATAGTTTCATCTATGTCCTCCACGTTCCAAGCACACCACTTAGCTTCTTTAAAATCCTCCGGTGTATTCTCGAACCCATGGGACTCTGCAATATTTAAAACCTCCCAATCTTNNCCTCATCGTCTGCCTTCACCGTCATAGTAAACTCAATTGGTATTGAGGCGAACACTCGAACCTCGTAAAAGTCTTCGCGCCAATCTTTAGTTTCATTGCTCATCACTCTTCTCCTTTTAAAGTACTCTGTAATGCTCTTGTTCCTCGTCACTCAAATTAAAAAACTCTTCAAACATATCCCAGAATTTTCTACCTGCTCTTGCCCTTAACTCCAAGTCTTTTTTACAAGGCCAAGGGCCAACAGGCCAGTCTTTTTTCCATTCAAAAGTCCA
>ENA-UZWU01001405-UZWU01001405.1-metagenome-genome-assembly--contig:-Day-4--1m-contig-1405_pt1 | contig 13035 bp, 20 predicted proteins | sample MGYA00260345_ERZ794905 | MGnify/ENA metagenome assembly ERZ794905
TCTGCTTTGCAAGCTTCCCAGAATATAAAGAATAATCTGTTTGACTCCCTAAAGTCTGGCTGCCCAACATCAATCTTGGACCACTGCAAGTACATGTAATGAGTACCAGTAATGTAGCAAGGATTATCTTTGTTATAAAACCAAAAACCTTCCTCACGTCTTTTAAATTCTTTATCAATATAGTCATACCATTTTTCTTTAAATTGCGAAGGGTGCTCGTCCCAGTCAAATACTGATTTTATTCTTGAAAGTTCTTTTGGATATTCTGTATGTCTCCATCTTGCTCCTTCAAATTCAATAACATTATCTTCCTTAGGTAAAGCTATTTTAATATTTTGTATTTCGTATATTTCACCTATTTTACCAGTCTTACTGATAACGATCATATCAAATTCTTTGTTATAACCGTATTCCCATTTGTTATATCTATTTTTTTGATTTATAACTTTAGGCTTGACGTAGTCAGGTAATATTTTATATAGTGATTGCTCGTACATTACTTAGATCTTCCTTCTGCAAAACCCTTAAAAGTTTTTTCTTTCTTTTCTATAGGTTTCTCGTTAAGCATGTTTTCCTCGTCTTCAATACGTTTCAATATTTCAAAAGCGTCGAAAATAGCTAACTTCTTTGTAGCTGCAGCATTTTTTAATCTATCAGCGGATATATCGTCGTCAGAATCTACAATAGCTTCTTTAGCTACTTTTATTAACTCTTCAACTGCTGTTTGCCCAGCTTGGATTATATTCCTCTTCGTCTCCTTTATATTCATATTTAATTACAATATCATTTGATTTCATGCAGTATAATCGTTCTCCATCAACTATAAATTCAAACTCACCGTAAGGCGTGTAGCCTATTAGATCTCCAGGAACGATTTTAACAGCTTCTAAGGAACTATTACCGTATTTTAGTATTCCTATAAGCTTTCTCTCTTTATCCAGTGTTAGATCGTTATTATCTAACAATGGTTTTACAAAGCATCTATCTTGAAAAGATTTCCATTGATCAGAGTTTTTGTATAAATATATTTGATCAGGTGAACAAAAGTACAGGTCATCTATAAATTTAGATCTACTATCTTTTCTTTTTCCTCTAATATCAAAAAAACTTCTAAAAACATTGTGATGTATAATGACTGTATCACCTTTTTTAATTAAAGTGTTGTAAGCTGATGGAGTCGAAACTACCACAGCTTTGTTACTAACAGCTTTAAAGTCTTCTGTGTTTGTATTAGTTATAAGGTTTTTATCACCTACCTTTATTTCGTTATCGTATCTCTTATTTATTGGTTTTACGATAAAGTCGAATAAACTATTCATTAATACTCTAAATCATATTCAACGGATATAGCCATGTTAGAATTAAATTTCTTCCATGGCATTATCTCGTCTTTCTTTTTGATGTATATACTGTAAGAGTTATCGTCTTCAGAGTATAATATAGCTGATATAGTATGACCTCCGTAAACTTGTTGACTTACAGCATAATGCATTGCATCATTTTTGTAATCAGAACCTATACTTATTTTTCTAATTACAGAGCTCATTATTCATCTGATTTAACAACAGACAAATCAGCTTCTTTTTCTTCTTCAATTAAAGTGTAGCTACCATCATTCATGTCGATACTAACAGCACCGTACTCTTCTTCTAGCTCCTTTTTAGTATCGTTTATTTCTTGAGATACTGCTGCTTGAGCATGTAGAGCTTCGTGTTTACGAACTTCAATAACACCTATATCTGATAATATAGCCTGAAGTCTACCTTGTTGATCTTTAATTCTTTCTAGTTGTTCTTTTTTGATTTTTGACATTTTGATTTAATTTAATTGTTTGTATTTTTACTTATTTTTATTATCACTTGATTTTTTATTTTTTTCCCAAGTACGACCAACAAAGTAAGCACCGTATACTGTTATTAGTAACGATTGGAATATAGGTGTGTAAGATTCATCTACTTTAAAGTCCCCTATGTTACCATCTGCAAAAGATAAAACACTAAATACAAATGTTAGGTATATTAAAACCATAGGTCTTATGTTTTTAGATAACCAACTATCACTAGTCATATCAGCTTTCCAACGGTCAGTGACTTGTACTTGAGCCTCGCTGTCAGCTTTTTCTAATATTTCTTGTATTAATCTTTGAGCTTCTAGTTTTTCTTCTTTAGTTGTTGTAAGCTTATCAATAACATTACCAACCTCTTTTATTACTCCACCAGTAAGCCATTGAAATAACTTTTTCATTCCATTGATTTGTTTATAGCTTGAGCAAGAGTTGTATTATCTCTTTTAACTTTAGGTCCGGCAGAATAAGAAACTGAATTACCTTGACTATCCCTTAAAGTGTATTTATTAGCTTTACCTTTTTTAGGGTAAACTTCGTACTTACCTTTGAACCTATCTCTAATCTCTTGCAGTCCAGGTACTTCACCTGCTTTAGCTTTTGGTTGTTTTACTTTTGGCTGTTTTGCTCTTGGACTAGGATCAACAGCTCCAGTCTTGTAAAAAGGTGTTTTCTTTGTAGATTTTTTCATTATTTAGTTTTATTGTATGCTTCTTTTTCCCAGGGTAGGTTTTTTGCCCCTTCGTCCATTTTAGCTCTTGAGTATTTTTTACCTTTCCAATACACGTTGTTATCATCATAATCTAAATCACCACGTTTTATTTGATCTATATGTATCATTTCGTGGTCTACAACCTCTTTAGACTGAGCAGGGCTTAGATACTTGTTTATAAGTATTGTGCCATTATTATTAGCCATACCTAAAACACCTTCTTCCATATCAACTTGATATATAGGAGTATTGTTACAATCAAATGGTGGTTTAAGTTTAAAAGCCATATTAGTATTTTTTACAACCTTTTTTCTGTAAAGGAGTACTCTTTGCGCAGTGCTTAGAAACAAAAGATCCTTTCATTTTAGCTGGCGACTTTCCATAACCCATTTTAGCTGGTGATTTTTTTGCGTACATAATTATTTTGTTTTTACCATTTAACTTTATCAGCCCAATAAGCTGCTGACATTTTACCTTTCTTAATGTTCTTAGCGTGTCTAGCTTTGAAACTAGCTCTTCTAGCTTTTGACTTAGCGTCAGTCTTTTTACCAGCTGTGCTAACCCCTTGTTGCCCGAACCTTATTATTTTCTCTTTACCACCAGAACAAGCTTTAACTACGTGAGACTTAGTAGCGTGACTTGGTGTTTTCTTAGGCTTATTACAAGCCATTTTAGATTTTTCTAACTTTGCCATTTTACTTCTTATTTAAATTATACCATTTCTGAATAGTGTAACCAATAGATACAGCTAAAAGAGTCAATTTTAGTACCACGTCTATATTAGACATAGACACAGCTAAAGCGCTAGCGTTTATCATATATAATTTTATATCTCCTAGTGAACCCATTTTATCCTTTAGCTATTTGAGTTATTGGTCCTTTCAAAGAGTCACAACCGCAATCAGCTAGCTTCAGCTTCATACCTTTAGCGCCGCTACTAGATCCTTTACCGTGTGGTCTACTTGATTGACTTAAGGGCCCATCCCAAATAGTGTTCTCACCAACAACGCCTCCCGCGCTTGCGCTAGCTTTTATATTTTTTTCTGCCATAGTTTTATATTTTTATTCTTTATATCCTTCAGTTCTTGCTTTTATAACATCTGCTCTGGTGATTTTTCCATCACCTGTTTGATCTTTAAAATACATTGGAGTTTGAATTACACCAGCTTGATTTTGTAGCGATCTTTGCCTTTGATCAACTCCTCCAAACATTTTATTACCAGCATTAACAACAGAGTCGTTAAATAGTGGTTTAGCAAAACCCATTTGATTACCGGGTGCAGGTGGAGCATATGTTAGTTGTTGGTCTGGTATTTGTTGTCCAGTTAACGGGTCAACATACTTTGTGGGCGCGTTACCTGTTGTGGCTTTTAAGTCTTGTTTGTAGTTAGGCATAGTTATCTTTTTTTGTCGTTATTAACATTGTATATGGCTGTAGTTAAAACTTTATCCGTATAACTATTACCGCTTATTATTTTATTTCTTCTTGAACTAGTTGGTATATCATCTTCACCTAGCATTATTCTGTATATTCTATTTATAAGTTGCTTTCCTTGGAAAGATACTTGATATATATTGTACAGCTGTGTAGTTCTATTTCTAGGTCTCCAAACTTTTATCCAGCCAGCTTTTAAAAGCTTATTCCAACGTCTGTTGTCCCAACTATAAGAGTATGAGCCAGTTTTGAAATCTTGCTTAGAGAAGTGCTCGATACAATCAAGATATATTAGAAGCTCTAAGTCAGCATCATTGAGATTGTTGTTTTTACAGGCCCATTTACGTATTATACGATAATGTTTTAACAAGCACATGTCTTTAACATCTCTTGCGTCTAGTCTTTTCATAAAACAACAACTATATCCTCTAGCTTGATAACATGATAAAAATCTTTATCTATTTCTATTTTGTGACCGGCGTGTCTATCGAAAAATATTTTATCATTTTCATTAACGCCAACTACGTCACTTCCAATAGAAATTACACTAGCTTCTATATATCTAATATCTTCTCTATGCGATTCTGCAAGAAGTAAACCTCCTTTAGTTTTAGTGGTACCTTCTTTTGTTTTCTTTATAATTAAATTTCTACCTATTGCTTTCATCTCCAACTCTTAAATTATTAATTACACAATCTGTAGATAATATAGTAGTTGCTACTGATGCAGCATTTCTTAAAGCACTTTTAGTTACTAGCAATGGGTCTATAATACCAGCTCGAACCATATTTACATCTTTACCTGTAACAACGTTTAATCCTCTATTCTTTTTATTAGGATAAACTAACTCTAAACCAGCGTTGGATAGAATAGTTTCGTAAGGTGCTTTTATAGCTTGTAACAAAACTTCTTCACCCTTGCTTTTAGCTTTTATATATGTAGACGCGTTTAGTAAAGCAATACCTCCACCTGGTATTATACCTTCTTTGATTGCTGCTTTTGTAGCGCAGACCGCGTCTTCAACTCTATCCGTCTTTTCTTTAAGTTCAATGTCTGAGTTCGCTCCAACCTTAACAACTGCAACCTTAGCAGACAAACGTGCAAGTCTAGTTTCAAGTCGTATAACATTTGCAGGAGACTTTTCAGTTTCAAGCTGTTCTTTAATCTTCTGAATAAGCTCATTTACTTCTTCTGGTGTTTCTTTTATTTGTATGATAGTATCTTGTTCACCAGTTACACTTCTAACACACTCACCTAGTTTATCAACTGATATAAGATCTAAGTCATCTCCAAGATCTTCATTTATAACAGTAGCACCAGTCAACATAGATAAATCTGTTAAAGTGTCTTTTTTGTTAATACCAAAAGTAGGTGCATTAATTACATTAACCTTTATATTTCCTTTAACTTTATTCATTGCTAAAGCTGATAAAACTGGTTGGTCTATATCAGCAACAATAAGCAAAGACTTTGTGTTTTTAATAACGTACTCTAGTACGGATTGAATTTGCCTAATACTTTCTATAGGTGAATCAACTAATAAAACCAAAGGATTATCTAGTACAGCTTCTTTTGTTGATTTATTTGTTACAAAATTAGAATTTGTTAATCCTTTCTCGTACTGTATTCCATCTACTACATCTACATAAGTTTCAGATTCAGTTGTTGGCTCCATCATAACTACTCCGGTCTCTCCTACGGACCTAAAAGCATCTCCAATGACTTTACCTAAAGTTGGATCGTTATTTGTTGATATAGTGGCCACAGAATCAATCATACCACCTGTTACTTGTATAGAATTTTTTTCTAAATACTTAACGACTTTTTCAACAGCGTTATTAATACCGTTTTTCAAGTCTCTATTATTATAATCTTTATTAAGTTTATAAGCTTGTTTGAGTATAGAATGAGCTAACACTGTAGCTGTGGTTGTTCCATCACCAGCTTCCTTAACTGTTTTTCTAGCGGCTTCTTTTAAAAGAGTAGCACCCATGTTTTCTACTGGGTCCAACAACACTATTGAATCAGCTACCGTTACACCATCTTTAGTTATAACTGGCTTGCCGCCACCATCTTCTAGTATAACACATTTGCCACTAGCTCCTAATGTGGAGCTAACGGCTTTTGTTAGTTTTTCTATACCTTTGAATACTGTAACCTTGGCATCTTCCCCAAAATTCAAGTTTTTAACAATTTTGTCTGACATAATTTAATTAAATTTGATTTGATTTGATATATTTATATCATCACTTGAAATAGTGGTTTTTTACCTAACTAATAGTACACTTTAGGTTTTTTAGGTTTTATTATTCAGGATCTGAAGGAGTTGGGTTTTGCCAAGTAAAATACAAGTCTTCGTTTACAGGTGTAATTTGAGACTGTATGTTTGCAGCTATGCTAGCTTGCATTTCATCCACATTTAAAGAGTCTTCTAGCCACCCGATAACCACAGCTTCGAAAGCTTCGGTGTCTTCGTAAGGCGTGAAAGGTTCTCCAGCTACATAGCTGTAGCTCTGTGTACCAATGGTAGTTGATGAATAAGTTTCACCTGTTGGAGGTTCGTTCCCTTCTCCATCTGGTACAAATTCGGATCCAGTATATCTGTAATGTACTGTGTAGATTACGTTTTCTTCACCTTCTGCTTGAATGTGAGCGTTCATTGCGGGAATGTCCCATTTGTAAGTAATTGCCATTTTTATTTATTTATTTATTTATTTATTTTAATATTCTTGAATTGTCCAACCTTTAATTATCAAACTTGCTTTAGCTGAATTACTAGCCGAGGTTCTACCAACATCTATTCTTAATATTCCGTTACTTTGACCATTATTATTTAAGTCTATAAATACAAGATCTTTATTCGCCGATGATAAATTTGTATTTGTTATGTCTAAATAGTTTAATGAAGTAAAATTATTCATTCTAGTAACTGAAGTTAACGAAGTATTATTATAAGCTCTTAGAAAGCTTAGAGATGTGCATCCTTGTAAATCAATAGATGTTAAATTATTATTGTCACAGTATAAATCTTCTAAAGCTGTGTTACTACCAAAATCTATTGTAGTTAAACTATTTACGTTTATAGCTATCTCTGTTAAATTTACATTGTTTGTTATAGTAGCACTTGTTAAATCACAATTAGTCATGTACAACTCTGTAACAGCTGGATTAGTTATATCTATATCTACTACTGCTGGCGATGAAACACTGTAAGTAAAGTTAGCACTATAACCAGTAACAGTTTCAGACGCGCTACCAGACGCAACCCAAGTTTGAATACTACCAGCGGTACAACTTAGGTTTAAAAAATAACCTTGGTTTTCTGTTGTTGTTAAACTTACGACAGCAGTGCTGTTTCCATAATTTCTAAAATTTAGTAATTGGTCTTTTGATCCGCTGTAAGTAGAGTCAAAGCTACTAGCTATAGCGTCAGCAAAACAGTCAACTAGATCATCTGTAGTTGGATTTACTTCATTAACAACGTCTTGTAGTGAGAAAGTGCTTGTATTAGGTACACCCATTATATTCCTGCTTTTTCTAATCTTGCTTCTAACTCAGCAATTTTAGCAATTAGTAAATCTATATACTTTACTGATTTAAAACCTTTGTCGTCCGTGTTGACAAATTCAGGGTGAGACTTTTCTAGGTCTTGCGCTATAACACCTGCCCTATATTCGCCTTCATTTCCTTTTATTTCAAAAGACTTCCAGTTTACATTTATATTATTACATGATAAATCTTTTATTTTTGTTTTTATTCTTTCGTCTGAACTAAGTATAAAATTACCTGATTTTACCGTTCCATCTACTTGTATTTTTGTTTGTTTAGACCAGTCCCAAGTTTCTCCACCATCAGCAGTAGAAGGAGCAAATATATATCCATCATCAGAAGATATATGATGAACCCAAGATTTGTAGCTCGAGTTCACTTTTATATAAAAAGGAGTGGTATTATTTGAAATAAGCATCCTACCACTATTTATATGTAGTTTTTGAAGAGGGTTTGTAACACCTAAACCAAAGTAACCCCCGTTTAAGTAACTTTTGTTACCAGCTCTTAACCTTCCTTGAAGACTGTTATCGGATCTCCTTAATAGTATTTCACCACTTCCATTGTCAAAATATAATCCACTATCTGCTGTGTTAGCGCTATTCCTAGCTTGTAAAGCCCAAGCAGTTGTAGCTGAAGCAGTAGGAACATAGAATCTATCAGAAGCAGTTACTCCATTTACCTCTAATATGTAAGCAGGACTAATAGTGCCAATACCAACTTTACCATCACTTGTAATAATCATCCTGTTGTTAGTGCTGTCTGTAATACTACTTGTATCTGTTCTGAAAACTAAATCATTGTGCGATGCCAGAGTCAATATATTACCTTCAGCAGTTCCTATTGCACTAACTTGACCGCCATCGTCATCAGTAAAATGTATTATAGAATTACTATCCGCACCACCTGAAGCGATTATAACCTGAGGAACATTATCGTATGCTCCTTGACCTGTTATTTCTAACTTAACAGTAGGATTTGAAGTGTTAATACCAACATTACCATTGAAATATGAAGTACCATCTACGGTAACTAATCCACTTGAATTAACATTCATTATAGGTACACCAGATATATCAGCAACTGAAAATATATCACCAGATAAATCATCTGTAACTGAGAATAATTGCCCTTGAGATCCTTGTATGTCTAGAGTTGTTTTGTCAGCGTTTATAGAAGAGCCAACTGAAGTTTCTATAGTTACCTTACCACCCGATAACCCGTCCAAAGACATAACTGGTGTGTCTGCAGGATCTACTCCATCTCCAACTATAAAGTCAGCTCCTTGAATAGCGTTGTTTGGTTTTATAAGTAAATGATCCTCACCATTGACAAACCTCATATTTCCTTCAATCTCTAAAATATCTCTTGGATTATCTGTTCCGATCCCTACGTCGCCTGCAAAATAATTTTTACTATTAGCATCTACCTGTGATACACCAAATTTATTAAGTATTGTACCGCTGTTAGCTGGCGTGTTTAAATATAAACCGTGATATTCTTTTAAGTGGCTACCAGAATCTATCTCTGCTGTTCCATAAAAAGAGTAAGCTCTATCATCAAGATTAACAGAATTAGATCCCTCCATTTCTATTCTACCCTCAACACCCATATATTGCATATCAGCGTTATTAACAGATATATTTCCTGATAGTTTTCCAATACCTCTTACACCTGTTGCAATGTACCCGTAGTTACCTAGCTTATCTGCAACACCTACAAGACCGGTTGCGAAAACATTAGAGCTTCCACTTACTCGTTGTGTAAATAAACCAGCTACAGGGTATAAATTGTTAGACACTACACTTCCAGTATGGAACACTTCAACTGTATTTGGATTTGCAGCTGTTTTAGTAGATGTGTCGTATATATCTAATTTAGCCTGAGGATTAGTTTCTCCTATACCTACATAACCTCCCGCTTCAAAGGTTACGCGTTCATCAAAAACGGTTCTTGCATCGTTAACTTCATAGAATTTTAAATTTCCATTGTTAACTTGTATATCCCAGTTTTTATCTGTAATATCTGTTTCTTTGAATATAACACCAGGGTTTGCCGTTGTTATTCTTAATGATCCAGTTGTTTGTATTGCACCTGCAACATCCAACTTAAATGAAGGACTGCTAACTCCAATACCAACATCACCATCCATATAATACAAATCAGTATTATCTCTGGTCCACATATAATCTGATCCAAATATTTGAGGACTGGTTTTAGATTGTCCAGTGTAAGATGTTTCTACTCTATAAGAAACATTATAAGCAGCAGGGTGGTCATTATATATTAAAGCATTATTACCACTTAGGGTCAGCTCTGGATGATTACTGGATAAACCTGTAGAGCTTACTCTATGAATATCCCAGGCATTATCTGCTGAATTCCTATATACTATGTAAACAGAGCTATTATAAGTCCCAGTTCCAGTAGTTGTTAAATAAAATTTATACTGAAATTGACTTGTTAAAGTTGTTCCTTGCTCATCATTTAAATTAGCTGTTAAAGCATATGAAGTTCCAACACCCGCTGGTACTTGACCTGTATTTGAATAATACCTTTTAAATCCTAACATAGCTCCTTTCGAAGAAGGCAAGGTTAATGTTTCTACAGGATTAGTTTCTGAAATACCTACTTTACCCCCATTAAAAAATGAGTTACCGCTATTACTTATTTTATTTACAGCAACGTTTGATCCAAAAGAATTTGTTTGAATGTCTCCATAAACTTTACCTCCATCTTTTCCAAGAAAAAAGTTCTTCATACCTTTAGAGGCATAATTGTAAGCAAAAATACTAACTACTCTTGGGGATCCTGAAGTATAACCCATAGTAAAACGAAGTGCTTTTATACCAATACCTCCAGAAGATAAATAAGTACTGTAAGTTGTACTAGCGGCAGAGCTATTTAAAGCCGTACTCCAGCCACCAGCTCCAGTAGCGTCCGTGGTGCCTTCAATAAGCATGCTGGTTGGGTCAAAAGATCCACTTCCAAATGTTATACCAATATAACAACCATAGTTAAGATTAAAAGCAGCGTCACCTGAACTTAACAAAGTAATACTCCAAGTATTTCCAGATATATTTGCTGAGCTTATACCCATAAACTGGTTTGATGGCTGAAACATTTGGTTTTGAGCCGCACCGCTTGGTGTCGCGGTTAAACCTCCAAATGTTACAGTACCTCCCCTTGCTACAAAGTTACCTAAGTCATTATTAAAGTAAGGATGCACAACAGCGTTATTTGTCTCTATAGAAGATTCTAAAACAGTTCTTTTAATTCTTGGTTGAGGCGATGAAGCAATACCTGTTTGTTTGTTATACCCACTAAGATCGCTTTCTAACTGTAGTTCTTGGTAAAATCTACCAGTACCAAAAACATCTAAAGTTTTAGCTGGATTTAATAAACCTATACCTACACTACCGCCATTAGGGTTAAGTAACAGTTTTCTTGAAGTGTTTCCCTCCCTTGCTTCAATCCAACCGTAAGCGTTTTCAGTAGTACCCAGATTTAACTGTGTTCCACCTGTTGTATTCGTAATTGATAATGTTTGATTTCCATCAGCGGGTACTGCACTAGGGCCTCTTACATCTAGTTTACTATCTGGACTAGTAGTCCCGATACCTACGTTTTCATCATTTATTACCATTACGCTTGGCTTAGCGTAATTACTAAAATTAATTATAGTAGGATAAGGAGCATTTCCAGTACCTGTAACGTGCATTACTTTATACCCATTACCATATGTAGCACTAGGCCTCATATATAACTTATCGCTAATATATAAATCACCCGTTACACGTTCACCTGACCCAGCTGAAAGCGGTAAGTAAGGACCACCTGCTCCACCACCACTTGATACGGATATGTTACCATTAGCATCAGTTACTAAAGTACCAGCGCTTAGATCGCTAAACTGTATTGTACCATCTGAATTAACATCCAGTATCGGCACACCTGATATATCTGATACAGCGAATATAGATCCGCTTAGATCGTCTGTTACTGAGAAAAGTTGCCCTTGAGAACCTTGAACATCTAAAGCAGTTCCACCTGTAGCTCCTGTTACAATTAATCCTTTTTTTATTTTAAATTCGTTTGCCATATTATCTTTTTTTCACTGTCCAAAAAGTTATTATTTTATAATCCAAATCTTGATTTTTGTGCGTTATAGTTTTGTTTTATTTCAGTTGCTGTTAATGGTCTATCATATACTCGAGCAGACGCAATATTGCCTTGAGCTTTACTGTAGCTTGTACCAGAACCGTAATTTGTAGCTAATCTTAAGTTAGAGGCAGGTTGCGTATATTCGTTTTGTACCGTAGTACCAACTGGAGTTTGAGCAACAGCATCAGCATAGAAGGCTTTAGCAAAAGACGTTCCATCGTAAGTAAATACCCAATGATACCAGTTATCTAAAGCAGGTATGTAGTTTCGGTAATCACAATCATTTCCATACATACCAAAAACAAATCCCCTTGAAGTGTTTGAAGCATTTATATGTAACCCTTTATTTAAAACAGTCGGACCTTGTCCCCATAAAGAAAAATTATAATTTTCTATATAACAAAATGCTTCAAGAGAAAAACCACCTGTTAAATCAATAGTTCCTAAATCTGCGTAATCATCAACTCCGTCAAATTCCCAAATTCCTCCATTACTACTACTAAACCCAGGGGTATTAACAAATGTAGCGTTAGGTGTACCTACTAAATTATTAACTGAAGAGCCAGATCCTGAATAACTTCTTTCACTACCTGGATCTATATCGTAAATTAATCCGTCTTCTACTATGTGAGGTCCTGTGTACATTATATAAATCTGTTTTTTATTGCGTTATAATTTTGTAATATTTCTGCTTGAGTAAGAGATCTATCGTATATTTTAACTTCAGCTATATTACCATTAAAAAATTTGTTACCAGGGGTTGCTGAACCAATACGAATAACATTACCGTTTGGAGCTAAAGCATTAGCAGATTGACTACCTATAAGTACTCCATTAGCATAAAACTGTATAGTATTATCGCTTAGCTGTTGAGCCGTAAAATTAACCCAAGAATCATCATAATTATCATTTGCTGTTATAACGTGTTCTGTCCCGTCGTAATAATCAAAAGTCCACTTATTGGTTGCGTATAAATTAAAATTAATATTCCATCTTGTAGAGTCCATATCAAAGACAACTTGAGAAGCTGTTGCGCTTGCTGATTTGTATAACCATATATCAAAGCAGTTAGGACCTGAAGAAAATAAAGATCTTAACGCACTTGGCACATTAACGTAGTCATCGCTTCCGTCTAAATCAAAATATCCATTAGAGTTAAAAGCTGGTCCGTTAACTAACGTACTATTGTTTTTTTCTTCACTTAGATCGTTCCACGTTGTTCCACTACCTGGGTACGACCTGGTAGAAGCAGCGTCAAGTATTAATTTTAATCCGTCTGTTATTATGTCTGGTCCTCCGTATGCTCCCATATTATTCTTCTTCTATTGGTTC
>ENA-UZWU01009613-UZWU01009613.1-metagenome-genome-assembly--contig:-Day-4--1m-contig-9613_pt1 | contig 12880 bp, 7 predicted proteins | sample MGYA00260345_ERZ794905 | MGnify/ENA metagenome assembly ERZ794905
GTTTTGATCATGTATGGTAACCATACAATCACTATTGCACGCGCCTTGCAAGGCGCAGCCTTATTTCGCGCAGCCTTATTTCAGTTGCGAAATAAGCTGGTCAAATCAAACTTAACAACTTTGTAGCTTTGTCAGCTACAATGGCGTCGCTGCTATGGCTAAGCTTTTTGAAAAAGCCTGATTGTTTTTTGAGGTTGGAGCGTAATCGCCTGTGCCAGTCTGGTGCGGATTGCTCGTCGGGTAACTGGGCAAAATGAGTCATGAGGTCAAGAATCTCTCCCTGCACGCTGAATTCGGATATGCCGAGAATCTCAACGAGAAATGGAAAGCAGGGCTCTGCTGCTGGGTAGATTTGTCCGGAGCATAAAGCAACCCAGAGCTCGTGACTCGCTTTCATTGCACGCGGTTCTTTTCGTGATGCTAGATTTTCAAGCATTCTAGGTACTTGCTTCTTGGCTGATGCTGAAATTTCGTATTTGTTCCAGCGCACTCGCCGAAGTCTCATCCAGAGTGAGTCTGCCATATGCAAAGACTGGACCGATTAGATCCGAATGAAAGCTATAATTCCGGTTGACAGAAAAGAATGTGCGCTAATTGGATATAAATGGCCATGGGCAGCCTAAGGCATGGGGATTATTTCTAGATTTTCGATGGTAGCCTCGGCCTCGATATTTTGAGAGCCACTATCGATATATACACCCGCTTCGAGAGTCTCCGATAAACCAGGGATCGTCACGGTTTTGAGTAATTGGTAATCTAGGTCATCACTTGAAACCGCTATCGATATTTGATCATCTGATCTTTCTAAGAGCATCCAAGTATTCGGCAATTCACCAGTTGTGTTGATGTCAAATTCTTCAACATCGCCATTAATATCTGTTAGCGCGCGCGCGTAGTAATTATGATCAAGTTGGATCCCTAGCTGAACAAATCGAGCGCTACTCGAAGAGGCCTCTTCAATAATGATTCCCACCTCGGGCCTCTCACCTCCGCTAACTAATGTTTTTACCTTTGCCAGTAATTGGAAGTTACCTGTTACGGTATTGGTGTCAGATAAGTAACCTGAATACCAGCTAGGTTCTAGTGGTTGAGTAATATTGTGTATCAGCGTTACTTCGTTTGTGCTGCTAAGTGAGCCGCTAAGTAAGTCGCTAAGTAAGTCGCTGGGGGATGCTGTGACGAAGTTATCGATACTGAACACCTGCATCACATCATTACCAAACTGAGTAGGGCTGGTGGCTATATCGGCCAGTAGGGTTGGCTGTTTGATGATTTCAATGCCTTTGATGGCTGGGTTTTGAGTGATATGTAAGAGCTCGATCGTAAGTGCATCATCACTGACCTCGACTTCGAAGCTCTGCATCACACCGACAAACATAGCCCCCGCATCGGCAACTATATCGTAATTGTCTAATACGAGTATGTCTTCGATGAAAACATCAAAGACACGTTTGCCAGGAGTCCCCGCACCTGTATAGGTTTCGGCAAAGTAGAGGCGCACCTCATAGTTGCCGTCACTCACTGGGAAGTTCCACTGCATTTCAGAACTGGAATAGGAATAGAAACTGTCCCAGCGCTCACTTTGGAAAAGGGCTAAGGGCACGCCGCTCGGCACAGATGGCCCAGCGGTTATTGGATTGCTCACAGAATAAGTGTCATTGGTTTGTGAGCTGTTGACATAGATGGAAGGTTCGCTTTTTGTATCCGCACTCCAGTTGACCGGTTCTGCGTCGATGGAAGGTAAAAGATTGCCACCCGTATTTACTCGGTAGAGGACTTGGCTCTGCTGATTGGTAGCCTCGACATTCCAATAAAAAGAAATGTCAGCACTTTCTTGTGGGTTGCCGTCATCGGTGACGGTGATAGTGACCATATAGGGGCTGCTGTCATTAGCATCACTTGCTATGGTTCCCGAGATGAGTCCTGAAGAAGGGGTGATAGATAAGCCTGAGGGCAAGCCAGTGGCGCTGTAGCTGAGGGTGTCACCCAGGTCGCTATCAAAGGCCATTACTTGCAAGCTGGTGAGATCCTCAGCCTGATCAGTTTGATCTCCAATGGAAGTAATCACGGGCGGATTGTTTACAGTGGGTAAGGTATCTACTGTCCATGCGAATGAATCGCTCGCGCTTCCCTGTGGGTTGCCATCGTCAGTAACGGTAACAATCACTTGATAAGGGCTACCAATGTCAGCATCATTTGAGAGTATGCCTGAGATCACGCCCGAAGAGGGAGAGATAGCTAAGCCCGGTGGTTGTCCCGATATACTGTAAGTTAAGGTATCGATTACGTTAATATCTGAAGCTATTACTTGTAGGCTAATCATATCACCCGCTGTACCATTTTGATCATCGATGAGAGCGATGATAGGGTTACTGTTGACAGGAGGCTCGACATTCACCGTCCAGTTAAACGAGGTGCTGTCACTTTCTTGTGGGTCACCATCATCAGTGACGGTGATAGTGACCATGTAGGGACTGCTGTTATTAGTATCGCTTGATATGGCTCCAGAGATGAGTCCGGAAGAGGTGATAGATAAGCCCGATGGGAGACCCGATGCACTGAAGCTGAGGGTGTCATCTGAATCGACGTCCGTGGCCTGTGCTTGCAGGCTAACACTATCTAACACGTTGCTGAACTGATCTGAAATAGAGGTGATGACGGGAGCGTTGTTCACGGGGCCTCCAACGCCGTCGTTAAGGTCAATGATCTCAATGCCTTTAATGGCAGGGTTTTGAGTAACATGTAAGAGCTCGATCGTAAGTGCATCATCACTGACCTCGACTTCGAAGCTCTGCATTACACCGACAAACAGATCGCCAGCGTCTGCTACGACATCGTAATTGTCCAATACGAGTATGTCTTCGATGACAACATCAAAGACACGTTTGCCAGGAGCCCCCGCACCTGTATAGGTTTCGGCAAAGTAGAGGCGCACCTCATAATTACCGTTACTTACCGGGAAGTTCCACTGCATTTCAGAACTAGAATAGGAATAGAAACTGTCCCAGCGCTCACTTTGGAAAAGGGCTAAGGGAACGCCGCTCGGCACAGATGGCCCAGCGGTTATCGGATTGCTCACAGAATAAGTGTCATTGGTTTGTGAGCTGTTGACGTAGGTGGAAGGTTCGCTTTTTGTATCCGCACTCCAGTTGACCGGTTCTGCGTCGATGGAAGGTAAAAGATTGCCACCCGTATTTACTCGGTAGAGGACTTGGCTCTGCTGATTGGTAGCCTCGACATTCCAATAAAAAGAAATGTCAGCACTTTCTTGTGGGTTGCCGTCATCGGTGACGGTGATAGTGACCATATAGGGGCTGCTGTCATTAGCATCACTTGCTATGGTTCCCGAGATGAGTCCTGAAGAAGGGGTGATAGATAGGCCTGAGGGCAAGCCGGTGGCGCTGTAGCTGAGGGTGTCATCTGAATCGACGTCCGTGGCCTGTGCTTGTAGGCTAACATTATCTAACACGTTGCTGAGCTGATCTGAAATGGAGGTGATGACGGGAACGTTGTTCACGGGGCCTCCAACGCCGTCGTTAAGGTCAATGATCTCAATGCCTTTAATGGCTGGGTTTTGAGTGACATGCAGAAGCTCGATGGTGATTGACTCATCGCTGACCTCGACCTCGAAGCTCTGCATCACACCGACAAACAGATCGCCAGCGTCTGCCACGACATCGTAATTGTCGAGTGCGAGTATATCTTCGATGATAATATCAAAGACACGTTTGCCAGGAGTCCCCGCACCTGTATAGGTTTCAGCAAAGTAGAGGCGCACCTCATAATTACCGTTACTCACTGGGAAGTTCCACTGCATTTCAGAACTGGAATAGGAATAGAAACTGTCCCAGCGCTCACTTTGGAAAAGGGCTAAGGGCACGTCACTTGGCACAGATGGCCCAGCTGTTATCGGATTGCTCACAGAATAAGTGTCATTGGTTTGTGAGCTGTTGACATAGATGGAAGGTTCGCTTTTTGTATCCGTACTCCAATTGAGGCCATCAGATCCAGCTAAAGCGATGCCGCCAGCATTGACACGGTAGAGGAGGAGAGGAAGGTTACTTCCTCCGCCGTTGATAGGTATGGTAAGGTTTTGATTTTCCCCCTCATGTTGCACATATATGTCACCTGTCTTTTCACCGGGTAGATTAGAATCAAAAGTGACCTGAAACACTATCGTTTGGTTAGGAGGAATAATCACAGGGAAGGCTTGGTTGAAATTCAGGCCAATGCCAGCGTATCCAGATTTGGTAATGCCGTTTACTGTGATGGCCTGATCTCCCCCCGTGTTGCTCAGAATAATATTAGTTGTCTGCGGAAGTAAGCCTTGAATTGTACTAAAGATCAGAGAGGAGGAAGAAGGAGTGAGCACACCTGGAGTCAGAGGGTTTTCATCAGATGCAAGTAAACCATGTAATTGATAAATTTCTTGAAAGTAGGTTGCGTTTGAATCAATTTCGTTAGAACCTTGTGTTTTGGAGCCTGCAGGCATGTAAATAGCGCCATTATCGACGATGGCCTGCGTTCCGTGTCTTCCTTGATTCAATGGTGCCAGTGAGCGCCATGTATTGGTCTGCGGGTTGAGGGCCTCGACCTCATTATGCGCCTCGGCCTGACTACTCTCTCCTCCAATGACAATGAATTCGCCATTGTAGGTGACTGCCGCAGTTCCTGCGCGCTTGGTAGGGATGTCTTCAGATAGGGTGCTCCAAGAATTGGAGTTAAAATCATAAACGTCAACCTTGCCAATTACGGAACCAAACATATCGGAGCTACTGGAATCGCGGCCTCCCGCAGCGTACATTTTGTCATTAATAATGGCTACTTGGAAGTGGTCACGTCCACGGGGAGCATCGCTAAGCTGAGTCCATGTGCCCGTAGCAGGATCAAACTCATCAAACCATGAAACCAGAGTTGCCCCTGTGTTGTGACCCCCATCATTACCAGCAACGACGTAGATTTTTCCATTGTAAGCGATAGCCCCCGCAGACCCCCTGTTGCGACTATCAGGGATCGGTGGGCCAGCTCGCCAAGAATCGCTTACTGGATTATAGATGTAAATATTACTGAGGTTTTGCTCATTAGGGAACACTCCAGTCCATGCACCTATAACATAAATCAAGCCATCTAATTCAACGGCTTGAAAGTGGTGCATCTGAGTTGGTAATGAAGCTCCAGAGGTCCAGGTATTGGCTGATGGATCGTATATTTTGACTGAACGCCCATCTCCACGGCCTCCTATCAGATAATATTTATTGCCCGCTTTTACGTAGGCGTTTTCGTGGCAGGCACAACTTGGTGGAGCGGCTTCAGCAGGGGCAAGATCGGCCCAATCGCCTGGGGCATCCGTGGCTATAGGAGTGATATTGATGAAGTCCCATTGTGCAGTGAAATCCCTGTCGTCATTAGTGGCACTGGCAATTACGCCAACAGCCAAAGCTTCGGGGCCTTGCAGAGCACTGAGTAAGCTGCCTGACAGGGGAACGGGGGTGCCTAGATTGGTCAAAGCACCGCCATCTATGCTGTATTGTGGCTGCACATTACCGAGCCCGGGATTCACCAGGAAAAAGAGGTTGAGGTTGACCAGCTCAGTGAGGCTGGTGATGTTAGGCAAGGGGGTGAGGGTTTCAGCGATAGCATTATTTTCATGCACTAAGGTCAGTGCTGGACCGCTGCTAGTAGCCACTGCTGCAAACATCAAATAATTATCCTGATCCCCAGTGCCGATATATGCCCCTATCGAGCGTCCATCTGTGGGTATGATGCTCCCGAATACATCGCCAGGCATGCGTACATGTATTAAGAATGCGCCGGAGGTAGAATTGACATCAATTCCGAATTGTAGTGCATTTTCCTGATTATTTTGACCTTCGAAAGCACTAGTTTGAGACACACCATCAATGGTTAATACGCCCGCAGTTCCACCAGGGATGAGTAATTCATCATTAAGTAGGGCCAAATAATCATCACTTCCATTGCTCATTAAACCGGTGAAACCTAATCCATAAAATCCTATTCCAGGATCTCCATTGAGCATCGGGTAATCGAGTGGTATCGATGTCGAGCGGCCATTATACTTGTCTTGTGGATACGGGTCTTGAGTATCTAGTATGCCATCATTATCGTCATCTGGGTCGAAAAGGTTTGATATAATATCGCGGTCAAAATCAGCGGGCACATCCGACGCCGAGCAAGGATTGTTGCCATTATCAATTTCCTCTGCATTGGAATAGCCATCTCCATCTTCATCGATATTAAAATCATAAACACCGTTGCAGGCAAAATCGTTGCCGCCTTCATAGTCGATAGGTTCAAAAATGGAGATGTTATTACTTCCATAGGTTGCCGCCCAAATCGTTCCGGGAAAGGGATCGTTGTCTCCCTGAGCGACCACGTCTAGGGGAAGGGAACCGAAGTTGCTGGCAAAGGTCGATACATTCGTTGCTTCAGTACCTGCAGAATTCAGCTGAATGCGTTCCAAATTACCGCTGAAACTTGCCAGTATGAGATCTCCTTGAAGTTCACCGTCAAAATTTGAAGCTGTGTATTCGGCCATGCCATTGGTAGATGATCCAAAAGTAGCTAGAGCATTGTCATCCACTCCTGGCTGCAGGTAATCGCCTTCAATTGGGTTTGTCATGCTTGGCGGTACAGGAGGCCAATCAATAGGAAGGTCTTCAGCTTGTGTTCGCCATATTCCTTGTGACGCGTCGTTGGTGTCATTGGTATACAATCCGGCTCCCGTTGGGTTCGCTCGAATGGGCGTAGGGTGACCGCCGTAATAACTCTCCGTGACGAAGTGAAGATTATCTTGGTTGTTTACTTTAGCATCTCCACCTGTGCCAGGGCCAGTCGATCCTGGTTCTCCCGTGAGGTATTGGTTGGTGGCGCTGGACACCTCATTCACGGGGGGGCCTTCGCCAATAGGGTGTCCACCCCAGCCTCCATTGGGTCCATTATCTACGGTATACATCCGTCCTTCTTTACCAGGTAAACGCGTGATCAGAAGGTCATAGGCATTACGAAACCCGGAGGCATAAATTTGCACGGGACCGCCAACAACAAGCTTGGCTTGATTGAGCCCATCATTACCTCCCCAAGGATCATTGATATCTTCATTACCCGATGAGTTAGCGCGATCTGGATCATCAAGTGTAGGCAGATCATATTTATAAAGAGCGGACAGACCGGAATCAGATTGTGTCGGCATGGCATCAATTGTGTCTAAATCGATGGAGAGGATCGCACACGAGTAAGCATACTCGGTTAACGATGCAAAATTTTGCGAAGGGGAGCCCGCGTTGGTGCTGCCCCCAACTGCCAAGTAGAGTGTGTTGGTTGACTTATCCAACTGCATCCCATTAACCGAATGGTTTTCCTCTGAGCGCGGAAGCCCACGAACTAAATCTATTTTATCCCAACCGTTACCGTTCCAAGTTAAGCGAGAAAGAACTCCTGAGTTTGTGTCTAAGTTTGTGTCACCGCTGGGCCCTCCCTCTCGAGGGTCGCTAGAGGACACATATAGTATTGGTTGTTGAGCCGTTCCTGAAAGCAGGATTCCTGTAACCTGCCGCTTCCCAAGGCTGGTATTCACAGCGCCATCGTCATCGTGATTTAGCATATATTTAACCAAGAGGATTGTCTCTACATTGGTTACGACATAGTTATTAGAGCTTTGCCTGTTGATGGTATAAGCAAAAATAGTCCCGTCTTGTTGGGAGACATACAGACGACCATCTGGACCAAATTGCAAAGATGTCGGATTGTTTAGTGACTCTCCCTGTAATCCACTAAATGTGAAGTTAATTGCGGCGCCAGACTCCAACGCAAAACAAAAAACAAGAGCGCTGAATAAAAATGACCAAAAAATATTTTTTAGAGTGATGGGCGCGGTCGACAATGACATAAATACAACTGATTGTTATCTCCATGTTTAGACGGAGCGATAATGTAGGAAAGAGCTTTTTTAAACAGTAGGTTAATTGACGCTTACAATTAGCATGTGTTGTTCAATGATGAGGTTCTCTGTTGTATGTAATCGCACGCTTTCAGCCTTAAAAATAAAGTATGATGCTTTTGACTGTCAGCATTATTTGATTAGTGATTGGGGCTTATTTCAAATTTATTGCTTAACTTTTTACCCGTATTTTTTAAGGGAATCTTAATCTAAATGCAGTTATGCAAAACAAGGCTTCATAGCAGTTCCCATTTACGACATATTGATTGCGATGAAGTTGAATGCAGATGTCGGTGAGGGGACATGTAATGACGAGTCATTGTTCCAATGGATTGACATGGCAAACGTTGCTTGTGGAGCTCATGCAGGTGGTCATGAGGAGATGACTAAGGCGGTTGAGCTTGCGGTGAGCTATGGTATAGCTGTGGGGGCTCATCCGGGATATCCCGATCGGGTTGGCTTAGGTAGAAAGTCGATGGATTTGTCGGCGAGGGAGATAACTAGTTTAATAGTTGAGCAGGTCGATCAGCTTGAGAATGTCTGTAAGCATTTTGGAACACGCGTGATGTATATCAAGCCGCATGGCGCGCTTTACCACGATATGATGAATCGTCGTGAGGTGTATGAGGCGATACTGATAGCAACAGCGCAGATGTCTCATTCAACAGCCTTGATGATCATGGCGCGTGAGGACGATCAGTCAGATCGTGACTTGGCGATGAAGTATGGAGTCGCATTACTCTTTGAGGCTTTTGCTGACCGAGCCTATACGGCGCATGGCACACTTATGGAGCGGTCTGCGCAAGGGGCTGTATTTAGTGATACTGGCGCAATGCTAGGCCAGGTATTAGAGCTGAAACGCGAAGGTTATATTACCAGTTCGTGCGGAGAAAAGATCACAATGACAGCGGATAGCATCTGTGTGCATGGGGACAATCCGGCTGCGGTGGAAGCCGCCAAGCAAATTCATATAGCGCTTCGTTTATGAAACGGCTGGATGTGAAATGGGCCCCAGTCAACGAGACTAGTCTTATGTTTTACATGGCTAAGAATCTTGACGTTGAGCAGGCGCCGCTGATTGGCTACTGGGCGGCATTGATTAAGTCTAAGTATGCAGAGGTGTGTGAAGTCACTCCATCATATACTTCAATTCTGGTTCAGCTTGATTCACCCCATGTTGAGCTAGAGGGATTCGCGAATCGTATTGTGGAGACCATACAATCAGGTGCGATTGTGGGCTCTGATCATGGCAAACTTATTGAACTGCCGGTATGTTACCATTCAGATGTGGCTCCTGATTTGGAGGCGGTAGCATGTGCTAGTGGCTTAACGATTGCCGAGGTTGTCGAAATTCATACAGGAAGAGATTATTCAGTGTGTGCTATTGGTTTTGCTCCAGGTTTTGCTTTTCTCGCGGATGTAGATCCGCGTATCGCCTTGCCTAGGCATGCCAGTCCTCGTGCTTTTGTTGCATCTGGCAGCGTGGGTATTGCTGGTAGGCAAACGGCTGTTTACCCAGCAGATAGTCCAGGTGGTTGGCAGTTGATAGGTCGCTGCCCAGTGCCCTTGTATTGTCCCGGTGAAGACCCTGCGAGTCCCTTTGAAATTGGTGATAAGGTTCGTTTTGTGTCCATTAAGTTAGAGGAATATACAGAGAGGATGGGGCATGTTTGAAGACACTTCTGAGGCACAAGGCTTGAGAGTGATCCGAGCAGGTGTGCATAGCACAATACAGGACCTTGGACGCTACGGGTATGCTGGGCATGGATTGAGCCAAGGAGGTCCGATGGATTTACAAGCGCATTGCTGGGTGAATCGCTTGCTGAATAATTTGGCGAGTGACGCAACCATAGAAATAACGGTGGGGATGGCCAGCTTCCGAGCCGAGTGCGATCTTGTGCTGGCTCTTGGTGGGGCAGATCTGCAAGCAGAGCTTGATAGTGAATTGATCGGAAATTGGCGCAGTTTTGTCATCAAGCGTGGTCAGACTCTCAAGCTGCAGCCTGCTCGTAAGGGGATGCGAGCCTACCTTGGCATCAAGGGAGGTGTGCAGACCGAGTCGATGATGGGGAGTTGTTCTACGGTTGTTCGAAATGGTTTGGGCTCAGCAATTGTAGATGGGGACTTATTGCCAGCTGCATCTCATCATGTTCATATAGACGCTCACGTGCCACCTAGATACCTACCCAGTTATCCAGAGACGATCACACTGCGGGCTATTGAGTCTTACCAAGCTCGTGATTTTAGCCCACAGGCATTAGAGGTTTTTTACCAATCGGAATATGAGCTCAGCACTGACTCGAATCGAATGGGGGCGAGGTTGAAGGGGGAGCGAATTGATTCCCCGAATGAGGGAATTATTTCTGAAGGAATTGCATTGGGTTCAATTCAAGTTCCTAGCGATGGACAGCCGATTGTGCTACTCAATGATCGACAAACTCTGGGAGGATATCCAAAGCTGGGTGTGGTGGCACGAGTAGATTTGCCGCAACTAGCCCAGGCTAGGCCGGGAACGAAGGTGAGATTTTCACCCATAGCACTCTCGCAAGCGCGGCGCGAGTGGTGCCAGTTCTGCGATTACTTTTCGGGTGTGTGAGTAAGGATCTTGCTCCACTCCTTATTTATTTTTCCAGTACGATTACGCATTCAAGGTGTCTGGTCTGTGGAAATAGATCGAAAGGCTGCACCGCGGTGAGTTTGTAGCCAGCTGAGAGAAACTCAGTAAGGTCGCGCATTTGAGTGGCCGGGTTACAGGAAATATACACTACTTTGCGTGGGCTGAATGCAAATAGCTGTTCGAGGAATTCCTGATTGCAGCCTTTGCGTGGCGGATCAATGACCACCGCAGTTTGCTCAGCGGGAAAGGTAATATCTGCAAAAATAGCCTCAGCACTGGAGGCTAGAAAGGTAGTATTATCGATCTTGTTGAGCTCTGCGTTGCGGCGCGCCCAATCTGCGGCGGTTTCGCTCACTTCTACCCCAGCGACTTGTTTGAACTTGTGGGCAAGGCTCAGTGCGAAGAGGCCGGATCCGCAATAGGCGTCGACTAGATAGTTAGCACCACAGGATGATGCTTGTTGGGCAACGTAGCCTGTGAATGCTGGTAAGATGAATGGATTGTTTTGAAAAAAGTCGCCAGCTAGAAAATGGAAGGTGATATCACCAGCATCGGTAGCAACTGTCTCAGAAATTGGGTTGCGGTGGTTGGTTTCAACACGTCCTTCGGTGGCTCGAAGCAGGAGGGTCGCGTCTTTCTTGTATGCCTTGGCGTTGGCGCGTGTCTCTTCGCGAATACGTGGCATAGCATCATTGATTTCGTCCATGGCAATGGGACAGTGCGGAACATCGACGAGGTGAGACCGCTGCCCTGCAAGTAGGAAGCCAATATCGCCGATTTTGCCATCTCGTGGCCGCTTAAAGTGTGGTGTGATTTTTGAGCGGTAGCCCCATTGTTTCGGGGATGGGATCGCTGGTGAGACATCGGTCGCCACGCCTGCCATGTGTGCGAGCAGTTCCTCTACTTGGCGTGTTTTCCAGGCAAGTTGTTTTTCGTAGGAGAGGTGCTGGTACTGGCAACCACCGCATTTGCCAAAGAGTGTGCACTTAGGCTCTAGCCTATCTGGGGAAGGGTCGATTACTTCGACAAGATCGGCTTGGCTATGGGACTTGTCGTTGCGGAAGATGCGGGCACGCACTTTCTCACCTGGAAGGGTATGCGGAACAAAGACGACCCAGCCTTGTGGTTGATCGGCATCGCTATTCTTAGTGGATGAATCTAGCTGAACACGGGCGATGCCGACACCTAGGTTGCTCAAGGATGAGATATCGAGTTCGAGTTCCTCATGGTAATCAAACGGATGAGGGTTGAATTTTTTAGGTTTGCGCATGGCAACCGAGCAAGGAGGGGTCCTTTACTTAGGGTTTTTCGACGGGAGAGGAATTTGCCGGAGGTTTGATGGATATGCTTGGTGCAGACGGGTCAGGCTGAGTTACAGTCTCCACAGCATCTGTTTGTTCGCCATCTGCTATCTGCGCATCAGTAGGAAGAGCAAGATCATCCGACGGGGTGCGGAATAGATTCGTTGCCGCGGCCACGGATGCTTTCGATGCCCTGGGCTTAGTGATGCTCTTGCTTACTTTTTTAGGAGCTTCTTCGACAGGCTCTGGCTCTTGGCTGACTTGTTTTGCACATGAGACACTGAATAGAGCTAGGCATGGCAGTAAAATAAGGTGACGGATGGTTTTCATAATCAATAAAAAGTGGTGCGGGCTCACATGATCCTTAGGCAGGTATCGATAAGCTGGCAATGGATAAAATGAGCAATGCTATTAAAATTAATTCAGCTGGTGAGCGATCTGATTGAGTAGCATGGGTAATGCGGATGAGTAAATATCATACAACAAACAGGCCCACACATATGTGCGGGCCCGGTGGTTGAATATTGATAATTTAAGTGGTAACTACGCAGGCTTTGGAAGCTGACGGTTGATCACGGATACGTGACGCACAAATTCGCGTGTTTCTTTTTGCCACTGAGCCATCGCTTGTTTCGAGACTGTTACCTTGCCCGAAATAGCTTCCTCGAGTTCGGCGTAGCTATCGGTGAGGCGTTGAGAAAAGTTGTGAAACACTTCCATGGCCTTTTCGCAAAGAGCCGCGTCTGTTTCAATCGCTTTAACTCGGTCTGCTTGACGACATGCCTCACGCATTTCTGCAAGAAGGATTTTCTCGTCTGATACACGGCGCAAGCCGCTGGTAAGGCCAAGCTTTGAAAGTGTCCAAATCATCCACTTGGTGGGATCAAATTGCCATGGCTTGACACCATTGCGGTAGTCGTGCTGGAACGCGTGGTGGTAATTGTGGTAACCTTCGCCACAGGTGAAGACGGCCATGATTGCTGAATCTCGTGCAGAGTTTTCTGT
>ENA-UZWU01003002-UZWU01003002.1-metagenome-genome-assembly--contig:-Day-4--1m-contig-3002_pt1 | contig 12865 bp, 9 predicted proteins | sample MGYA00260345_ERZ794905 | MGnify/ENA metagenome assembly ERZ794905
CCAAATCTTTTCTTAACAGGCCTATATTTGAAGACTACCTATAAGTCTTCTAATATGAAAAAAATTACTCTAATATTCTTTATTATCATTACCGTTTCTTCCGTTTTTGCTCAGAAGGATAATAATGCCCTAGACTTTGATGGCAGTAATGACTATGTACAGACCACATTTAATGGAATTTTAGGCAGTGCTAATAGGACATTTGAAGCTTGGATTTATCTGGCCGATACACCTACTAGCAATAATTGTATTTTAGACTATGGATCAAATTTTGTAGGTAGACGAAACACCTTCTTTGTGAATGCTAACTTAGCAATAGGTTTTGTCTCAGGAGGTACAAATACCAATATAACTTCTGCAAGCCAAGTAGTAGAAGTTAAAAAATGGACGCACGTTTCCTTTGTATTAAATAGTGGTACAGGCTATTTGTATGTAAATGGTAAACAAGAAGGTACTGGAAATTTATCTGGAGTAAATACAGTCACTACAGGCACGCAGCTTAGAATTGGGCAGCGTGTGCCAGGAGGAAGTATTCCATTCAAAGGAATTATTGATGAAGTTCGAGTATGGGATGTAGCTCGAACAGCCTCAGAAATAACTGATAATTACAAGAAGGAGTTATGTCCGAATGAGCCTAACATGGTAGCTTACTTTAATTTCAATAATGGCACCGCTGGTAATCCTAATACGAGTGTGACAAAATTGAAAGACAATTCAAAAAACTCTAATGATGGAACGCTAAATAACTTTTCTCTGAGTGGTAACACTTCCAATTGGGTCGAGGGAGACACGTTGCTTACTAGAGCACCAAATTCTGATACTACATTTAGTGTTTCTTCTTGTGGATCTTATAGAACTCCTTTAGGCGTGCGTGAATTCGTGTCAGGAACAATCAAGCAAACTCTTAAGAATGCCGTTGGCTGTGATTCAAACATCACGATAAATCTCACAATCAAACCTACAAATACGGAATATACCAGTGCCACAGAGTGTGATAGTTTTAGAACAGGTAAAGGTGTATTAAAAACAGACTCTGAGATTTTTTGGGAAACCTTCCAAAATAGATTTGGATGCGATAGTAGTGTACAAACACTTCTTACCATTAATAAAAGTACGGAAACACTACTGCCAATCGATTATTGCGTTGAATACACTACCTCTACTGGAAAAACATTTACAATACCAGGAAACTATAGAGATACTTTTCAAGCCAGTACAGGGTGTGACAGTGTCATAGTTCATCAATTAAATAAGTTAGATGAAACATACGGCCAAGCTACTGTTGCACAATGCTTCAACTTCACAAGTCCATCTGGAAAAGTTTATTCTTCATCTGGCATCTATGTGGATACAATGAGAAATATTGCTGGATGCGATAGTATAGTAACACTTGATTTTACTTTACTCCAAAGGTCTGATACAGTAATTGAAGTTTCAAGTTGTGATAGCTTTAGGACAGAAAGTGGTCAAAACTTAATAACTAGATCTCGTAGGTTCAAAGAATTCTTTAAAAATCAAAGCTTATGTGATAGTACAGTCAATTATGATGTAACAATAAATTTCTCTTCTGACGGAATAGGAAATGTAGATGCGTGCCAATCCTACCAAACACCTTGGGGTGAAATGGTAACAGTGACGGACGTATATAGAGGTGTAATTCAGAATACTTACGGATGTGACAGTAATCTCACTTTATCAGTAAATATCACGAAAAACAATCTTTTGATATCTGAAGATAACAATGTGTTAAGTACTAACTTGAATGCAGATTCTTATCAATGGTTGGATTGTGACGACAGTTTTTTGCGGATCTCAGGAGCCGATAAAAAAGAATATGCTCCAGAAAAATCTGGAAATTTTGCAGTAGAGATTTTTAAAGACGATTGCTTAGATACCAGTGCTTGTTTCCAGCACATTTCTACGCTTAATATCTCTAATCCAGATTTTAATAGAATTACCGTCAGTCCCAATCCAGCGACAAGTTTTGTGTCTATCTTATCTGAAGAAAATATCAACAGAGTTACCATACTAAACACTCGAGGTCAGTTGGTACTAGAAGAGCAATATGGTTTTGATGATATTGATATATCTGCCTTATCATCAGGCATCTATTTTATACAAGTTCATCTTGACAAAACCATCTCAAACTATCCACTGATTATTGCTAATCCTTAGGAATACCATATTGACACAACACATACACAGTTTTGTGGATATCCGTTATATTATTAGCTTATCTTCGATAGTCATAGATTTTAAAAAATCCACTTTGGGTATGCGGTATTTGGTAGTTTTCCTGTTATTGATATTCTCCTTCTGGAGTTACGCTCAATGCCCAAATACGACCCTCTCTTCTAGCCAAGACGACTATTGTATTTCGGACTTTATCCAACTTTCAATTGACAATACGCCTAAAAATGCAGTTATTAGATGGGATTTAGGAAGTGGCTGGGACACAGCAAATACTGAGTATGCTACATCACCACACAAGATAGGAGTTTTAGATGTGAGGGAAAGATTTACCTTATCGGATGGAACACCAACTCTCCTAGGTAACTATTGTAAGATAAGGACTTCGTGGATAAGCACCCAGTATTTGGGTCATAGATTTTACATTTCTGTATGGGCTTCATATATAAGTGTAAACTTATAGCTCTGGAGCTCCCTACATTTTGAAGACTATGAAATAGCTTACCATCATCAATAAAGGAAGTATCTCCTTCTGTAAGTATTTCTGTACCATTATGAACCATCGCCATATTGTCCTGATCGTAAGAGTATTGTTCTTCGAGAATATCCCCCTGTAGAATCTGTACAAAACACTCTTTCTCATCATGACAGTGGATAGCTGTGTTCTGATCTATATCCCAACAGAGTAAAATAAGTTCATACTCATCGCTTTTTGAAATACAGTTTCTGAAGTAATGCTTTGAACTGAAATGCATAAATGCGTCATAATCACTCAAAGGGATATTTGACTTTGCAATATTATCAATGACAGTTTCGAACTGCCCTTCTTCCAAAAGAGAATTTAACTCATTTAAGGAAGAAATTTTTAGCTCGCTTTGCTGTGAAATACTCATGTGCAGCACAAATATAGCATTCACCGCTTGAATGAAGGAATAATGCACGTTTTCATTGTATTCTTATTAGAATATTACAACTTTGACCAATATATGCTAAAAGAACTTGCCTTTTTCAATGAGATAGTATCAAAACTGTTAGAAATAGAGGAAAATGAACCTGTAGTAAAGCCCATACCAACCGATGCAGTAATTCAAAACCTAGATTTAGGTTTCGAAGATGAACCTATGGATGAGTCCAATTGGAAAGAAGTAGTAGAGAATGCGGTAATGAATACTCCAAGAACTGCTTCCAAACTCTTTTTCAATCAGCTCTTTGGTGGTAGACAGCCTAAGGCTGTTTTGGGGGATTTACTAGCTGTAATTCTCAATAATAGTATGTATACCTACAAAGTAGCTGGACCACAAGCAGGTATAGAGAAAAGTATAATTAAAAAATCTTGTGAACTTGTGGGATACAAAAATGGAGATGGTACTATGCCTCCTGGTGGCTCAATGAGTAATTTTATGGGTCTAGTGATGGCTAGGGATGCTAAAGACGCATCGGCAAGCACGCAAGGTGTTACGAAAAGGATGACACTTTACACATCCAAGACTTCACATTACTCCACTCCTAAGAACGCAGCTTTTGGTGGTATAGGTAGAGAGAATATAAGATACATTAAAAATAACGCTGTAGGAAAAATGGATACGGATGACCTCGTTCATCGCATCGAACAGGATTTAGAGGCTGGTTTCACACCATTTTATGTAAATGCCACCGCTGGGACCACAGTTCTTGGTGCTTTTGACGATTGCAACGCTATAGCTGATGTTTGTGAAAAGTATGATCTTTGGTTGCATGTAGATGGAGCCTACTGTGGTGCTGTTATTTTTAGTGATAATTATAAACACTTAGTTGCGGGATCAGAACGCAGCGATAGCTTTAGCTATAATGCACATAAAATGCTAGGCACACCTTTAAGTAGTTCTATTTTCTTGACCAAACACAAAGCTCAACTGGTAAAATCATTTAGCAATGATGCAGAGTACTTGTATCAGACAGATGCAGACGATTTTGATCTTGGCAAAACGAGTATCCAATGTGGCAGAAGAAATGATGCCTTGAAACTTTGGACCCTTTGGAAATCGGTAGGGAATAATGGTCTAGAAGATATCGTGGATAATCAATTTCATCTTGCTCAGTATGCTCGTGAGTATGTGAGAAATAATCCGAATTACACAGAATACGGGATTGCAGATTCAGTATCCATATGTTTCAACTATAAAAACATCCCTGCAAAGACTATCTGCACTGTACTATATGATAAAGCTACAGCTATGGTAGGCTATGGTCAGTTTGGAGAGGATGAATTTATCAGATTAGTAACTGTAAATGCCACAAATGGGGAAACTGAAATTAAAAAATTCTTTGAAGTTTTAGAAACCACAGGAGAAGAGTTAGTCACTCAATCAGTTTTAGATTATGCTGATTAAAATAATAGCTCTTTCAGTATACGTAATCATCCTACTGCTTATTGGATTATTCGCTTCCAGACGAATTAAAAACATTAGTGACTATTACGTAGGTGGTAAGAAAATAGGATATCTAGCAGCAGCATTCTCTGCGAGAGCCACTGGAGAATCTGGGTGGCTACTCATTGGACTTACTGGAATGGGTGCAATGGCTGGACTATCGGCATATTGGGTAGTAGCAGGCGAAGTACTTGGTGTAGCTATATCTTGGATTTTTATGGCTAAAAGATTCAAACGTAAGTCCGATGCTTACGGCTCTATAACCATACCAGATTACCTAGACAGCCATTTCAAAGCCTCTAATCACTTCTTAAGAGGTCTGGCCGCAACCATACTCAGTGTATTTGTAATTATCTATGTAAGTACTCAGATAGATGCTACTGGAATAGCATTTGAGAGTATGATGAATCTGGACTACTACTGGGGGGCTATCCTCGGTTTTATCATCGTATTGATATACATATTCGTTGGAGGATTTGTGGCAGTTGTATGGTCAGATCTTTTCCAAGGAGTACTGATGTTCTTAGGACTTCTATTACTGCCTGTAATGGCATATACTCAGATGGGAGATATTTCTATTCTTTCTTCTTTAGAATCAATAGACCCTGCACTTACGGATATTTGGGGTGGCAATGATTCTCTGGGTATGAACATAGCGACCATGCTTGGATTCAGCATGATTGGTCTTGGATTTTTGGGTTCACCTCAGGTTTACGTTCGGTTTATGTCCATCAACAACGAACGAGAAATCGAGAAAGGACGTAATGTAGCAATAGCCTTTACACTTCTCACCGATGCCGCAGCGGTAAGTATTGGAATATTAGCTCGAGTGTTTTTCACATCGCAAGGAGATTCTCCAGAAGGAATATTAGGGATAGGTGGTGCAGATGTTCTAAGTCTGATGACTGACCAATTTCTTCCATTAGGTCTAGCAGCTATTTATGTAGCAATTGTACTATCTGCTATTATGTCTACAATAGATTCACTATTGGTGATGGCTTCAAGTGCAATTACGCGTGATTTCTACCAAAAAATTATTAATCCTTCTGCAAGTCCTGAAAGACTTACAAAATTATCACGATGGGTAACGCTAGTAATGGCACTTATAGGATTATGTCTGGCTATGGCCCTCTCCTACTTTAGTCCTGAACGACAGGTGTTTTGGGTTATTATTTTCGGATGGAGTGGCATAGCGGCAAGTTTCTGTCCCGTGATGATTCTGAGTCTCTTTTGGCCAGCGTATTCTGAAGGTGGTGCCATTGCTAGTATAATATCTGGATTCATAGCGGTGTGCTTCTTTAAGTTTATCTTACAACCAATGGAGGGCATTGGTGAATATCTGGATAAACTAGATATCCTCGCTCCTAGCTTTTTAGTTTCTCTCATTTTTGGTTGGATTTTCACCAAGCTTTATCCACGAAAAGAGGATGCACAAGATAGCTAGTCCAATGCAATGAAACTTATCTATGTATTGTCGGTAATCGTTTTATCTGGGTGTGCGAATAAATCTCAAGAAACACACACAGGTGATAACAATTCTGAAACCATAGTCATAGATAGTATTCAAGCACCTGAAAAGGATACAAACGTTCAGTTGCTGTCATTTCTTGAAACGCCTGTAGACTTAACAGCACTAAAGACTAAATACAGAACTACAGTGACTACCAGTGTTACTAATGGTAAGGCGTATTATTTCAAGCCAAACGTTCGTGATTCTATCTTTTTCACTTACAACCTGAAAGCTGAACAATCTCAAGGCTTTGCTCTCAATCAACTTATTGTTTTAAAATACGGAGATCAAAAGAATTACTTTGACGATTCTAATGAAATCCTTCTAGAGATGAGAATCTCAAATCAAGACAAAGCACTTGGAAAGGCAAATCTGGTCGGACTAACTCGATCAGAAATAGTCCAGCGTTTTGGATGAAGATTCAAGACTGTAGACGGCAAAGTGATTTATAGTATTGGTAATAAAATTTTAGTTCTGAAATTCAATGCATCTCTGTTAGAATCTTATCGCTACATAAAATTGCATACTTTTAAGATAGATAATGACTTAATAAGTTTAATTTTGCCGCAGTGAAGCAATTGGCCTCCATATTACTCATACTTCTTTTGTCATTTGCAGGTGCAACTAGCACAATGCACCATATTGAGGAGAATGAGAAACATTGCCACTTAGAAGAAACGCATATCTGTGCACCAGATGCTCATCATCGCTGCTCTCTTTGTGATACCCTCTTATCCTCTGGTCTTACTTCATCTGGAGTATTTGATGTAGAGAAGATAAATCAGACACAAAATGCTACGGCATTTAATTCTTCAGCATTCTACCCTTTTGTAGATCGCATATCACTGGGTCGTGCTCCACCCCTAGGTTAATGATTTCTGTACTTTTCTAAAATCATTTTCACCTAAAAATTTTCAATAAACAATATTAAATAATGCGAACGCTCTTCGCAATACTTGTACTTCTATGTACGAGTATTACTTCATTTGCTCAGCATAGAGTGATGGGACACGTGCTTGACAGTGCTACACTGCAACCATTAGGTCTATCCTTACTCTCTGTAGCTGGAAACAAACATATCGCTGACGAAAAAGGAATTTTTGATCTCGGTATTCTACCTTTTGAGAAGAATACTATACACGTGAGCCATGTAGGGTGCGATACTAGAGTAATTGAACTCGTGGTATCGGCAGATACTTTTATTGAAATTATCCTTCCTCACCACCACCATACATTCGAAGAAATCGTAGCCTATGGTCACTACAACAGTAAGGAACCAGATGCAAGGTTAGTCAAGACTATAAGTAATACACAACTGGAACAAATGGCAGCAATCAGCCTAAGTGACGCTTTACAAAATACCAATGGAATTAATTTTTTAAGAACCGGAACTACTATAGCAAAACCCATAATAAATGGTATGCATAGTAATAGAATATCGGTGATTAACGATGACAGCAAACAAGAAGGTCAACAATGGGGCAGTGAACACGCCCCGGAAATAGATCCTTTAAGTGCAGGGAGTTTGGAAATCATCAAAGGTGCCTCAACACTAAGGTATGGTGGAGACGCGATGGGTGGGGTCATCCGAGTAGCTCCTGCCCTATTTCGAGATAGTAGCTATACCTCCATTTCTCTTCTTACAAAAGTAGAAAGTAATCCAAAAGGTGGGCAACTTGGTGTGAAAATAGAAAATCACAATAAGCATTTTGGCTTAGGTCAGCGTATTGTAGTAAATGCTAAGCGTCACGGAGATGCCACAGCACCTGATTATGCACTTAGTAATACTGGATTTGGTCAATTAAGTGGCTCATACTACGCACAATGGATTAAAGGAAATAGTAAGTTATCAGGTACTGCTTCGGCATTTATTCAGCGGATTGGTATACTAGCAGCCTCACACATTGGCAACCTTACGGACTTAAATCGAGCTTTAAACAGTGATACCCCACTTGTATCACGTCCATTTTCCTATACTATAAATCCTCCATCTCAGTTGATTCAACACTATGCTGGAAAACTCAAATGGAAATACCATTCTCCATCTCTTGGTGATATTACTGCAAGCTATACCTGTCAGAAGAACCATCGTCAAGAATTTGATAATCACCGAGGGAATGTAAATGCAGCTCTAGATTTAAACCTTACTACCCACCAGTTCAACGGAATAGTAGATAAACATATAGATGATATTCGAGTGCAGTATGGTGCTATGGCAGAAATACAAGAGAATGTATGGACCGGACGATACTTTGTGCCCAACTACATTCGCTACAAGGGAGGATTTTTTGGCATTGTCACTTTAGAAAAAGAAAATAGTCTCGTAGAAGGTGGTGTGAGATATGATATTCAAAATACCACAACATACCGAAATATAGCTGAAGAGATACAGACTATGAATTTTGCTTTCAACGGTATCTCAGCAAATCTTAGTGGATGGAAAAAACTGACAGAAGACTTAAAAATTCATCTCTCTTTAGCTTCACGATTTAGAAGCCCAGATATAAATGAACTCTTCAGTGACGGTTTACATCACGGTTCTGCGGCACTTGAATTTGGCGATTTGAATCTCAACCAAGAACGATCTTACTCGCTAAACGCGGCACTTTACTATAACCACAATAGACTAAGAGTACAAGTGGAGCCTTACTTTCATTACTTCACTGATTACATATACTTGAAACCTACTGGTGAAACTCAGTTGAGTATTCGAGGAGCTTTCCCTGTATTTAATTACGTGCAAACAGATGCAACTTACTCGGGGACAGACATAGATATGCGTTATCGACTAGCCAGTCATTGGACTGCTGAGGCTAGCTCAGCATTGTTGTATGTCCGAGATTTACGAAATGATGTTTTCATTTTTGGGATACCCGCACAGCAATTCAGAGGAAGATTTAAATACACTTTTGCCGAAAAACTAGGACTCAAGAACGGGTATTGGTGGCTAGAAGGCAGCTATACAGCTCGTCAAAACAGAGTAGAGGCTCAGGAAGACTTTACTATAACTCCTGATGCTTATTTCTTAGTCAATACCGAACTAGGTACTCGATATAAAGAAACGCCAATCCACTTTAGCTTTGGAATAAAAAACATACTAAATACGGCATATAGAGATTACACAAACCGTTACAGATATTATGCTGACGACCTTGGCATATCTATTTATACAACACTTAATTATACATTTTAAAACACAAATTATTTTAACACTTAAACAATGAAAAACTTAAAAACAAACATTTCAATTTTTGCCATTCTATTCGTATTCACAGCTGTATTTACAGGATGTAATGGCGACGACGATGAAGTAGTAACTCCAGAAGAAGAAAATGAGGAAGAGCTCATTACTACAGTAGAGTTGAGTTTTACAGAGGGAGGAAACACATCTGTATTCCGTTTTGCTGATCCAGATGGTGACGGAGGAAATGCACCCACGGAAAATGACACCGTAAGACTAAAAGCAAACACAAACTACACCCTTGCAGTACGTTTCTTAGATGAGAGTGATGCCAACGACGTAGAAGATATCACCGAAGAAGTAAAGCAAGAAGATGATGAACATTTGGTATGCTATTCAGTGCACGGAGGTACTACTGTCACTATAACTGACAAAGATGGCAATGGCATGGACTTAGGTTTGACTGCTGATGTAGCTACAGATCTTTCTGAATCAGGTCACTTTACTATAAGCTTAAAGCATCAGCCTGGAGTTAAAGACGGGAGCTGTGAAGCGGGTGAAACGGACGTAGAAGTCAGATTTGCTCTAGAAGTAGAATAGTTCCTTTTTCTATTAACCTCCAAGCCATATCTAAACGCGGTTGAGGCTTTTTAATTTATAGCGTGCTTTAGTTTTTTTTACCTGCTAAGAAATTATAACCAAGTTATTCCCCAGCAATACTTCCATCTTATCTAAAATGCATCGTGGGTTTCTTCAAAGGAATGAAGCCTTTTTTCGTATTTAAATAGTCATCTAGCCACACTTGTTCCAATTTGGGTAACCTATATACAAATGCAGGAAACTCCTTAAAATCATTAGCTTGTATTTCAAATGAAACCAAATTGACATCATTTCCACGCCATCAGGAAATGATGTCAACTCATTACTTCCTACATATAAAGACTGCAAGCCAACCAAACTCCCTACAGAAGGAAAAGTCGTCAGTTCATTAGCATACGCACTCAAGTAAGTGAGATTTTTTAAGAGACTTATTCCTTTCGGAAATATGGCCAGTTCATTATTATTGATAGCGAGAGAAGTGAGTTCAGTCATCTCCTCAATACCGCTCAGAATTGACTTCAATCGGTTATCGGACAAATCAAGTTTAGTCAGTTTACTAAGTGAATAAAACGAGGCTGGCAAACCTACTAATCTATTATTCTTTAGCTCAACAGACAATAAATTAGATAATTTTTCAAAATCAATGTAGATATGCTTTATCTGATTATGAGTAGCTTCAATGACTTCTAGGTTGCTACAACGCACTAGTCGAGGAGGTAAATCCTCTAAACTACAGTGATTTGCTCTAAACTCCCTGAGACGTTCTAACTCCCCTATCTCTTGAGGCACATAGCGTAACGAACGGTTATAATCTAACCACAAGGTTTCCAAACTTCTACATTCACCTATCGAGTTTGAAAGTGTGTGAATGGTATTGTGAAAAAGGGATAATAGTTTGAGGTTTTTTAACTTTCCAATGTCATTGGGAACCACGCTTATATTATTATAGACTAAACCCAGCATATCTAGATTTGTTAAACCAAATACCGTTTTAGGTATTGAAACCAGCTCATTGTAGCTTAGAGACAACGATGTCAATTGTGTCAAACGGCTCAAATTAAATTTTTTGCCTTTAGTGCGTTGGATTGTTAGATGTGTAAGATTCGGATTACGAAGTACTTCATTTATCACAAGCTGATTTGCCCCATACAGTGTTACTCTTCTAAGCTTTGGCAAACTATCTATTCCATGTAGTTGGTAAGAAGAAGATAGATTAGAAAATGACAAGGTCAATTCTTCCAATTCTTGAAACATCGAAAATCCTTTTTGTTGAACAATACCCGCAGAGTCAGTCGCTAGATTTAGGTCTAGACGTTTGAGCCCATCTAAATCGAATATTTCTGTAACAACACCATTGGTCGTAAGTGACTCGAGATTTTTTAGTTTACAGATTTGTTTAGGGAGTTTATACTTTGCTCTAGAGAAATATCCCTGATCAGTATAAATCAATACACGAAGGTCTTTTAACTTTGAAATACGCTTATCCAACACCTTATCATAAGAATTGCAATAGCCTTGGCCATTACTCACACTAAGGCTGACAATACCTTTCTTATATAAATCCGATGGAATCGAATCGCAGATATCGAGCGTTAAATTTTGAGCTTGACTAACTAGTGTAAAAAGTATGAGAAGATACGTACTAACACTCGTTTTTATCATTGAGTACAAAGATGAGTAAAACAAATCACTATGCCTTCTATGATCAATCAAGAAACAAATCGGAGTATTACACTAGAACGCATTAATATTTCAACTTGGATCAATTAAATATCGAGAATGCAATACTATTGAAAATTTAACCTTATCTTCTCTACCTCATCTGCCCAAACTTTATCGCCATCTGAGATATCTGCTATGGATTTTACCTGTGCTACTAAATCTTCTATCCCTTTTGAAGATTTGAGAGGTCTGCGGAATTCCAGTCCTTTACTAGCGGTCAGCAGTTCTATGGCTTGTATACGTTATACGTTTTCGATTACCCGTAGGCATTTGGTAGCCGCATTGGCTCCCATACTCACGTGATCTTCTTGTCCATTGCTACTTTCTATGGTATCTACACTACTCGGCGTACAGAGTTGCTTGTTTTGACTTACTATACTCGCTGCAGTATATTGTGCGATCATCAGTCCACTCTCTAGCCCTGGATTAGATGTAAGGAAAGCCGGCAGCCCTCTCTTCCCCTCTACAAGTCTATAGATCCTACGCTCTGCTATACTACCTATTTCGGCTATGGCTATAGCAAGGTAGTCAAGCTGTAATGCCAGCGGCTGCCCATGAAAATTACCTGCACTCAATACGAGGTCTTCATCTGGGAATACATTTGGATTATCCGTCACCGAATTTATCTCCGTTTCAAATACTGCGGATACGTGGTCTACAGCATCTTTACTTGCTCCATGCACTTGTGGCACACATCTGTAACTATATGGGTCTTGTACATGTACTTTGTCTTGTTCTAAAATTTCACTTCCTTCCAAATGACCCAGTACTTCTTTGGCTGTGGCCAATTGTCCTTTGTGGGGACGAATCTGATGGCTGTAAGCTAAAAATGGCTCTTTACGCCCATCATAGGCATCTATGCATAATGCAGCATGGAGGTCTGCTCGCTTAAGTATATCTTTCGCTTTGAAAAGGCATTGTAAACCATATGCCTGCATAAACTGAGTACCGTTGATGAGGGCTAGTCCTTCTTTCGGACCAAGATGAAGTTCCGATGCCTCAGCCTTTACTCTTTTCCGATTTCTCCATACCTCTCCTTCACCGATAAGAGGCAAAGCTAAATGGCTCAAAGGAGCCAAATCTCCACTAGCTCCAAGACTTCCTAATTCGTAAATTACAGGTGTAATACCTTCATTATAGAAATCCAGTATTTTTTCTACCGTTGCCAGTTGAACTCCACTATGTCCGTAGCTCAAACTTTGTGCTTTCAAAAGCAGCATAAGCTTAACAATTTCACTTGGCACGTAGCCTCCT
>ENA-UZWU01006898-UZWU01006898.1-metagenome-genome-assembly--contig:-Day-4--1m-contig-6898_pt1 | contig 12840 bp, 8 predicted proteins | sample MGYA00260345_ERZ794905 | MGnify/ENA metagenome assembly ERZ794905
ATAAAAACCATTACCGGCTTCAGTTCCACTAATAACAGTTCCAATAGGGATATCTTGATGATAAAAAAGTAAATCTCTTACTAAATAAGATTTACCAGTATCACGACGACCAATTAAAACAATAACGGGACCTTTATTTTCATCAGGTCTAAAACTAATATTTTTCATATCAAATTTTTTTAATTCTAACGTCATTATTACTAAATATTATTAATATATTTTTTAATATTAAACTTAATACTAAATTATAACATATTAAAACGTTAAAATTATGAAAATTTATTATTATTAATAAAATAATAATAAATAATGGAGCTTAATTATAAAAAAAATAAAAATGAAAAATTATTCAAAGAAATGATAGATCCAAATTTATTAAATATAGAAGAGCCACAAAATTATATTCCAATTTATGATAGATTTTTCAATTTTAGTGAAACAAATTATAATTCTATAAATTTAAATAATGTTTATAAATTAAATTCAATAGATGAAAAATTAGGTTATTCTAAATTTAAAGGAACTATTATAGATTCTTGTAATAATAGTATTGAGAAAAAAATATTTTTCAAATATAGCCCTTTATATGATCCTACAAAATATATGATAGGTAGATTTGAAGATGTTTCTTATGATATTTATAAATTACCACAGTTAAATAAAAAAGATGAATCAACTACAAATTCTAATAATAAAATATATGATCCAAATAATTCTGCTTATACCGATGGATTTTTCTCATATTTATCAAGCTTATTATTAAATCATTACAATTTTTTAAATGGTTTAGATTATTATGGGTCATTTTTAGCATTAAAAAATAATTTTGTGTTAGAAATAAATGATGATTTAGAATTTTTAGATGATTCAGATTTTTTCCATAAAAATTTAAATGAATTATTTTCTTTAGTAGAAAATGAAAAATATAAAAAATTATTTAGTAATACAAAAAAAAATAGACAAAAATTAATAATTGACGAAACCGAGAATAGTGATAATTTGGATTTAGATATTTTGGATTTAGATATTTTGGATTTGAATAATCTAAAAAATGAAAGTAAAGATATAGAATCTTTATCTTTAGAATACGAATCTTTAGAAAATAATGAAAATAATGAAAATAATGAAAATGATAATAATGATAATAATGAAAATAATGATAACAAGGAAAATAAAAAACAAAAAAAGAATAGAACAAATGAAGCAAGTGACTCCGGTTCTTCATGTTCATCAAGATCTTCTATAACAAATGACGAAGACAGTAATGAAGAAAGTAATGATGAAAGTAATGATGAAAGCGATGATGAAGAAGAAAGCACTAGTTCCGAAGAAGAAGAAATTTATGCTAATATCAATAAATTTCCAGTACAAACAATAGCAATGGAATGTTGTGAAGATACATTAGATTCATATATTGTAAACAATAAAATTAAAGACGACGAATGGGAATCTATTGTATTACAAATATTATTTACATTAATTACATATCAAAATGTCTTCAATTTTACACATAATGATTTACATACTAATAATATAGTATATGTATCTACAGAAAAGAAATATTTATATTATAAATATGAAAATAAGCATTATAAAGTACCAACATTTGGAAAAATATATAAGATAATAGATTTTGGTCGCGCAATATATAAATTTAAAGATGAATTAATATGTAGTGATAGTTACGCAGAAACCGGAGATGCTAATAGTCAATATAATTGCGAACCATATTTTAATTCAAATAAACCAAGATTAGAACCAAATTATAGTTTTGATTTATGTAGATTGGGTTGTAGTTTATTTGATTATTTTATAGAAGATCTAGAAGATATAAAAAAATTAAAATCACAGATTAAAAAAATTATGATAACTTGGGTATTTGATGATAATAATAAAAATATTTTATATAAGAATAATGGTGATGAGAGATATCCTGATTTTAAATTGTATAAAATGATCGCGCGAATAGTACATAACCATACACCACATAAGGTATTAAAAAATCCTTTATTTGAAAAATATACTATAGCAAAAAAGAAAATAAATAATACTGGTGCTATTTTCAATATAGATGATTTACCTATTATGACAAAGTAATTATATATTTCTATTTAATTTACATAATTTTATTAACAATATATATATAAAATTATGGATTTAGATAAGATTGTATTTTTAATAGCATCAGTGTATTTTTGGTTATTATTTGGTGGAATAGGTGATACTTTAAGTTGTGATTTAAAAAAAGCTTTTGATTATCCATTATTTAGACATTTTACAGCAATAATAAGTATATTTTTATTATTTGTAATTATAGATAAAAATGATAATGGAGCATATGAAATATGGAAAAATACAATATTTTTATATATCTTTTATGTGTTATTAACAAAAAACAAATGGTATTTTTCAATACCTATAATTATTTTAGTTTTATTAGATCAAACAATATTATCTGAAAATAAATACTTAGAAAAAATAATGAGTAATGAAAATAATGATGAAAATAATGATGAAAATATCCGTACAAAAATAGAAAATTATGAAAAATATAGACTATATTTACAATATATAATTATTGGATTAATTCTTATTGGTTTTATTCAATATCTAATAAGGCAAAAAATTAAATTCAAAAACAGATTTAATTTATTTACATTTATATTTGATGTAAAATGTAAAAGTGATGGTTTAAATATAAGAAACTTTACATAATTTTATTTACATAATTTTATTTACATAATTTTATTTACAATATATAAAATATATTTCAATTATCTTTTGCATCAATGTATTCAATGTCAACAAAACCTTCAATAAGCATATTTCTAATAGTATTATTTGATTTATCTCCAAACAATAAATAATTCTTAAAGCATTCACAACAATATGGAGAAAATACTTTATAAGATTTTTGATTAATATATATAGTATCCTTATTTATAGCTGGTTGTTCTGAATGTATATAACGTGTTTCATATTCTCTATAATAATCAATAAATAAATCCCTGGTTTCTTCACAACAATTAACATTTACGCATTTATTTAAATAATAATGATTATTAATTTTATTGACAATTTTCAATTTGATAATATTCTTTTTATGAATAGTTTCATTATATTCTTTACAAACCATTTTCAAAGCCAATAAATCATTATAATTGTCTAAATATGATGCGATCATAAGAAACAAATCATTTGGCAATGAATCCATAATTTTCGCTGTTTGTTTTTCTTTTCTCTCTATTTGTGGGCAAAATGACTACTTTTATAAAATTTTTAATCAATTTTATAAAAGAATAAACGTTTTAATAAACTTAATAAATTCTATTAAAAGTCAGGGCTATTTACAAAAGCCCCTGGAGATGATCTTGTAGCTCCTATTAATTCACCTAATTTAAATTGTTCTAAAATAATTAAACCCAGCACAGAAGATATAAATACAACTAATGTATCAATAGTAATCTGTTTTAAAGGTTTATTTTCTTTTACTATAAATCTCATTTCAATAAATTTAAATAATAAATAAATAAAACTGATAACGGAAGCAATTAATACTTGATTATTCATATTTATTTATGATAATAAATATTAATAATTAATTTAACGAATTTTATTTCTAATTTTATTTGTAATTTTATTAAGATTACCTAAATTATAGTTGTTCTATTCCTAAATCTAAATCGCTGAATTCTTCTTTTTTAGGATTAGGCTTATCATCTAAATCTAAAATATCTAATTCTAATTTATCAGGATCATTATCTAAAGTTTCTATATTTAAATCTAATTTATCACTGTAATCATCTACCGAATCAAGATTTAAAATTTCATTTTCTGGTTCACTTTCTATATCTGAATTATCATCATTTGTTAAATCACTATTTAAAGATTTATTAGCATTTTTTATCGCATCATTTAGTTTAGTTTCTTCTTCTAATTTATTTTTAACACCTTCTTTAATAGTTGCTAATTCTTCTTCTTTTCTTAGTTTTTCCATTTTAGCAATAGCTTCTTTATCTATTATTTCTTCTTTTTGTTCTTCAACTTCAACATCAGTTTCATGTGTTTCGTCTAAATATATTTTTAAAATTTCTTCAACGGGAATATTATCTCTAATAGTATTTAAAATACATTCTTTTACTATAGTTTCTAATTCTCTGTTATTTTTTTGTATTTGTAAAGGCATTATATCTTTTTCAAATAAATATACATTTACATATACTTTTCTAGCAATATTAATATATGCTTTATGAAGAAAAATTGAAATATTAGGAATATCAATATCTACTTTTTTTTGTTTTAAACCTGCCCTGGCAACTGTTAGAGATTTTAATTGTGTAATATGAACACAAGTAAGAAGATCTTCTAAATAATTGCATCCACTACTAGTTACAATTCTATCTTTTTCATTATCAACAATTTGCATACTCCATTTTGGAATATTATTTAATAAATTTTGAAAAGTCATTAAATACTTATCTTCTTCATCATTTTCAATACACATATTATAAGATTCTTCAAATACAGATTTAATACCTTCTATTAAACAAGGAGTTAAAATATTTAATAAACGAGCACACCATTCATTTTTTGATTCTGTGATACTAGTAATACTATAATCGTCCATCTTTTATCTTATTAAATAATCGAAATATTTTCTAAATCGTCAATATTACGAAAATAAATAAAATTTAAACAAAATAAAATAATTAATTTTTCATCTCTCAATTCTTTTTTATAAGTATCAATAAATGAAAGAAATTTATATTTATTTAAATTTTCTGGCAATTTATTTTTAATAAAATTTATTAATATATTTCCACTAAAGCTATTATTATATAATTTATGTGTTAATTCATATAAATTAATATCATCATCTTTATTTACTACATTATAACTTTCATCCAGATTTATAAAATTATTTAAAGAGTAATATTTTTTACTGTCAAAATCAAAATTTTTATTAATTTTATTATGAATATTTATCTTATTGGGACAATATATTTCACTAAATCTAGATAATATAGGTTTTAAAATTAAATTTTTATTATCTACCACAATAAAAAATCTAGTACTATGATTATAAATTTCTATGCATCTTCTCAAAGCTGATTGAGCATCAATTGTTAATTTATCAGCATTAACCAAAATAATTGATTTAAATAATGTTTCATTTTTATTAAAAATGATAGAATTTCCAAAATACTTTAAATTATCTCTTATAAATTTAATATTACCTTTTCCATGAGAACAATTGATTTCTAACACATATTTATTGATATTATCATTGGTTTTGTAAATATGTTTTAGTAATTTTTCCAATAATGTTTTTTTTCCACTTAAATTTTCACCATGGAAAATTATATTCGGTATATTTTTTAAATGATATAAATTATATAAATAATTTTCAATAGATTCATTTACATTCATGTATTTTCAAATTATTTAATAATATAAAGTTATTTTTAATAATTTTTAAGTTAAATATTATAATACACTATATAATGTATGTATATTATAATAATATAAATGTCTGGAACCGGTCCATCTGATCCAAATTTACCATCAAAAGTAAGCGTAACACAACAAATAAAATTTAGTTCAAATGTTACAACAAGTTTAGAAATACCCGGTTCATCTAATTTGACTTCAGCAGAAATAAATAATATATTAAATTCAAATTTATTAACCAGTAATAATGATGCTTCTTTTGGAAGTGTTACTATAAGTGGTGAATTAGTAATATCTTAATTTAATAATTATAAGTTATTCATTTAGGATTTTTTTATGTTTTTTTGTATATTTTGTATATTTTATATTATATATAATATTTAATATAAAATGGCCCAACAATCTATTACTAATAAATTAATAGCTAATATTAAACAAACTACAAGTGTCGAAACTAATTTTAATAATACAAGAAATGTAGTTTGTATAGATACATGTAACAATAGAATTGGTATTAATACCAGATTACCTAAATATTCTATAGATATTTCTGGTAATGATTCAAGTTTAAATGCCTTAAATTCACAATATATACATGTATCAAAAACAGCATACATAAATGAAGTAAGTGGAATATCAATAAAATCACAAGATTTAAGTATAAACAATATAGCAGATATATCTTTATTATTATTTAATACTGTTAGTGGTGATTTTATTTATTCTTCTGAGAAAATAGATGCTAGTTTATTAGTTGTTCAATCAATTAGCACTGAATTATTCAAAGTTCCAGAAATTCAATGTACTTCAGGAATTTTTCAAGATATAAGTGTAAATAATAAAATAAATGCTGTAACTATTGTTTGTGATTCTCTAACGGCTAATACTGTTAACCAAGAGGATATAGATCTAAGTAATATTAGAATTAAAATTACTTCAGATTTGTCTTTTGTAGAATCAAATGAAATATCTAATAACACTATTATTAAAACAAATAAATTAATAGTTTTTAACGATGCTACATTTCAAAATAAAGCTAGTTTCGAAAATATTACGGTCTCTTCCGATGCTTCATTAAATAGATTAGATGTATCTGGAACAGCCGATATAAGTTTTTTAAACACTCAAACAATTAGTGCTGATACCATAAATGTATCTATAATAAAAAATGCTAATGGTGATACATTATTTAATACAAATGGTAATAATATAGGTGGAAATGACGCTATTTTAATAGGTAATTCTGTTACATGTAATACTTTAACAGTAAATTCAAATGCTAATATTAATGGTAATTTAGAAACAGATAATTTAGAAACAGATAATTTAAAAATAAATAATAAATTAGAATTTGATCCGTTAGGTAGATTTATATTACCTTTGTATGATTCAACTACATCAGATTTTGATGAAACCAGTATTATAGAAAATAGTTTATTATATGATTTATCAAATAGAACATTAAAAATAAAAAATTCACAAGGTAACGGTTTCCAAAATTTATTTTTTGATGTTATTTATAATACATATAGTTTAAATACAACAGAACCAGGTAATGAAGTATCATATAATGCAATTCAACAAAATTATTTTATAGATAATTCAAATGCTTTAATATTCAATGATACTAATTATAAATATGTTCCATTAGATATTGGAAACAATCCAACAACAAAATTTTCAACAATGGACTACAAATTTGTAAAAATATTAAGTATAAACGAAACTGATATTATAGAAATAAATGCTAATATATCTTTAAAATTTTTAAATAAAATACCAGGTGATGTAGAAGTAAATACATATACATTTGGATTGTATAAATTACCTGTAACTATTCCATCAAATTTTAGTTTATCTGATAATAGACTTGTTGAAATAAAAAATTCAATAATGGTATTTGATAATAGTCATAATTTTGCAAATAGTTCAATAAATTATATAGGTTCAGTCGATACTAGTAATCCACGTTTAGCTTTTCTAATAAGTTCAAATAATGAAATAAATTATATAGCAATAGATAGTTTTAATGCTACTTTCAAACAATTACAATAAAATATTTATTTAATAATTTTGAAAATAAATATTTATTATTTTATTACATTTTGTTTTATTATATTTTGTTTTATTATATTTCGGTTTATTATATTAATTTTTAAATTTTATATTTTTTAAAATTAATTTAGATAATCTCATAGCTGTTGTGTTTGATGAACCAAGTTTATAAGTATCTACAAATGGTTTATAATATACTTTAGGATAACAGCAAACTTTGTCTATTTCATCTTCTATGGCAGTATTTGTAATTACTATATCACGTAACAATGTTGTTTGATAATTTGTTCCACGTTCACTTGTTGCTATATATTTAATTTGTTCTGGTTCATTATCAATATTTCTTATAATAATTATTTCTAAATTTGTAGATAAATCTAAGTACGTAGTATCTGAAATTGGTTTATCTATTACTCTAATATTATTTTTTGCTCTATTTTTTATTAAATCATCACTATCATTTGGATTAATTATTAAATCAAATGGATGGTTATTTTCTGTTATAGTAACATAATTAGAATTATTAAAATCAAAATATTGAAATAATGGATTATCAAATGCTTTATTTACTCTTATATTTCTTGGTATAATATTTGTATTATTGGCAAAATCTCTTATTATATAATTAATACTTACATCTATAAAATCCCCACTAATATCTGTGGTTCCAATTATATCTAAATCTAACTCTAATATTGGGTAATTATTATCATTGCTATTAATTTGTGTAGAACTAATATCATAATAAGAATAACTTATATCATTTGTAAATATTATATTACTTAAATCATTATAACTTAATTCATTAACATTTATTCCTACAAAACTTATGTCTTTTATCAAATTATTTATTAATGTTTCTATATTACCTTCTGTTGAATTACTTAAATTAATCGATAAATCATCATTATTAAATATTAATGTTGGTGGTGTAAAATCAGGTATTGCTAAATCTAATACAAATTTATCTAAGCTTATATCAGGATATAAATAACTATTATATTTCAATTCAAATTTAATTATTATATTATTTGAATAATAACTATTTATTAACAATTCAGTTCCAGACATTACATAATTAATAGGTTGATCAAATGTTAAATTTTTATTTTCTATACCTATTGAACTAAAAATTATATTAATACTTCTTAAATATGTATCAAACTTATTTGCTATATTATTGAACTGATTTGATAAATCTATAAAATCATAACTACCAGGATTTATATTATAACTATTATCTAATATGTGATCACTAGTATTTATACTGTTTAAACTTTCATCAACCAATGGATAATTTAAATTTGATAAATCGTAATTAATAAAATTATTTAAATTACTTAAATCTGTTAATAAAGTAGTTACAAAATCTTGTGTATCGTTAATAGTATCCAATCCTGTAGATAAGTTATCTATATTTAATGGTTCTGTTATTGTTATTAGACCTAAATTTTCATCTCTAAATGAAAGTTCGTATCTAATTTTAAAATAATTATCTTTTATTTCTGTAAATTCTTTATATATTCTATTTAATATTACAAAATCTTCTGGTTCTTGTAAAACAATTATATTACTAGAATCTGAATAATCTCTATAAGTAAAATCAGAAATATTTTCCAATATATTATCAATATTACTATTTACAATATCTATTTTATTTTGAATACTATCAAAATTACTTGTAGATGCTATATCTTCGTATATATTTGTAATAATATCTAAAATCTCAAAATTTTGATCTTCTAATGTTTCAACTATATAATTATTTTTCTTTATTAAAGATTTAATATTGTAAAAAACATTATTGTAAATTTGATTTAAAGAATCGGAATTTATAGCTAACAAATAAGCGGTCGATACGTAACTTATATCTTTATATATATCTGTTAAATTATCAAAATCCGATGAATTTATAAAAATAAAATCATTAAAATTTAAACCATCAAATAATATTTCATTGTCAGTGTTACCATTATCTCCTATAACATTTAAAACATTATTTACATATATATTGGATAAATGTATATTTCTTTCTAGTTTTTTTAACTTTTCTATTTTAGTTTTATCGTGCATAATTAATTGATTAATTTCCAAATCATATATTCCAAAGTCAATTTTTGTATAAATAATATCTTTAATAATAAAAGTCAAATTTGAATAATTTATCATGGAAAATGGTAATTTATTGTTACTCTTAGTATTATTATAAAAGTTTCTATCTATAAAATCTAATAAATCTATTTTATATGTATGGCTATGTAATTCTTGTAATTCTTTTGGATATGCATAAGGAAATTCATTATATTTTGTATTAGTAAATTGATTTAAACCTATTGAATCTATTAATAAATCTTCTAATATAGTTTCATTATTTGACAATTCATTTTTTGTATAATAATTTATAGATAATTTGTATTCTTGATTTATAGGTAATTCATTATTGAAACATATATCAAATTGAATATCATTTTTTTGTGGTACATTATTGTATATAGTAAAATTTGCATCACTTGTATTTACAAAACAATTATATACATCATTATTACTAATAGTAATTAAAAAATTATTAGAATTTGAATTATCATTTATAGTTTTTTCGAGAGTTAAATTAGAACTATTTACTTGATAATTATTAATATTTTCATCATAACTATGGAAAATTATATTGTCATTTTCATCTATAAACATATTATGATAAATATTTTGTTGTGTTAATCCTACAAAGTTAATTGATGAATCATTTGGGTTTATATTTGCTTTTAATGATAAAAACACCAAATCTTTTAAATCGACACTTGAACTTATATCTTTTATTACATTATTTAATATATTTTTATTATTACTTGAATCTATTAAATTATCAGTTAATTCTATAGTATTTTTATTAAATGTAATTCCTATACTACTTATATCTTCTACTTGTATTGGACGACCTGATATATCACTAAAAATAGTCACAACAAATTCTTGAAAAAACAAATTATTTTGATCTATTACATAATTAGAGTTTTCAATATTTTTATTGAAAATATTATTAAATAAATAATTTAATTTGCTACTACTAGTAATTTCATTTTCTAATGTAACTCTGTCTAAATAAACTTCTAAATTAAAACTTATAAAATTATCAAATATATTGTCAAATATTAATCTACTAGAATTTAAATATGTGTCACTATAAAATAAAAATTCATCTCCATTATTCATTAATTTTACATGATTATCATATGTCATTTCATTTATTTTATAAATGAAATCTGTCAAATACAAATTAATATTGTCTATTTTATTGCTTACTAAAAAATCCTTATACTCTCGATCAAAATTATCAAAAAATAATTGTTCTGCTGCTAATTCATAACTATTTGAATATTCATTTTTTGAAGCTAATAAATTAGCAGAAGTATCTATTTTAAAATCATAATAAATTATGTTATTAGTGAAATTATTACTACTAATATCATACAAATAATTATTTGAATTATCCTCTTTTATTAAATAACCATAATCAGTATTATCTTTTTGAATGTCACTTTTATTATTATAATTATTATTTGAAAAATCTTCTATGTTTTCATATTTTTTAAAAATTATTTTGTTTTTATCTTTTGTTAAAACCATATTATGTATAATATTTTTTTGTGTTAATCCAATAAAATGTTTCTTTTGCTGAATATTATATCTATCATGTATATCATTTATAGTTGAATCAAATTCTTTATTATATGAAATATCATAATGAGCACTTAAAAATATTTTATTACTAATGTCAATTGCTGAATAATTTGAATGCTGATATACACTACTATTATCATAATTTAATACATTACCATTTATTCCTATAGTATCTTTCGTTAATAATATATTATTTTTACATTCTATTTTGCCTCCCATATGTGAAAACTTTTCAGAATAATAATATAATGGTGATGGTGTAGCTGTGTCAATTATAATTTCTGTTTTAGAATTTAAAAAACCTGGTAAATTAGTATAATTTATATTTTTTGTATAATTATATTTATCAAAATTTGGATCATTAAATCCTGTAAAACTAATATCATTTATACTTTGATTTTCAAAATGTTCTAACCAATAATTTTTTGTATAAGGATCAACATAATTATCATATTTTCCATTTGATAAATCTGTTTTATTAAAATGATGTCCATCTGGTAAATATGAAAATCTTATAGTGTTATAAAAATTGTTGAATCCTCCTGATTTTGTTAAGTTGTTAAGTTTAAAATTTTGTTTAAAAACATATTTATTAGTATCTAAATGTAAATTTTGTCGCCTTTTATCATTTAATATAAAATATTGCCCTGCATTAGCATCTACTTGTCTATTTATATTTGATATATCTACATAAAATACATTATCTGGTAACTTATTAAATATATCATTATTTTGTATAATTTGACTTGCTTTATGATATATAAATATATCTTTAATAGTAGATATATTTGTTTCACTTGATTCATCATAATATATTAAGTCAATATATTGGAAATTACCACTTATATTTAATGTAATGTTACCATAATAAAATGTTGTTTTATTATCTGTTGAAATAAAACTACTATCAGATGTTAAATTAATTATATTTGTTACATCGTAATCATAAGAAGAACTTAAATTTATAGCGTTATTTGAATTCTCAATAACAATATTATAAGAACCATTATAAACGCCTAATTTTTTGTTATTATCATTAATATATGTATTAAAATAATCAAAACCTGTTGTTAAAGCTTTTAATGTATCTATTTTTACTACATGAACTTTTCGTATTATGTTAGCATTTAACTCTGGTATTTTAACATTCAAACAATTATATTCTAAATTTTGTTCTTCTAGTAAATTTACATTTATATTTTTTATTATAGAAAATGATAAATCCGTTGTTGGAAAATAATAATCTTTTTCCGTTCCACCTAAATCTTCATAATATAAATATGCTTCGTGATAAAATATTTTATTGTATTCATTTCCATTAATATCTTTTGGATAATTTAATAAAATAAATGGCTTGAAAAATTTAACTGTTAAATTTCTACTAATATCACTTATATTACCATTTTCATCATATACTCTATATGTTTGAATATATTCTCCACATATTGTTAATAGTTCATTATGGTTATATGTTGCTGTGTTACTTATATCACTATAGCTTACATCTAAACTATAATTAGTATTAAATGAAATATCAATAGTTTCATTACTTAATGAAATTGTTCTACCACTTACAATATCATTTATTTCTATTCCAGGTATATTGTATATTACTTCATTTGACCTATTTAAAGCAAAATAATTATTATATAATTCAAC
>ENA-UZWU01024795-UZWU01024795.1-metagenome-genome-assembly--contig:-Day-4--1m-contig-24795_pt1 | contig 12824 bp, 12 predicted proteins | sample MGYA00260345_ERZ794905 | MGnify/ENA metagenome assembly ERZ794905
AAGGTATATTTCTAACAACAGAGTAACCAGTAGAGAAGTCTTGATGCTTATGAGGGCTATGAACTTTGAATCAAGCAGAATAGCCATTGCCAAACAAGCATACCGAAATACTATAGACCCCGAAAACTACCATATCGTTTATAATGGTTTCCAGTATCGTAGCAGTGAGAATGCATTAGACCGATTCCTAAGGTAGCTAAAAAGACCCCTAAATTTTAGGGGTTTTTTTTAGTTATGAAAGATTTTATCGATATCTTAATATCGGATTGGTTTAGTTATGTAATCAATCACAAATTGAGACTGCTCAGCTCTTCTCACATCATCTAGATTAATAGAAGAACTAATCATATATATCTTGATAGCTGCTTTTTTATTTTCTGCTACATCTTTGTAAAGATCCAAAAAATCCCAACCATCAACACTCGGCATATTTATATCTAGCAGAATGACGTCAGGCAAACCAATAGCATAATGCTCATTTATATAATTAAGAATTTCATCTCCATCTTTGAAGAATAATAGATCCTTAGCCAGCTTTGCTTTCTCAATTTTTATCTTAGTAGTAAACTGGAAGATGTCATCGTCATCTACAATTGCTATTTTTTCAATCATTTTACAATTATTTCTACTGGCAATTTTATTGTGAAAGTACTTCCCTCGTCTACTTTACTGTCTACATCTGTGGTTCCATCAAGAGACTCAATTTGTGCCTTAGTGATAAATAAACCAACACCTCGAGCATCTTTGTTCTTATGAAATGTTTTTCTCAGTCCAAATACCTTTGACCGATATTTCTCCAAATCAATACCTCTACCATTGTCTTTTATTTTCATAATAAAGTGTTGACCAAGTTCATATGTAGTAATCTCCACCCGCGGCGGGACGTTTTCCTTACTATACTTCAAAGAATTAGAGATTAGATTGAGTATAATACTATCGAAATACGTTTTAGATGATTTTATCTTACTAATACCATTTAAATTTATGTCTATCGTAGCGTGCTTCCCTCTAATAGTTTGACTTAAACTGTCTTTTGCTCTTTCGAACAATTCAAATAGCTCAATAGAATTTGTCTCAGCAGAAATCTCATTTTTTATCTTTACAACCTCGGCCAAATCATTGATGGTATTCAGTAGGTCATCAGAAACTTTGTCTAGTTTTTCGAGCAAGAATTCTAAGTTTTCTGTACTAGGATCTCCTTTATAAAAGTCTAATAGAGCTTTTATATTTCCTGCAGGTGAGCGTAGATTATGAGACGATATATAAGCAAACTCTTTTAATTGACTGGTTTGATTCTCTAATTTAGAATTGAGGTCTAGAAGTTTGGAATTTGTTTCTTCCAATTTCTCCTTCTCCTGATTTAAAAGTTGCTCGTTTGTTTTTCGATCAGAGATATCAATAATACTAAATCTGATTATCCTACTTTCGGCAAATGGTAGCTTCACCGATCGTATTTCACTTGGAACCAAGACACCATCTTTCCTCCTAATTGACCACTCATATTTTCCGTCATCTCCAGTGAGTACTCTTTTTTTAAACTGAAGAATTTTTGGTTTGCTTTGATCACCTGTATTTTGTATTTGGGGACTCAGGTCTCCCACTCCCAATTGCAAAAATTCTTGTTTCGTATAACCAAAAAGTCTTTCTGCACTACAATTGGCGTCAATATACCGAAGTGTATTATAATCTAGTATTAGTAATGCTTCAGCTGCATTTTCAACAATTACTCTAAATCGATTTTCACTTTGTTCTAGAGCTATTCTACTCCTTACTTGATGGGCAATATCTTGAAATGTTATAATAGCCTCAGTAAATCTGCCTGATTTATCGTATAAACCCCTTACAAAACAGATGGTTTGTATGACGGATTTGTCTGTGGCAATAAGGTTCAATTCTAAATCGAAAAACTCATAATTTCCTACTACTACACCTTGGATTAAATCTACTAGGTCAGTGCTGTCTTTATCGGACAAATAATTTTTGACATTATCTATCTCTAAAGTTGATGGCTCTCGATCTACAAGACTCTCAAGTGCTTTGTTTTTTTAATATCTCAAGGTCTTGAGACACCACAATAAACCCAGAATAATTATTGTCAAAAATCGATTTGTATCGCAGTTTACTCTTTTGGAGTCACTGTTCTTCAGATTTTGAAGCAGTGACATCTCTAGCAATAAATAGGATAAACTCTACATTATTATCTTCATCAAAGATTGGAAGCCGCTTTGTTCTGAACAAAAGTGTAATACCAAAATAGTCCGTGATTTTCTCTATCGGAATATCTAATGGACTCTTAGTAGTAAAAGCTTTTAAATCATTTGTTTTCACAATTTGTGGATTCATATGGAACCCTAGTTGCAAATCATCTTTACCTAAAATATCTATTCTATTGAGTCCTGTGAGATCACAAAATGCTTGATTGACCATGACGTAAACTCCATCTTGGTTTTTTACGCATACTATTTGATCTAACTGATCAAGTATGGATGCATAATCAATATTATCTAGCCTGTATTTTCCCTCAGAAATCAACGAGTTGCTCCTTACAAAAGACTTGAGACTTTTTAGGATATTAGGCTTCACTTCCCTCTGTGATAATCGTGTCATGCTAGATGCACGGCTAAGCTATACTTTTAAATTATATATACTTAACCTTTATACTGTTACTACTTCTTACTTCATTATTTTAGAATTAAAATTGCATAGAAATACTTAAGGGATAGTTTCATATGCATATTAAAAAATCAATCTACGAACAAGCACTAACAGATATGTTTCTAGCGAGGGCAATGGCAGATATCTATGAAGCAAACAGACCCATTACCCAATATGTGCATTCTACCTCTAAAGGTCATGAAGCTATACAGCTGGCTACAGCTTATCATCTCAAGGAAATAGACTGGGTCGCTCCTTACTACCGAGACGAAGGTCTCCTGCTAGGTATAGGTATGAAGCCTTATGAGCTAATGTTGCAATTATTGGCTAAAAAAGACGACCCGTTTTCAGGTGGTAGAACTTATTATTCTCATCCATCACTTCTTGACCCTGACAAACCAAAAATGGCACACCAAAGCAGTGCTACTGGTATGCAAGCAATTCCTACCACAGGAATAGCTCACGGTTTGCAGTATCTTAAGGATAACAATCTCAACGAAGCTGGCACCAATGGTTCCATAGTAGTATGCTCCATTGGCGATGGCTCGATGACAGAAGGAGAAGTTTCAGAAGCATTACAAATGGCTGTTTTACATCAATTGCCCGTTCTCTATCTTGTGCAGGACAATGACTGGGGTATATCGGCCAGTGGTGATGAGATGAGAGCTATGGATGCTTATGATTTTGCGGCTGGATTCAAAGGGTTGAGAAGAGGAAGAGTAGATGGTAGTGATTTCACAGAATCCTATCACGAGATGAATAAGGCTATTAGGTGGGTTCGTAAAAACCAAAAACCTATGCTTATGCATGCAAAGGTGCCATTACTCGGACATCATACAAGTGGTGTACGAAGTGAATGGTATCGTGACGATTTAGAAAAAGACAAAAAAGATGATCCTTTAAAATTCTTAATAAAGCAAGCTCTTGATAAAGGAATCAAGCAAGATAAAATCGATCAAATAGATAGTGACGCACAAGCCCAAGTTGCTGAGGCTTTTGAAAAAGCTAAAAACGCTGAAAATCCAGAATTACATTCTGTAAAAGATTTTGTGCTTGCACCCACAACTATAACTGAAGAAACCGGTGAACGTGCACCAGAAAATGCGGAAACTATCATCATGGTAGATGCAGCGTTGCACGCTGTAGATGAAATAATGACCGACCACCCTGAAGCTTTACTCTACGGACAGGACGTTGGACATAGACTTGGAGGTGTATTCAGAGAAGCTGCTACGTTAGCTCAGAAACACGGGAGAAACAGAGTATTTAACACTCCAATACAAGAAGCATATATCATAGGATCTACTGCTGGTATGAGTGCTGTAGGCTGCAAACCAATCGTGGAAGTACAGTTTGCTGACTATATTTGGCCAGGAATAAATCAGCTTGTCACAGAGCTCTCGAAGAGCAGCTATCTCAGTGGAGGGAAATTTCCCGTACAAAGCGTAATTCGGGTTCCTACGGGAGCTTATGGGGGAGGCGGACCATACCATAGTGGCACCAATGAATCATCCATCCTTCCAATAAAGGGCATTAAGATAGTGTACCCAAGTAACGCAGCAGATATGAAAGGTCTGATGAAAGCTGCCTTTTATGATCCAAACCCAGTGGTGATGTTTGAGCACAAAGGTATCTACTGGAGTAAAGTACCTGGTACCGAAGGAGCGAAATCAAAAGAACCGTCAAAGGACTATATGATTCCTCTCGGAAAAGCTAGGGTGCATAAAAATGCAAATGCCGAAGCTATTGAATACGGTGAGTCTATGGTTATAGTTACCTACGGCATGGGCGTTTGGTGGGCGGATAATGCCTCTAAGCAGTTTGAAGGGAAAATAGAAATCCTTGACTTGAGAACATTGAGTCCTTGTGATGATGAGGCAATATATGAAGCTGTCCAGCGACACGGTAAAGCTATGATTCTAACAGAAGAAACGCTACATAATTCATTCGCACAGGCCACAGCAGGTCGTATTCAAGACAACTGTTTTCAGTATCTCGATGCTCCTGTGAAGTGTGTGGGTAGTCTCAACGTGCCTGCAGTTCCATTGAATGTCGACTTGGAAAAAGAAATGCTTCCAAATGCTGACAAAGTAGCTTCTGTAATTCAAGAGCTTTTAGAATACTAAATGAAAACCATAAGAGTAGGAGGAGTACCTGAAAATTTCAACTATCCGTGGCACTACGGAATTGAAAATAACATCTCTGACTCATATGGTCTTCGCATAGACAGGAGTGATATAAAGGGTGGAAGCGGTGAGATGTGTCGAAAATTGGATGAGGATGAGCTTGATGTAGCCTTAGTCTTGACAGAAGGAATTGTAAAGCACATTCTCTCGGGAAGTGATGCACGTATTATTCAACAATATGTAAAATCTCCTTTAGTCTGGGGTGTTCACGCCGCCGTAGGAAGAGAGCTCGCTCCAAATGACTTGAGTGCGATAAGATTTGCACGATCTAGATTCGAAAGTGGAAGTCACTTGATGGCATATGTCCACGCTGAACAAAACGGATATAAATTGACAGAAGATAACTTCGTCACTGTAGGAAATATCGATGGAGCTATGGATGCATTTTCAAAAAATCAAGCAGACATTTTACTATGGGAAAAGTTTATGACCCAGCCTTATGTTGACCAAGGTCAGGCTGATAGAATTGATTTATGTATCAGTCCATGGCCGTGTTTTGTGATGACAGATTCGGGTAAGTTCCTGCTAGAAAATCCAGATTTAGTAGACCCTTTAAGTTAAGCTATCATCAAATCTTCTGACCACGTTACCCTGCTTGAAAATACCATAGTAAATATTGCTAAAATGTATGAACTTGATCAAGAGCAAGTGGAATCTTGGTATAGCTCAGTCGAATGGCAAACCTCGCAGTGGGTTTCGGACAAGATGCTAAAAAATGTAACTAACACACTGCATCGTATAGGTCTCCTTCAAAATGAAATACTCACAAGTAGAGAATTGTGTTCTACTTCGACTAAGATTTATTAGACTATAAGGTAGTTAGGCAGTCTGTACTGACTTTAGATTTTCGAGCATATTCTCTACCAATAGCTCTAAACCGTACTTTTCTTTCCAATTCCAATGTGCACGAGCTATAGAATCGTCTATACTTTGAGGCCAACTACTAGCTATCTTCTGCCTGTGGTCGATGTCATAAGACAACTCAAATATTGGTATATGTTTTCGGATTTCAGAAGCTAATTCTTCTGGATTGAATGATACTCCAGCAATGTTGTAGCTACTTCTTATCTTAATGCTATATGAAGGGGCTTCTGTGATTTCTATGGTGGCTCTCACTGCATCTTCCATATGCATCATAGGTAATGTAGTCTCAGCATTCAAAAATGAGGTGTAGGATTGGGTCTTCAGAGCCTGGTGAAAGATGTCTACGGCATAGTCTGTTGTTCCTCCACCTGGTAGTGACTTCCATCCGATTAGTCCTGGATACCGTATGCTTCTTACATCTAAATTATATCGCATATTGTAGTATTCACAATATCTTTCCCCTGCTAATTTGGTGATGCCATAGATCGTATTGGGTTCCAGAATAGTGCTCTGTGGTGTATTGACAGGTGGAGTGGTAGGTCCAAATACAGCTATCGAACTTGGCCAAAATATTTTTTTTACATCGTACTCAAGACACGCATCAAAAATATTAAACGTTCCGTCCATATTGAGCTCCCAACCGAGCTTCGGTTTTGCTTCGGCGGTGGCAGAAAGTAATGCAGCTAGATGATAAACTATAGTTGGCTTATGTTTTCTAAATACATTTTGTATTTGACCTTTGTTAAGGACATCTAGTATCTCAAAGCTACCATTCGAAAAGACAGCATTATCTGAGGTTCTAATATCACTAGCAACTACGTTAGCTTCACCATATATTTTCTGAAGGTTTTCAACTAGCTCTGTCCCTACTTGACCGCAAGCTCCAATTACCAATATTTTATCTTTCATCTATGCTGTTTCACTCTTTGATACAAATGTAATAAATCGAGTATACTCAATTAGTGCCATTTTTTTTCTCCTGCGGGTATCTCTATTTTCAGATGATTCTCTACTGGAGGAATAGGACAAGAAAAGTCTTTATTATAGGCACAGTAAGGGTTGTAGGCAAGATTGAAATCTATCAGGGGATTCTCCAAATCCGCTAACATAAAATTCAAGTATCTTCCGGCACCATATGTTGTATTCCCATTTGTAAGGTCTCTGAATGGTAAGAATAAATAATTGGTGTCTTCTAAATTTTGATAAACGGTCAACTCTTGCTCGGCACCTTCCAACATAAAGCTCAAGGTTCCAAACCTTTTATACTCAGGAAGTCTATCTGTACTGGTTTCCATTTTAAAAACCTCACCATTCTCAATGGGTTTAAACTTGGCCTCTATACGATACGATTCATTTGGTTCAAAATACTTTAATCTGCCAGTAGCAGACACATCTTTTTTCTCTAGTACCCCATTGGCTCCGCTTAAGAACATAGCCGAGGTGCTGTCCCTGAAATGAGTTGCTTTCTTCTCATATTCAGTCATATTCTTAGTTTTTTTCTTCTCCATGTCAACAGACTGAGTCTTCCACTTACTTATATTGTCACAAGAAATAAAAGCCAAGAACAATAAGTACGTTTTTTTTATCATTTTTTTAAGTCAAAAGAGTGTGCATATCCAACTTGTACCGCCAGGTTTGGTGGCAACATGCTACCAAACAGTGCAGAACCTACCGTAAAATCGATTGCATTTTTATCGTTTAACGTTTTTCGAGCTGACAGGTTTACAGTTACCATTTCTGACCAAAATCCAGCTTCATAATACAATATTGATTCTGACACATACTCGCCCTGCACCCAAAATGTAGGAGTAATATATGCCCCAATTAGTGCAGCTGCATTAAATCTATTGCCATAAATATCTGGGCTAAAACCAACTGTACCTGCAGCTATAACCTTATCTGTAATAGAATATCTCCAAAGTATATCAGTAGAGGCAAACAGCCATCTATTTTGCTCTGTTAGTTGGTCATTTATTTTGTAAGTACTCAGCGAGAATAGCCCTGAAAGACTAAACTTTTCTCCTTGATAAAGCCGCTGCTTAATCCCGAGGCCAAATAGGCCATCTGTACCTGAAGAAGAATAGTCCGCAGAATCTTTAAGTAAAGTGCCAGAGACAAGACTAATACTAGGTAATGACAGTCTTAACTCGGTTCTTTCAGCTATTCCGTATCTAAGCACTCCTATTGGTAAACTGTATTGTTGGAACTCTAGTAAGCAACCTTCAAAATCTTCCGTAGCAAAAGTAGGAGCTGCTCCATTATCCGCATAAAAATAGTGCAACCCTCCTTCGAATTGTAGTGTCTTACTCGGCACTACATTCACACTATTTGTGAAAGCTGGTCTATCCGTATCTATTTGACCACGTACTAGATTAAATAAGAATACAAATGCAATGATTAAGGTAAATCTCATATTTTTCAAATTTATGGTTCTAGTTTTCTATCCCTTCTAACATAAACAAGAAAGTAAACTCCTTGACGGTTTCTTTGAGAGACTCAAATCTTCCGCTTGCTCCACCGTGGCCTGTATCCATATTACAATCCATAATAAGAATATTATCATCCGTTTTTAGTTCTCGTAGTTTTGCTATCCATTTTGCCGGCTCCCAATATTGCACCTGGCTATCATGCAGTCCTGTGGTGATGAGCATATTAGGATAAGTTTTTGCCTCCACATTATCATAAGGGGAGTAGCTTTTTATATAGTGATAATATTCTTCATCATTTGGATTTCCCCATTCGTCGTATTCACCTGTGGTAAGCGGGATACTATCATCTAGCATGGTAGTCACTACGTCCACAAATGGAACTTGTGCTATGACTCCTCTCCATAATTCAGATCGCATATTGATCACTGCTCCCATTAACAAACCACCTGCACTTCCGCCTTGAGCATAAAGTTTTTCAGGCGTTGTAATGCCTTCCTTGATTAAATTCTCTGCACAGTCTATGTAATCGTTAAATGTATTTTTCTTGTTAAGTAATTTACCATCATCATACCATTGTCGACCCATGTCTTCTCCACCTCTTATATGTGCTATGACGTAGACAAATCCTCTATCTAAAAGAGTTAATCTAATGGAACTAAAATATGGATCAAGTGAGTGACCGTATGAGCCGTAAGCGTATAGCAGGGTTGGTCTGTCTTTTAGCCCCTCCTGGTTATGACCAGGGGCTATTTTGTGATAAACTATACTCATTGGTACTTTCACTCCATCTCTAGCAGTTACTAATATACGTTTGCTATCATAAAGTTCTTCTTCATATCCCCCTATAACCTCTTGTTGTTTCAGCAGGGTCTTTTCTCCAGTATCCAAATTATAGTCAAACACACTACTTGGTGTAGTCATACTCGTATACCCAAATCTTAAAATATTGGTCTCAAACTCGGGATTGACACTTGACCAGCAATCATATGTTTCGGAATCGAATTGCATGTAGTGCTCTTCTCCATTTTTCTGATTGATAATCCGTATATGATTCTGACCATCTCTACGCTCTTCCACTACCAAATGGTCACTAAAAAGCTCTAATCCTTCTATAAGTGTATCCTCTCTATGAGCCATCACCTCTTTCCAGTTACCACGTTCTGTAAGTACTTCATCAGTTTCCATTAATCTAAAGTTTTGTGCATCCCAGTTCGTTAGCACATACCACTTATTCTGAAAATGACTAATGTCATATTCTACTCCTCTTATTCTAGGCTGAAATATTTTAAACTCATCTTCGGGTCTATCCGCTGGAACAAATTGATACTCACTCGTAATGCTAGCCCCACTACTTATGATGATATATTTCTGGCTTTTGCTTTTATCTACTCCACAATTGAATGTATCATCAGTCTCTATATATCTGACCTTGTGTTCTTTGGTAAGAATGTTGTAAGACATTATCTTGTAGCTACGTAGCGTAGTCTCATCTCGTAACGTATAGAAAATAGTCTGATTATCGTTAGCCCAAGTAGCACCTCCAGTTGTTCCTTTGATTTCCATATCTAAGTACTTCCCTGTTTCTAGGTTTTTCAGCTTAAGGGTATAGATTCTTCTACTGACCGTATCTTCACTAAATGCACAAAGCTTATTATTTGTACTAATGCTAAAACTGCCTAACTTGTAGTATGCATGATCCTTAGCCATTTCATTCACATCAAAAATGATCTCTTCCTCTCCTACATTATCTAACTCACCACTTCCTTTTTTTCTACAAAAAATAGGGTACTCTCCCTCCGTGATAAATCGGGTATGATACCAATAACCATTTTTGCGATAAGGTACGCTTTCATCATCCTTTTTGATGCGACCTATCATCTCTTCATACAGGTCTTTCTGAAAACTTTCTGTCGGTTTTAAAATACTCTTGGTATAGGCATTTTCCTTGTTTAAATAGTCTATTACTTTTGGGTCCTCACGTTGATTCATCCAGAAGTAATTATCGACTCTTGTGTCTCCGTGTATCTTGAGTTCTTTTGGGGCTTTTTGGGCTACCGGTGGTTGCATAGTGCAATGATAACTGATAGAATAATAGAATAATGTAAGAATGGAATAATAGAAGGATTGGGTTGCTAGTCCTCGAGCACAAATGAAAGACCTATGGACCACTTTGGTAATTCAGGTAAAGGGCTATCTATAAAATCTAAAGCTCTATACTCAATCTGAATAGCTACCGGGCTATGTCCTGATCTCAAAAAAAATCTAAAATCCTTAAACTGATGAATGCTCTTCTGACTTACTTTTAGACCATCTTGGATTCCTGCATATCTTGCAGCAACAGGCAGTTTATATCTCACACCAAGCTCTGTAAAAAAACCTCTAGAAAGTGGAGTCTGAAGATCATAAGTGCTGTATCTCAATAAGCCGCCTATTTCTAATCCAAAGTTCGAAATCCTCTCCTTGTATGCATCTTCCAATATTGAGAGCGAAGGATTATCCACTCTAAAAAAATCATAATACCCACCTATGAGTGCTCCTACATTAAAATATTTTGGCCCATCTGTCCATTGTATACCTCCAATACTATGAGACATACCAAAACCTCCAATTCTCTTCTCATCGAAAAAATCTGATGTACTAAGTGAAGTAAAATAAGATTCTACTATTTGATAAGAGCATTCATTACAATCCTCTGTCAAACAAGTATTTGAATAGTACCACGGTGAGATAATCACTTCCATAATAGAATCCTGATGAGCCAATAAGCCATCATATCTTGTGTTTCTTCCTGATACGTGCTCTACGAAAAGCGAATACACACCATCGGGTAGACTATCAAAACGTATATCTTCATAATCTGACCATCCGATGGAAACAATGTTTCTGTTGTCCTTTTTCAAATAGACAGTCAGCGAATCTCCGTCATCAAAAAAATCATAGCTATCCAAAGTGACAATTATACCATTGGATTGAGCAAATGAATATTCATAAAATCCTAAAGCTAAAAAGATTAATAAATACCTCAATTCTTTCAAAGATAAACAAGAATATAACTGTAAATCTAAGCTCATGTAACCACTTAGGTCAGCAACAAATAGCAATGACATCTCAAACACCTATATTTAAATAGTGCGATTTTCTTTCTCTTTGATACTACTACTGTTTGTATTTTCCGCAATTGCTCAAAAGCAAATCTCTGATTATCATTACTCTATAGGGTACTTTGGGAACAACCTCTGGAATGAAGGTGTTAATGTCGGTATGGAAAAGCTCAGATCAGATACTACTTACTTCAACAAAAAAGGTAAGACAAGGATTATCAATAAAAACTATGCAGCCAATTTTGGATTTTACAATGACTCCGAAAGTCATCTTGGTATGTTTCTTACAGCGGGGTGGTCAAGAAGAAAAATGCTAAAAAATAGATTCAACCCCACAAGTTCTCTGCAGCCATTAGGTATTTACCGATCTTTTTTACCTGAAACATATAAAGTCAATGAAGATGGTGAAGTTAGAAAAGTGTTTTTACCAGGTAGATTCTATCTCGCTCCTAACGTGAGTGCTGGTATTGGTAGAATGGGAAGATGGCATCCTGATAATAGCTGGTATGTAAAACTAAATATCACCACGCTTCTTCCGTATAGCAGAGCAATTGTTCCCTTGGTGAACATAGAGTTTGGGTATCACTTTAATATCAATTCAAAAATCCATGAATAAGTACACCTTTATTATTACCCTCCTCTGCTCAATTCTATTTTCGTGCCAGAAAGAATCCGTAGATGATATCTTGGATGAGACTATATATGTTCGCCATCAAGGTGCTGACTTGCCGGCTTACGTCCACGGGAATCAAGAGAATAAAACATTTTTAGTAGTCATACATGGTGCAGGAAGTTTTGGCCTATCATTTAGAGATGAACACTTCAACAATAGACTAGAGGATGACCTCGTAGTCGTATACTTTGATTCGAGAGTTCAGAGTATGTCACAGGGACACTACAAGAAACCTGAAAATATAATAAATCTGATGGCAAGTGATGTCTCCGCATTGACCAAAGTACTCAAACATAAATACGGTGAGGATATTACACTTTTTCTAATGGGGCACAGCTTAGGAGGTCTTATCACTTGTGAAGCCCTTATCAATAATGACTTGAAAAGTGAATATAACGGCTGGATTAATGTAGATGGATTGTTAGACATGCCTAGTGTGAAAGGTGATAGAACTGAATTGCTTTATAAAACTGCTGAAGAGCAAATAGATATAGGGAATAGCGTCTCCCATTGGAAGGGAATTCAAAAAGTACTTCGAGATATAGATATTGATACAGAAGATGCACACCAAAAAATTCTAAACCAAGCCGTTATTGCATACAAACTCATTGCAGAAGATCAAGTGGTTCTTGGCAATTCTAGCATAGAACGCACCTATCAAAACATCATAAAGAATAATCCAATCACGTGGCAAGCCATGCATTTGTTTAACAGACCTGAAAACTATGTGATAGATAATGACTACTTTATTCTCAATGAGCTTGATCAAATCACTATTCCCACTAAATTTATTTATGGTAAAAATGATTTCAGTGTGCCCCCAGAGGTTGGTAGTGATGCTTTAAGAAAAATAAGTTCTACGGAAAAAGAGCTGAGTACATACGAACGCTCTGCCCATCATCCATTCATATCTCAA
>ENA-UZWU01003590-UZWU01003590.1-metagenome-genome-assembly--contig:-Day-4--1m-contig-3590_pt1 | contig 12796 bp, 13 predicted proteins | sample MGYA00260345_ERZ794905 | MGnify/ENA metagenome assembly ERZ794905
ATTCAGTGTTGCTTCTGCAACACTCTCGCCCATTTTGGGTAATTTGAGTTCGAATTTTGCCATAATATCTGTTTTGTATGGGGATTGTTTGGTTCTGCAAAATTAACGAAAATTGCCGAAATAATCAATTGTTTTTAAAAGTAGATTCTGGGTTCAGATTTATCAAATTGTACAACCTCTCCCCGTTGCCTGGAGGAATCGCTACCAACACAATAAGTACTGCTTTTTGGTCGTATTTTGAACGTAATAAGCTTATTTTTCGTCGAATCAATTTGATTAATGATAGAAATGAATGTTATAGTTTCTGCATCAAAAACAACCTCAAAATGATTGTTTTGAGGTAAATCGTCTAGAGTATCAATAGCTATGACGTCTTTGATTTCAAGCCATTTTTGATTACTTAAGGGCTTCATAAATGCAATCCTTTTTGATGCTTGTTTTTTGGACTGATTGGAGATTGAAAAATAAGGCGCTAAACTTGTCATTAAACTAATTAGAGCATCCAAAAATATATTTGTATTAAAATGTTTTTGATAAAATAATTTCATCGCATGAAAAAAACGTTTGGATTGCATCCTGTTTTTCGCAGTACTTTCTCCTTTAAAATGGATAATTGTAGTTGTTCCTAAATAATAATTATTTAGTCCAAGTTTTTGAACTCTAAAAGACAAATCAATATCCTCGCCGTACATAAAAAAATCCTCATCAAACCCACCCAAATTATCATAAAGAGAGCGTTTCAAAAACATTAAAGCACCAGGAAGAACATCTACTGGTTTATTTTCCAATGGGGAAACATGATGTGCATAATAGTGCTTTCCAATACCAAACAGCTTTTGAAATGCGATAGAAATAGTAGGAAAATTTCTTTTGCTTTCTGGAAGAAAAATTCCTGAGCCATCAATAAGTCTACAACCAATAATACCGTGCTTCGCTTTGGATTTGGAAAAGTTTATAAGGTTATGAAATGTATTTTCAGCAACAACGACATCTGGATTGAGGATACAAATATATTCGCCTTTGGCCACCGCCACTGCTTGATTGTTAGCTTTAGAAAAACCTACATTATCCTTGTTTTCTATGAGTTTTACATCTGGAAAATTGAGTTTAACAATTGCACAGCTTTCATCTGAGGAATTGTTGTCAACAACAATAATTTCGGAAGGAATGTCTTTCAACGCAACTTGTACGCTTTGCAAGCAAAGCTCCAAAAAGTAGCGCACATTATAATTGAGTATAACAACCGATAATTTCAAAAAACTAGGATTTTAAAGATGAATCAAAAGGTACTCTGTTGGTAATGCTTCGCCCAAGGGTGACTTCATCGGCGTATTCCAATTCGTCGCCAACAGATATTCCACGGGCAATTGTGGACAGCGTGATGTCGGCGTTCTGAATTTGCTTGTAAATATAAAAGTTGGTGGTGTCGCCTTCCATTGTAGAACTTAAGGCAAAAATAAGTTCTTTCGCTTTACCTCCATTGACTTTATCAACCAAACTTTGTATATTCAAATCGGAGGGGCCAATACCATCCATAGGCGATATTTTTCCTCCAAGAACATGATATACACCTCGAAAACTCGCTGTACTTTCTATAGCCAGAACATCTCTGATGTCTTCAACCACACAAATAGTCTGCTGGTTTCTGTTGGGGTTTGCACAAATCTCACAGAGCATTTTGTCGGAAATATTGTGACATAGAGTACAAAAATTTATGGAAGACCTCATCGCTGTGAGTGCTTTCGAGAGTTGGCTTGTTTGATCTTCTGGCTGACGCAAAAGATGAAGTACCAAACGAAGTGCCGTACGGCGACCAATGCCTGGTAATTGAGCGACCTCATTTACCGCATTTTGCAACAACTTCGATGAAAATTCCATGTTTTATATTATGCTTTTAAAAATGACCTAAACACTTCATTAGCAGAGTTTAAAGGGAAAACAACTGAAAAATCTAATGATTTGACTCGAGATTGTTTCAGAATATTTTACATTTGAACAAAGACTCGTGGTACATTTGAGCATCACAAATATAAATTTATTAAGTTGAAAGGACAACACATTCTACTTATCACTCTAGTTTATTTTGTATTTCTTGTCATTATCGCAAGAATTACAGGAAAAAATGATAGTAATAATGATTTTTTCAAAGCTGGAAAACAATCACCTTGGTATTTGGTAGCCTTTGGAATGATTGGCGCTTCACTTTCTGGTGTGACTTTTATTTCTGTACCAGGATGGGTTAAAAGTTCAGAGTTTAGCTATTTTCAAGTGTGCTTGGGGTATATTGCGGGGTATGTTGTGGTTGCCTTTATGCTGTTGCCAATATATTACAAATTAAATCTAACTTCAATTTACGAATACCTACAACAGCGATTTGGACGCGTCAGTCATAAAACTGGTGCGTTTTTCTTCTTTGTTTCTAGAGTTTTTGGGGCTGCTTTTCGAATGTATTTGATGGCAATTGTGTTGCAACAATTTGTTTTTGAACAATGGAACATTCCTTTTGAAGCTACGGTTATTTTATCTATACTTTTAATTTGGATTTATACTAACAAAGGGGGCATCAAAACCATTGTTTGGACCGATACACTTCAAACGCTTTTTATGATGTGCGCTGTGGTGCTTTCAATTTATTTTATCACAGATCAATTGGGTTGGAGTTTTTCAGAATTTTTAGTTTCCGATGAACTGAATCAATACAGCTCCATTTTTAAAACAGATTCTATTTTGGCAAGAGACCATTTCCTAAAATCATTTTTAGGAGGCATGTTTATCACTATTTGTATGACAGGATTAGACCAAGATATGATGCAAAAAAACCTAACCTGTAAATCACTAAAAGATGCGCAAAAAAATATGTTATGGTTTAGTATTGTACTTACACTAGTCACATTCTTATTTTTACTTTTAGGAGCTTTATTATTCATCTATGCAGAACGTTTTGGTATAGCACTCCCGCTTGTGGACGGACAGCCCAAAACAGATTTACTATTCCCTGAAATTGCACTTAATTCTGGACTTGGATTGACTTTGGCTTCAGTATTTATTTTGGGACTTATTGCAGCAGCCTACAGTAGTGCCGATAGCGCACTGACTTCGCTCACGACTTCTTTTTGTGTGGATATTTTAGACCTCAACAAACGTTCTGATACCGACAAAAAACGCATACGAAAACAAACGCACATTGGCATGAGTTTGCTTTTGATTTTGGTTATTATAGTTTTTAAGCACATATTAGACTCCAATGTCATAAATAGTCTGCTCACGGCTGCCACATATACCTATGGGCCTTTACTTGGGCTTTTTGCTTTTGGAATTTTTACAAATTATAAGATTAAAGATAAATATGTTTGGCTTGTAGCGTTATTATCTGTTTCTATTTCTTATGGTTTAGGACAAATTCCTGCAGAACAAATCGGTGGCTATGTTATTGGCTATGAACTTTTACCTCTTAACGGGCTTCTCACATTTCTAGGATTGGTATTGATTCGTAGACAATAGTACCAAAGTGCAAGACATTTCACATGAAATATTATGCTGTTCCAAAAGTTTGAAAAAATCAGGATTTTCTGTTCCTGGATTAAAAATCACACGTTTTGGATTTAAATTTAAAATGTATTCCATATAATCCAATTGACGCTTGGGATTTAAATAAAGCGTAACGGTATGAATAGATCTGTACAATTCTAAATTGGTGTCAATTTCAACATCACATACAACCCCGTATTTAGGACCAAAAGCCACTACGGGAATATTGGTTTTTCTTAACATCAAAATTGCTTTGTATGAATAGCGATCTGGATTTAGGGAAGCCCCAAAAACAAGAGTTTTATAAGATTCTACCATTTGATAATTACACTACCCCAAGTAAAACCACTTCCAAACGCCGCAAGGACAACGGTATCGCCAGATTTTATTTTTCCTTGCTCACAAGCCTCACTAAGTGCAATTGGAATTGAGGCTGCAGTAGTGTTACCATAATTTTGAATATTATTAAAAACTTGGTTGTCAGTTAGTTGAAACTTCTTTTGAATGTATTGAGAAATTCGCAAATTGGCCTGGTGTGGAATCAACATATCAATATCCGAAACTTGTAAATCATTAGCTTCAAGACCTTGATTGATGACCTCACTAAATCGTCGAATGGCATTTTTAAATACAAACTGACCATTCATATAAGGTCTGTAACTCATATCGTCGGGGTCATTATCTTCAATTATATCTGTCACCCATCGTTTTCCCATACCTGGTGCTTCTGCGGCCAACTCTAACGCATGCTCTCCTTGAGAATGTAAATGTGATGACAAAATACCTTTAGAGGTATCTTCCTCACGAGTCAAAATAGCAGCTCCAGCACCATCGCCAAAAATCACAGAAATGCTTCGACCTCTAGTTGATACATCAATACCACGGGATTGCAATTCACTACCAATGACTAAAATATTTTTGTACATACCAGTTTTTATAAATTGATCTGCAACAGAAACAGCATAGACAAAACCCGAGCATTGGTTACGAACATCCAAAGCACCAACGGTATCAATACCTAAAGCTTCTTGTACTTGAACTCCTGGGCCAGGAAAATAGTAATCTGGACTTAATGTTGCAAAAACAATAAAATCAATGTCTTGTTTATCAATTCCTGCATTTTTAATGGCTTTTTGGGCAGCTTTTAACCCCATGCTAAAAGTTGTATCTCCATCACCTTTAACAGCCCAACGACGTTGTTTAATTCCAGTTCGCTCTTGAATCCACTGATCGTTAGTATCCATTAGTTGCGACAAATCGTCATTTGTTACGACATTTTCTGGGACATAATGCCCCATTCCTATTATTTTTGAGTTGTACATAAACTATTTCTGTTGTGATTTCTTTACAAATATAAACTTTATAAAATGTCAGTTTGTCACATTTTTAAAAATGGTATTCTTTTTGACATAAGTTTAACACTATTAATCAATATTATAATCGTTTAAATTAAAATACATAAAATTATGAGTAAAGGAACTATTAATGTATCCGTTGAAAATATTTTCCCACTGATTAAAAAGTTTTTGTACAGCGATCACGAAATCTTTTTAAGAGAATTAATTAGTAATGCTACCGATGCAACCCTAAAGTTGAAGCATTTAACTAATATTGGCGAAGCCAAAGTAGACTATGGCAATCCAATCATCGAAGTTAAAATTGACAAAGAGGGTAAAAAACTGCATCTGATTGACCAAGGCATTGGAATGACAGTCGATGAAGTTCAAAAATATATCAATGAAGTAGCATTTTCTGGTGCCGAAGAGTTTTTGGACAAATACAAGGATAAAGTTGAAGATGCAGGAATAATTGGACATTTTGGACTAGGGTTTTACTCTGCTTTTATGGTAGCCGAAAAAGTAGAAATTATTACAAAATCGTTTAAAGACGAACCTGCTGCACATTGGGTTTGTGACGGAAGTCCTGAATATAGCTTAGAAACTGCTGACAAAAAAGAAAGAGGAACAGAGATCATTTTGCATATTGCAGAAGATTCTACAGAATTTTTGGAAGACCAACGTATTACAGAACTGTTGAATAAGTACAACAAATTTATGCCAATCCCTATAAAATTTGGCACAAAAGAAATCAACGATCCAGAACACGAGCCAAAAACGACAACAGACAAAGACGGCAAAGAAACTACTGAGCCTCAACGCAAAATTACAGTCGATAATATCATCAATAATCCAAATCCAGCGTGGACAAAAACACCTTCGGATTTGAAAGAAGAAGATTATAAAGGGTTTTATCGTGAATTGTACCCAATGCAATTTGAAGAACCGCTTTTTAACATTCATTTGAATGTTGATTATCCTTTTAATCTTACTGGAATTCTATATTTCCCAAAGATGACCAACGATATGAATATCCAAAAGGATAAAATTCAATTGTATCAAAATCAAGTCTTTGTTACGGATAATGTGGAAGGGATTGTACCAGAATTTTTAACCATGCTTCGTGGTGTGATTGATTCTCCTGATATTCCTTTAAATGTATCACGCTCTTATCTTCAAGCTGATGGTGCTGTAAAAAAGATTTCATCATATATAACCAAAAAGGTAGCCGATAAATTAAAGTCATTATTTAATAATGATAGAGAAGATTTTGAGGCGAAATGGAATGACATCAAAATTGTGATTGAGTACGGAATGCTTTCCGAAGAAAAATTCTTTGAAAAAGCTGAAGCTTTTGCATTGTATCCAACAGTAGATGGCACCTACTATACTTACGATGAATTGTACAATAAAATCAAAGCGAAGCAAACCAACAAAGATGATAAACTTGTCATTTTATATGCCTCTAACGCAGACGAACAACACAGCTATATTGAGGCTGCAAAAGCAAAAAATTATGAAGTACTTTTGTTGGACTCCCCTATTGTATCGCATTTGATTCAAAAATTGGAGGGCAGTAAAGAAAATATCTCTTTTGCTCGTGTAGATGCTGATCATATCGATAAGCTGATTCAAAAAGAAGATACTGTAATTTCGAAACTCTCCGAAGAACAAAAAACAACTTTAGACGAACATCTAAAAGGGGTTATCTCCTCTGAAAAATTTATTATTCAATTGGAAGCTATGGACAGCAATGCAGCTCCATTTATGATTACGCAACCAGAGTTTATGCGTCGTATGAAAGAAATGCAACAAACTGGAGGAGGCGGTATGTTTGGCATGGGTAATATGCCAGAAATGTACAACCTTGTAGTGAATACAAATTCTGAATTGGTCAATGAAATTTTAAATACAAAAACCGCAAAAAAACGTGAACGTTTGATTAATCAAAGTTTAGATTTGGCACAACTCTCGCAAGGACTTCTTAAAGGAGAAGCCCTAACCAACTTTATTAAACGAAGTTATGAGATGATTAAATAATTGCACAATATTTCTTATATTATAAGGTGATTTTTTACAAAAATCACCTTTTTTATTCCACAACAAAATCAAAATAGGTTTTTGGAAAGGGTTCGTTTTTAAGGGTAAAATGCCACCACTCTTGTGCATAGGGTCGGAATCCATATTTTATCATAATACGCTGTAACAGCTCTCGATTGGAGTCTTGTTTGGCGTTTAAATCTTGGTAATCTAAATTCGAAATTTTACCGAAAAAATCATAAGGACTCCCCATGTCTAGCTCCTTACAAGTATTAAAATTTATAAGTGTTACATCAATTGAACTCCCTCGGCTATGCCCAGAACGTGTGGAAATGTATTTTTTTTTAAATAATTCAGACTTTGGAATATTCGGATAGAATTGTGTTTTCATTAGGGTATCGCTGGGAATTTTTGCCCATCGCACAAAATGATCTACTGCTCGCTGTGGACGGTAGCCATCAAATAGTTTTAGTCCCAAACCCATACGCCCAAATTCTTGTTGTGCAGCAAATAGTGCCTCAGCTGTTTTTGTACTTAAAATTGCTTTTTCGTTATTATAACCGTCAATTTTTTGACCTATAAAATTATTTTTTTTTGCATAACGTAAATCAATTTCTAAATCGGGTATCTTATCTTTTGCATAGCTAAAACCTTGAGGCAGTGGTGCTTGAGCAAAAAAAATAGCCATAACAAAAAGAGCTAAAATTGAGAAGATGTTTTTTTGTTGCATGAATACAGAACTTATGCTAATTTAGAAAAAAAATCAAAAGATGCTTTTTGGCGTAGATAATAGCATAAACACCCCGTTAAAAGATGGGGATATTTCTTATGATAAAAACTTCTTAAGTTCTGTAGAAGCATCAAGATATTTTAAAATTTTACGTAACGAAACGGCATGGCAACAGGATCAAATAAAGGTCTTTGGAAAGGTATATGATCAGCCTCGACTTACCGCTTTATATGCTAACAATAACCTCACTTATAGTTATTCAAATATCACAATGCGTCCGACTCCTTTTTCGGCAACACTTTTAGAGATTAAAGAAAAAGTAGAACAGCAATTGAAACTTGAGTTTACAACCTGCCTTTTAAATTTGTATCGTCATGGGCAAGACAGTAATGGCTGGCATGCTGATAACGAAAAAGAATTGGGTGAAAATCCTATAATTGCATCTGTGAGTTTGGGTGCAGAGCGAATGTTTCATATGAAGCATCGGACAGATAAATTTCAAAAAATTAAAATAAATTTGACTCATGGTAGTTTACTTGTAATGAGTGGCAGCACACAACACTACTGGTTACATCAAATTCCAAAAACAAAAAAGCATGTTGAAGAACGTATTAACTTGACTTTTAGAATTTTAAAATAAATAATTATGAAACATTTCCTCAAATTTTTAAGCTGTTATCTATTTGCAACAAGTTTATTGATTGCACAAAATTTTTCATCAAAAGACCTCAGCATAAACACCCATGTAGATGGTACTTTGTTGATCCCAAATGCTATAAACGATGCACCATTGGTAATTTTAATTGCGGGTTCTGGCCCAACAGATCGCAATGGTAATCAATCATTTATGAAAAATAATATGCTAAAGAAATTGGCCGAATCATTAGCAAATAGCGGTATTGCTTCATTTCGATACGACAAAAGAATTGTAAAACAAATTCGCAACAAAACGATTGACAAAAATATCATGTTTGATGATTTTGTAACGGATGCAAAATCGGTTATTTCCTATTTTAAACCAAAGTTTGAAACTATTGTTGTGGCTGGACATAGTCAAGGAAGTTTGGTAGGGTTGTTGGCTTTGGAAGACGGTATTTCTGGGTTCATTTCGTTGGCAGGTGCAGGCAAAACTATCGATCAAATTTTAATTGAACAAATTTCAAAAACAGCACCTATGTTTTTGGAGGACAGCAAACGTGTTTTAGCAGTTCTGAAAGAGGGAAAAACTACAAAAGATTTTCCTGCAGCATTAACCTCAATTTTTAAATTAGACATACAACCTTTTATGTCCAATTGGTTACAATATAGTCCTACTGAAATAATGGAAAATCATAATATTTCTTCGCTAATTATCAATGGAGATAAGGATTTGCAAGTGAGTGTAGATGAGGCGAATTTGCTTTATGCTGCCGCACAAAATGGAGCGCTACTAATTGTGGAAAATATGAATCATATTTTGGTGAAAATTGAAGGAGATGAATTGGAGAACATGAAATCGTATAATGATTCAAGCCTAGAAATTGCTCAAGACGTTGAAAAAAGCATCGTTAGTTTTATTAGAAATTTAAAATAAAAAAAGCACTGAAAGAACAGTGCTTTTATTACTAACCAACCAAAGTGTATCTAAGATACAATCTTTATGATACAAATTTATAATCTATAATTTAAAATCACACAATGTTTAACATTACTTTCACAAAAGGAAAAAGCATCATTTATAGAATGATGCTTTAACCACTAACCAACCAAAATATATTACTAACAAAAAAATTAAATAATATAATTATATTAATAACAACTTCCATGCCAAAAAATTAATTTAATTAAAAAATGTTTGAAAAAAGACCAAAAATTACTGTTCCTCAAAATTCTACTGACCTTTGGATTGATCGGATTTCGTTTTTATTATTTTTTTTAATTTGGTTAAGTGTGTTAGTTTATTATCCCAACCTACCCGATGAAATTCCAACACATTACAATGGTCGTGGTCAAGCAGATACTTTTGATTCCAAGCAGTCTATTTGGATTTTGATGGGTGTATTTAGTAGTATTTTTATTGGAATTTATATTTTAAATAAATATCCTCATCTGCATAATTACACCGTTAAAATTACAGAAGAAAACGCTCTGAAAAATTATCATTTTAGCACAAAAATTCTGAGGGTTGTTAATTTTTCAAACTTATTATTGTTGGCTTACATTCTAAAAACAATGATATCTCCATATAAAAAACAAAGTACAGAATTAGGAGGTTGGTTTTTGCCCATCATAATAATAGGTAGTTTAGTGTTTATAATTTATATATTTGTTAAGGCAAATAAAATAAATTCTAAAACATAAAATTACATGACCGATACAACACCACTTTTTACAAATGACACTATAGTCTTTGGACTTCTGATGTTGGCCATTGCTTTTATTTTCTATACCGAATCCAAAACTTCTGGTTTTTGGTTTAAATTTTATAAAATAGTTCCAGGTCTTTTTATGGCCTACATGCTTCCTGCAGTTTTTACAACATTGGGTTGGATTGCTCCAGAATGGGAAAGCATTTCTACGGATGGAACTGTAACAACTGAAAGCAGTAATTTGTATTATGTTTCAAGCCGATATTTATTACCTGCTGCACTAGTACTTATGACTTTAAGTATCGATTTGAAAGCCGTATTTAATTTGGGCTGGAAAGCCCTTATTATGTTTTTTACAGGGACTGTAGGAATCATTATTGGTGGACCAATTGCTATTTTACTCATTGCAATGGTCTCTCCAGAAACGGTTGGTGGAATTGGACCAGATGCTGTTTGGCGAGGTTTGTCTACGCTTGCTGGAAGTTGGATAGGTGGAGGTGCAAATCAAACTGCAATGCTTGAAATTTACGGATATAACCCGAAGCTTTATGGTGGGATGGTTTTTGTAGATATTGTTGTGGCTAATATTTGGATGGCACTTTTACTTATTGGAATAGGAAAGCGCAAACGTATAAATCAATGGCTAAAAGCAGACACCACAGGTATAGAGGAGCTAAAAGAAAAAGTTTCTTCATTTACTGAAAGTGTAAAAAGAAATCCGAGTCTTACCGACTTGATGATTATGGTTGGGATTGCCTTTGGATCTGTAAGTTTTGCTCATTTTTGTGCTGGACAATTAGCACCATTTTTCAAAAACGTTGTGGCGTCTATGAACTCCGAAACCACACGAAATATTTTTACATTTTTGGGATCATCGTTCTTTTGGATGATTAGTATTTCTACACTTATTGCTATTGGATTGTCTTTTACAAAGGCCAAAAATTACGAAGGTGCAGGTGCCAGTAAATTTGGTAGTGTTTTTATCTATATCTTGGTAGCGAGTATAGGAATGAAAATGGATCTTACAATGATTTTTGACAACTCAGGACTTATTGCAATTGGAATCGTTTGGATGAGTATTCATGCTATTCTTTTAATTTTGGTAGCCAAACTCATCAAAGCACCATACTTTTTTCTTGCCGTTGGAAGTCAAGCCAATGTTGGTGGAGCCGCCTCTGCTCCCATTGTCGCCTCTGCTTTTCATCCTTCATTAGCTACTGTAGGAGTTTTATTAGCTGTTTTTGGATATGCTATTGGGACCATTGCAGCAATTGGTTGTACAATTTTAATGGCTCTTGCTGCATCTTAAATTATTCAATTTTATACTTAAATAACCCATGAAACAACTTTTTAAATTTATACTTATATTTTCTGTAATTTCCTGTAATTCAAATCCTGAACACAACAGTTTAGTTTCAGCTAAAATAAAAGGCCTTCAAAAAGGAACTGTTTATTTACAAAAATTTCAAGACACATTATATATCACACTAGATTCTTTAGATGTCAAAGGAAAAGAAACAGTACAGCTTGGTTGCCAGCTTGAAGAACCAGAAGTATTGTATTTAAGCTTATCCAAAACAATAGATGCAGAACGTATTCAGTTTTTTGCTGAGGCTGGAACAACAACAATTGACACCAATTTAAAACAATTTGTTTTTGATGCAAAAATTGAAGGAAGCACACAACAAAAGCTACTTGAAGACTACCGAAAAAATTTAGAACGTTTTAAGAACTTACATTTAGACTTATTGGAAGCATCAATTAATGCACAACGCGAGGGCAATGAAAAAGAATTTGAAGTTGTACAAAATAAAATGAATAATAACTTAAAAAGACAATATTTATATAGCATAAATTATGCTATCAATAATAATGACAGTGAAGTTTCTCCTTATATTGCTTTATCTGATGTTTTTGATGCAAAGTCTACTTTTCTAGACACTATATACAAAAGCTTAACACCCCGAATTGCAACATCTCGATATGGTATACTACTAAAAGATTACTTAGATAAAATTGAATCTAAAGACCAATAATTAAAGAGCATTGATTTTATCAATCATTGCACGACCTTTAGTTTCGAGCTCGTCTACAATGCCTTTAAAATGAACTTTGTGGTTTTCAACGCCTTTGGCATTTACCTTTCCAATAAGATCATCAAAAGTGGCAATGGCTTCGTCTATTATGGCCTCACTTTTTTTTCGGTCTTTATCCGGGTTTGCAGATTCCCAAATATAAACTGCTTCAATAATATCTCCTAAAACATAATTAATATCTTTTTTTAGATTTCTAACGTTTGCCATAATTTTTTGTGCGTTTAATTTTTTACAAAATTACATCATTTTTAGATATAAACCTCCAACAATTCAGCATTCGTCGAAGTTATACTAAATTCTTTGATGCTTGCAGGGATTAAAATGGTTTCTCCAAACAATAAATGTGTTGTTTTTCCATCAACCTCAAAAACAGCATCACCACCAACGGCCATGTAAATCATAAAGGAATCATGAGAATTTTGCTTATGGATAGTTTTATTTATTTCAACAATATTGGTTGTAAAATAAGGGCATGTAACCAGATTTTCTGGTCTATTTTGTTGGGTCTTATATGAGACTTTAAAATTATTAGGCATATTAAAATCAATAGCATCTATAGCCAAATCGTTGTGTAATTCTCTAGAATTGCCCTGATCGTCTACACGATCCCAATCGTACACTCGGTAGGTAATATCACTTGTTTGTTGAATTTCTGCTAGCATTATTCCCGCGCCAATAGCATGCACCCGACCAACTTCAATAAAAAAAGTGTCGCCT
>ENA-UZWU01018631-UZWU01018631.1-metagenome-genome-assembly--contig:-Day-4--1m-contig-18631_pt1 | contig 12784 bp, 10 predicted proteins | sample MGYA00260345_ERZ794905 | MGnify/ENA metagenome assembly ERZ794905
AAGCATAATAATGCTTTTGCGCTACCGGTTAGGCCTTTTGAAATCATCCGAAACTTGATAAACTATAAAAGAACAAAGTTGAGATGACCATGAGCAGAACGATCATTATATTATGCCTGGTTTTTACGCTGGGATCCTGCAGCATCTTTAGCACCGGCGATGTAACGGGCAACCTTGACAATGCCTGCTCTATTCTTGACCAAAAACCGCAGTTTGCCCGCGCCTTCAAGGCAACCAAGCGCCGTTGGGGCGTGCCCGTTAACGTTCAAATGGCGATCATCCATCAAGAAAGCCGTTTCAAAAGTAAGGCAAAAACGCCGCGAAAATATATTCTGGGCTTCATTCCAAATGGCCGCCAAAGTTCGGCATATGGCTATGCGCAAGCCCTGGATGGTACTTGGAGCGAATATAAGGATGATACCGGCCGGATCTTAGCCCGCCGCAGCAATATTCGTGACGCATCGGATTTTATGGGCTGGTATATGACCAAAACAAAGCGGCGCAACGGGATCTCGCTGGCCGATACACGCAATCAATATCTCGCCTATCATGAGGGGCAAACCGGGTTTGCGCGCGGCAGCTATAAGCGCAAAAAATGGTTGATCAATATTGCCGGCAAAGTGGCCAATCGTTCAGATATGTATAAGCGGCAATTGTCACGCTGCGGGCGGCTTTAACGCAGCTTGCGCTTCTCAATATTCAGCAAAATATTGAACATCGAATCTTTAAGTGAGACGCCTTTTTGTAAATCCTCAAGCGCAAGTAACGTTTGATCGCCTTCAGGCGTTTCAATAATCCATTGCGCCAACTCTAATGGGTTATGCCGCAACACAAGCGTGATTTCACCGCGCTCGGGATGTTGCGGATGCTGCAAGGACAACGAAGTTCGCTTTCCGTCATAACGATGATCCGTAATCAAAGCAGATTTTTGAAGATCAATCCTATCCTGCAAAATCAGGGAAAGCGGCGTTCCAGATGTTGTGAAACTGGTTGGCTCACCATCGCCTTTAGGATCAAAAATCGCCATTTGTCCGGCAGAGACCAGCACCAATACTTCCGATGGGATTTGATATTCAAAGCGTAAGCGCCCCGGACGCTTCATAAAAAACTGTCCCTGCGCAGAGGATCCGTCAGCGCCAATTTGAACAAACGTCGCCTGAATGCTGCGCAAGCTATTTAGATGCGCGGAAATATCCGCCAAAGAGGCTTTTTCTGCATGACCAACGCCGGCTAACCCAAAAAAAATACCAAGCGAAATTGAAAATATACGTTTCATATATGCAGTCTAGTCATCCCAGAAGCCACCGCCAGCGAAAGTCGCAATTTTGTGACCTCTCGCGCAGGGTTACGGTTGCTCTGGCACCAAAATATCACGCTTTCCAACATGGTTTGCAGGGCTAACAAGGCCTTCCTCTTCCATTTGCTCAACCAAGCGGGCCGCCTTATTATACCCTATGGCAAGCTTTCTTTGGATGTAGCTGGTCGAGCATTTGCGATCCTGCAAAACAATGGCCACGGCTTGATCATAGAGCACATCTTCGCCTTCAGATGCCCCGGTCAACCCCAGCACAAGGTCAATTGAGTCAGATTTATCGTCATCTGGCCCTTCAACGACACCACTTTTATAATCGGGCGGGCCGAAAGATTTCAAATGGCTGACAACTTCCTCAACTTCGGTGTCGCTTACAAAAGGCCCATGGCAGCGGGTGATCTTTGAACCGCCCGCCATGTAGAGCATATCCCCCATACCAAGCAGCTGCTCAGCTCCCATTTCGCCCAGAATCGTACGGCTGTCGATTTTACTGGTGACCTGAAACGAGATCCGGGTGGGAAAGTTAGCTTTAATCGTTCCCGTAATCACATCAACTGATGGGCGCTGCGTTGCCATGATCAAATGAATACCCGAGGCACGCGCCATCTGAGCAAGGCGCTGAATGCAGGCTTCGATTTCTTTACCGGCCACCATCATCAAATCCGCCATCTCATCCACAATCACCACGATATATGGCATTTTTTCAGGCAGAAATTCTTCAGTTTCAAAAACTGGCTCGCCGGTGGCATCATCAAACCCGGTTTGGATCGTGCGGCTGAACATTTCGTTTTTGCCTAAGGCATCCGCCACGCGCCCATTATAGCCGTCAATATTGCGCACGCCCATTTTTGACATTTTCCGGTAGCGCTCTTCCATTTCACCAACCACCCATTTCAAAGCCACAACGGCTTTCTTAGGGTCGGTCACAACCGGGCTGAGCAAATGCGGAATGCCATCATAGACGCTGAGCTCCAGCATTTTCGGATCGATCATAATCATCCGGCACTCATCGGGTGTGAGCTTATAGAGCAAGGACAAAATCATCGTGTTGATCGCGACAGATTTGCCAGATCCAGTGGTGCCTGCAATCAGCAGATGCGGCATTTTTGCAAGATTGGTTACCATCGGCTCGCCGCTGATATCCTTTCCCAGCGCCAATGGCAGGCGGTGGCTGCTATCGCCAAAGGCTTTCGCCGAAAGAATTTCGCGCAAAACCACTTTTTCGCGTATGTCATTGGGCAATTCTATCCCGATGATAGACCGGCCCGGCACCGTGGAGACGCGGGCCGATAAGGCCGACATTGAGCGCGCGATATCATCAGATAAACCGATCACACGGCTGGCTTTTAAACCCGGCGCCGGCTCTAATTCATACATCGTAACAACCGGCCCAGGCCGCACGCTGACAATATCCCCCTTCACCCCATAATCATCCAAAACAGATTCGAGCAGCCGCGCGTTTTCTTCCAGCGATTCATCAGACAATTGATGCCGCGCTACGCTGATTGGGCTGGCCAACAGGCCCAAAGGCGGCAATTCAAAATCGGTTTTGGGGTCTTCAAATTTTAAGCTTGGCTGCGCTTCTTGCTGCGCGCGCGCCGATTGCGCTTGAGACACTTTCAGTGGCGGGTGAACGATTGTGCGCGCCTCGGGGCGGGGTATCGCGGAGCGCAAAGAAAAATTGGTGTCCTGCTCGCCATATTCGGGCTCTGGATAAAGCGGTTGCGCATCTTCATCTCCAGCGCTTGAAACCAAAGCTTGCCCCTCTGTCTGAAAGACTTGCGAAGATCGATCCGCCGAAAGCTGCGGCTCGCGGCGTAATCCGGTTAAAAGCGGTTCGCCCAGTGCAAATTGTGATGGCACTCCAGCAGCGCCTTTTGGCGAAGCGTCTTGAGGCTGAAACACGTGCGACTGAGCCTCAGATGCGGCATCCTCAAAGGCGGGTTCAACCCGTAATCGCGATTTCACAGCATCACTGATCCGCGCCTGCAAACGGTCTTCCGGGCCAGCCGGCGCAGAGCTATGCGCGTGGCTATTGAGCGGCGGTTCTAGAGGCGAGGGATCTTCTTCGCGCTTGATAAATCCAGGCAATCTGGAAAATAAACCCCGCTTCACCTCTGTGTGAGGCACGGCCAAATCTTGGGAAAACTCAGATGGGGCCTGGGGCACAAATGTTGCGGAACCTCCGCCTCGGCGGATAATATCCGAGGGCGCAGAGGCATCAACCTGTTGGGTGCGTGCTGCAAGCAAGCGCATACTGCCCCGGCCAAGGCCCCTTGCGACTGCGCGCCCGGATTGCAACACCCCCCCGCGCAGGAATCGCAGCGCATAGCCAAGCTCGCGCTTAGAGACGCCCAAACAATACAGCCCAATCAGCACCAAGGTGATCCCCGTTGCAAAAGATGTATAGGTTAAGGTGGGTTGCGCCGGCAAAGGTGACAGCCGCAAAAGCGTTTTCAAAACCGTATCGCCAAACAAACCACCAAGGCCAAAATTATTACCCCAGCTGGCAGGTGGCACAAGCCCAGCGGCGTAAATTGCAAAAACCGCAACGCCGAAGGGCGCAAAAATCAACCGCCCCAACGCCCGATGCGCGCCGCGATGCAATAGGCAGCGCAGCCCCCAGACGGCCTGTATCGCGACCAACGACCAGGCCGATAGACCGAAAATCAACATGATCGGGGCCGCAATCATCGCCCCAAACGAGCCCAGAATATTTTGTACCGGTGCATCAGAGGCGGAAAGCCAACTGGGATCTTCAGGTGCATAGCTGGTAAACATCATGGCGGTCAGCCCGCTTAGAGCCAAAAGTCCTAGGCCCAAAAACTCTACCGCGCGCCGTTCCAGAGCGGCCTGCAACGCGCTGTCAAAAATGGGGGGTCTTACTCTTGCAGAAGGATATGCCATTGGGGCCTCTTAGGTGTAAAGACATGCATGCAGCCGCGTCAGCGCCTGCTCAGTTATTGATTTTGGGGCCACCAAGGCAACCCGAATGAAACCATGCCCGGGATTTCCGTCGGGCTTGTCGCGCGCCAAATAGGCACCCGGAAGAACGCGAATACCGGTTTCGCGCCATAATTTAAGCGCAGCCTGTTCTCCATCCTCAACAGGCAGCCAAAGGAAAAATCCGGCCTCTGGGCTGATATAACCGGGCACAGACCCGAAAAGTGCATCCGCTATGTCGAATTTTTCTTGGTATAATCCGCGATTTTCGATCACATGTTGCTCATCCGCCCAAACCGCTTCTGCCACCCGCTGCAAAGGCAATGGCAAAGGCGCCCCCGAATAAGCTCGCAAATGCTTCATCCGCGCGATCGTTTGCGGCCCCGAAGCGGCAAAACCCGAGCGCAGCCCGGGCAGATTTGAGCGCTTTGACAGCGAATGGAACACCACCACCCGTTCAGGGTCAGCGCCAATCTGATTTGCAATCTGCAACGCCCCTGACGGCGCGCCCTTACGATAAATCTCCGAATAACACTCATCCGCGAAAATCTTAAAATCGTAGGTTTCAGCCAGTTCAATCAGAGATTTCAGATAGGCGGGCGAGGCCACTGCCCCCTGCGGATTGGAGGGCGAACAAATATAGGCAATGGCGGTTCGATTAAGCACGTCAGGGCTTAAACTGGCATAATCAGGTAAAAAGCCGTTTGCAGCCCGCGCGGTCACCAAATGGGGCTGCGCCGCGACCGAAAAGGTTGCTGCAAGATAAACCTGATAAAAGGGATTGGGCAGCAAAACCAATGGCGGTTGTCCGGCTTTGGCTTCTGGGCATAACGCCATGGCGGCGTTGTAAAGCCCTTCGCGGGTGCCGTTCAAAGATAAAATATCCGTCACTGGATTGACGCAAACGCCATATCGCCGCGCAATCCATGCCGCGATATTGCTAAGCAATTCGGGGCTGCCATCATTGGGCGGGTAGGCGTTGAATTCAGACATATGCGCGACCAAGATATCTTGAATCCACGCAGGAAAAGCGTGCTTGGGCTCACCAATTGACATAGCAACGGGTTCGCCGCCCGGAGGGTGCGAGTCTAACAGCGCGCGCAGGCGCGGAAATGCATAAGCGGGAAGGTTCGAAAACCGCTCAGGAAACGCCATATATGCCTCAATCAATCGGGATCATTTTGCCCCGTTAAGGTGCAGACTACCGAAGCAAAGCGCTTTCGTCTATACAAAGCCAAAAAAAATAAAAAAATAGGGCAAAAAAACGTTTTTTCGCTCCTAGGGTGCGCTCTTTAAGCCAAAATTGCAGCCTCAGCAGCCTGTGCAAGGCGCAAAAGCCCCTCTTCTGCGCCTGGCGGTCCCATCAGCATCAGCCCACAACTTGGTGTGCCACTTGGTAAGGTAATCGCGCATAATCCCATAAGATTGCCGATCCGTGTATTGCGCAGCGCCAACAGGTTTTCCTTCACATAATAGTCAGCATCTTCCATCAGCCGCGCGGCATTGGGCGGTAAAATCGGCGCGGTTGGGCATAAAATGGCGTCATAGCCAGCCGTAAGCGCAAGATAGTCCTGCCGCAACGCCGCAAGCATTTGCGAGGCGGCGATATAATCGCATGCGGCAAAATCAGCCCCCCCCCGAAAGCGATTTAAAATTTCTTCAAACATCACCTCGGGTTGCGCTTCAATCACCGTTTTCCACGTGCCATAGGCCTCTGAAGCAAACAATATCGGGCTTAGTGGCATCGCTTTGGAAACCGCCTCGATTTCAATATCCTCAACCATCGCGCCCGCTTTGATCACCTTTGCCAATGCCGTTTCAAACCCTAAAGCTGGGGCCTCTCGCAGCTCATCAAACGCAACCGTTTGCAATATACCAAGGCGCTTTCCACGCAAACTGCTTGCGGTTAAATCCGCTGGGGTCCGGCCTTCCAAAGCCGCCAATAACAACGCGGCATCTTCAACCGTTTTGCTGAGCGGGCCAACCGTGTCAAACGTAGCACATAGCGGCACCACCCCCTGAACCGAGACGCGGCCAGCTGTGGTTTTCAAGCCCACCAAATCATTCCACGCCGCTGGAATGCGCACTGAACCGCCCGTATCCGATCCGATCGCTCCAGCGGCCAAATCACACGCGATAGACGCCGCTGCCCCCGAAGAAGACCCGCCCGCCACCGCCGCTGCATCATTGATGCAGGCTGGTGTCGCGGTGACAGGGTTCAGACCCAAACCGCTGAACGCCAGCTCTGACATATGCGTTTTGCCCAGGCAGACCAAACCTTGCGCCGTCGCGTTTGCCAAAACCTCAGCATCCTCCGCCGGCACCCGCCCCGCCAAAAGAGCCGAGCCTGCCTCGGTTGGATATTCGGCGCTGTCAAATAAATCTTTCCAACTGATCGGCACACCATCCAATGGCGATCGCAATCCGCCAGTTTTCGCCCGCTGTTGCGCCGCTTCAGCTTCAACGCGCGCGCGGTCAGGCGTTTTGCAAGCATAAATTCGGCTTGTATCTGCATGCGCTTTCATCTGCTCAAGATAGGCCTCAGTGAGCTCAACCGGATCCACACGGCCTGCGGCGATCGCCCTACCTTGTTCTGCAGCACTCATCTTTAAAACTGAGCTCATTCTTATATCCCCACAATATGTTACCCCTAGACTAGCGTCATCACCGCGCATGGACAATGCGTAGAAAAAGCCCATATTACAGCGCATGATGAAGAACGCAGATATCGCAATTGTGGGCGGCAGTTTAACCGGCGCCGCCACGGCCTTGGCCGCCGCGCAAGCCGGGTTTCGGGTGGTTGTTGTTGATCAGCTTGCGGCCCATACGCAAGTCGAGCAGGGCTTTGACGGGCGCTCTTACGCGATGGCTCTTACCTCCGTGCGGTTGCTTAAGGCCTTGGGGCTTTGGGCGGATCTTGCAGAAACGGCCCAGCCTATCTTGAAAATCAAAGTTGCCGATGGCAGCCCCAGCACGGGCCCCTCGCCTTTATTTATGCAATTTGATCATGCCGAAATTGAAGAAGGTCCGATGGGGCATATGGTCGAGGACCGTTTCTTGCGCCCCCTACTTCAACGGGCGATGGCGCGCTATGAGACCATTGAGTATATCGCTGGCACCGCGCTGATCGAGCAGTCGATATCGGGCAGTGAAATGCAGCTGACCCTTTCAGATGGTCGCCAAATTTCAACCAGCCTTTTGATCGGGGCAGATGGGCGCAAAAGCCCCTCTGCGGGCCGCGCCGGAATCAAACGCATCGGCTGGGAATATGGACAAACAGCGCTTGTTTGCGCAATACAGCACGAGATCCCGCATAATGGGGTGGCCTGCCAATATTTTTTACCGGCCGGCCCTTTGGCAATCTTGCCCTTAACAGAAAACCGCGCATCCATCGTGTGGAGCGAAACCGCGCAAAACGCCAAACAGATCATGGCGCTGAGCGAGGCCGATTATCTGTCGATATTGCAGCCCCGTATTGGCGATTATCTAGGCAAAATCAGCATGGCCGGCCAGCGCTACAGCTACCCGCTTGATCTGACTTTGGCGGAAAGTTTCGTTGCGCCAAGGTTGGCTTTGATCGGCGATGCCGCGCATGGCGTGCATCCCATTGCGGGCCAAGGTCTGAATGCGGGCCTGCGCGATATCGCAGCGCTTGTGCAAGTTCTGAAAGAAGCAAAATTGCGCGGCGAAGATATTGGGGCCAGTGCTACGTTGATGCGCTATCAAGAATGGAGGCGCTTTGACGCAACCAGTCTGGCTTTGGCAACCGATACATTCAACCGTCTATTCTCAAATGATAATAGCCTGTTAAGATTGGGGCGCGACATGGGGATGGCCATGATCAACGCTGTACCTAAAGCCCGCCGCAGTTTCATCCGCGAAGCCGCAGGATTAACAGGCACATTGCCCGATTTGATGCGCTAACAAAGCATCCTGAAATGCCTGTTTGAAAAATATTTTTCAAGCGTACCCCAAAGCCCTGATCACCGCAGTTTGAGCCTTGAGGCAGGGCATCGAGTAAGCCGCGTTCACGCTTAACTCTTAGATTGTGGCTTGATTAAAATAATTTATAACTGCCCATAGCCCAGCAACCAAACAGCGTGTTTCTTATGACTCAATCTGTCGACAAAACATTGCGTGACGCCGCAGCGCTGCACAAAGCCGGCCGCATCGCTGAGGCCATAAAGCTGTATCAAGCGGTATTGACCAAATTCCCAAAAAACCCGCGCGCATTAAAAGCCCTTGCTATGCTTAAAGGCGTATCAGCCCCTGCAAGGCCAGGGCAAATGCCCCTGACAGAGTTCAATGCGCTCAAAGAACAGTATCAAAAAGGAAATTTCATTGACTTGGCAAATCAAGCACAAGGCCTGGCAAATGCTTTTCCAAAAGACAAAGCCTTACTCAACTTGCTTGGATCTGTGTTCAACCAACTGAACCAAGCTCAAGCAGCCATCACGTTGCTGAGTGGCGCCTTACGCTTGGATAGGTTTTTTATCGACGCCCAATTCAATCTGGGCATCGCCCACCAAAAAAATCAGGATCTGGCAAACGCGATTGCCTGCTTTCAAAACGTTATAGAGCTTGCGCCAAATAACGGCGCGGCACATTTTAAATTGGCCAATGCTTTTAGGGCAAATTCTGAATTTCAAAAAGCGATTCTACATTATAAAAAAACGCTTACTTTAGAGCCGAACCATGCCCCCGCGCATTGCAATTTAGGGCTCTCATTGCAGGCAATCGGCGATATCGCGCAAGCTATTCGCCAGTATCAAGCAGCGCTTAAAATTGATCCCAAATTTGTTCCAGCGCAGGGTAACTTGGGCAATGCAATGATGGCACAAGGCGCGTTTGAAAATGCGATTAAAGCATTTTTGAAAACGCTGAAGTTGCAGCCTGAAAATTATATCACCTCTTTAAACCTTGGCCGCGCGTAGAAAGAAAACGGTGATTTCCAAGCTGCCTTTAACGCCTTTAGCAAAGTGATTTCGATGCAGCCGGAATTTTCTGAGGCGCATAACGATCTTGGCTTAACGCTTTATGGCCAAGGAAAATTGGAAACCGCGCTTAAAAGCTATCAAAAAGCCGTAGACCTAAATCCAAATTACGCAGATGCCTATAACAATATGGGTGTTGCCCATCAAGAATTGGGCGCAGTGACGCGCGCGATTGAAAGTTATCAAAAAGCCATAGCGATAAACCCGAACCATCTTGTGGCATATGGTCAAAAAATGTTCCAGCAAGCCAGCCTATGCGATTGGAGCGCGTTGCAGCAAGACCGAACGATGATTGCAACACTCGGTGTGAGCACACCCGATGTTACGCCTTGGAATATGTTGGGGTTTGAAGATCATCCAATGCGCCATTTGCAGCGTTCAAAACTTTTCGCTGAGAAAAAATATAATCAAAAACCCCTCGCCGAAGCCGCGCGCCCTGCACAGCGCGCTAAACCGGTGCGCATCGGATATTTCTCGGCAGATTTTCATGATCATGCAACCATGTATTTGATGGCGCGCGTGTTTGAAAAGCATAGCAAATCAGACTTTGAAATATACGCCTATTCTTATGGGCCAAACACCAATGATTGCATGCGCAAAAGGCTTACAGCCGCCGTGGATAAATTTCACAATGTGCGCCAGTTGAGCGATTTTGACATCGCCGCTTTGGCGCGCGACCATGAAATTGATATAGCGGTCGACCTAAAGGGCTATACGCAAAATACCAGACTTGGCATTTTCGCCTTCAAAGCAGCGCCGATACAGATCAGTTATATCGGGTATCCGGGCAGCCTTGGAGCGCCTTTCATCGACTATATTATTGCCGATCCAGTCGTTATACCTCGCGCATATGAAAGCGCTTATTCTGAGAAAATTATCTTTTTACCGCATAGCTATCAGGCCAATGATGATATGCGCCCAATCGCAAACACCGTTTATAGCCGATCCCAGCTTGGCTTGCCTGCAGACGCTTTTGTGCTCTGCTGTTTCAATAATTCGTATAAAATAACCCCCTGTGAATTCGACATTTGGATGCGCGTGCTATCGCAAATCGAGGGCAGCGTACTGTGGCTGCTGGAGGCAAATAAATGGGTCTCGCAGAACTTGCGCAACGCCGCCCAAGCCCGCGGGATCGATCCAAGCCGTTTGATCTTTGCGCCAAAGCTTGCCCATCACGAACATTTGGCCCGCCATAGCTGCGCGGATCTTTTTATAGATACCTTCAACGTGAACGCCCATACCACGGCCAGTGATGCGCTTTGGGCCGGCCTTCCGCTGGTCACAAAAGCCGGCAAAGGCTTTGCAGCGCGGGTTGCCGCCAGCCTGTTAACCGCCATCGGACTGCCCGAGCTAATCGTAGAAACCGAGGCGGCCTATGAGGCGCTTATTCTTGATCTGGTACGCTCGCCCCAGCAGCTTCAGACGGTTACAGAAAAGCTTGCGCAAAACCGCAGAACCAGCCCGTTATTTGATGCAGGCTTGCTTACCAACCATTTGGAAACAGGCTATCGCGCCGCCTATCAGCGCTGGGTTGAACAGAAACCACCCGCGCATATACGTATTGCCCCCTGACCCCCGAACAGATCCCGTGCAGAGCTGCTTGCAGAGCAACCTACCCATTGCACGCGCTTTTCGTGGGGCCAGATGGGCTTTATTCGCAGCCTAAAAGACGCTTGTTTTCATTTTTTATCGACGCTTTGGTTTCAGCGCCAAGCCAGGTGCATAATCTCAGCGCGCCGCGAGGCAAAAGCCTCACGCCAAAGGGCGCGCTTCATCAAGCAGTAAGACCGGAATACCATCGCGAATTGGATAGGCCACGCCCGCGGCTTTTGACACCAATTCTTGACGATCGGGCAAATATTCAAGCCGCGTATGCGTTTGCGGGCAAACCAAGGCTTCGAGCATCCGCCGATCTGCCTGCGCCGCCGCATCAGTCATTGCAACATCTCATCAGAATTGCCACCGCGCATACTGTATTCAATCAAGGTGATCAGCGTTTCCCGACGCGTCATCAATGAGGGGGCTTCGAGCAAAGCTTGTTTATCTTCGCTTTCAAACTCAAGCAGCATTGACAACGAATTGATCAACAATTCATCATCAGCGTCTTTCAAGGTTTCCCAATCCGTCGATAAACCGCGATTTTCAAAGTAACGCTCCAACAATTTGAAAAACGTTTGACGTCTAAATCCGGGATCTTTTTCAGATTTTGCAAGGTCACCTTCAAAGCCCGTCCAAGAGGTTTCAAAGCGGCGATAAGGGGTAAACCCGTCTACTTCTGCGCCGATACGATAGCGTGATACCCCACTCAGCGTCACCATATAACGGCCATCTTCAGTTTCCGAAAATTGGGTCACGCGGCCGGCACATCCAATCGCTTGCATGCGGTCCGAGGCTTTTTTCCCGCGGGGCTGTATCATACCAATCAAGCGATGCGGTGTTTTCAAAACATCTTCGATCATCGCAAGATAACGCGGCTCAAAAATATGCAAAGGCAGCCGCGAGCGAGGCAGCAACAACGCCCCGGGTAGGGGGAATACGGGTATGATATCGGGAAAATCAGAAGAATTTGTCATATGCAAATATTAGCGCCCGATACCGTTCAGGCAAATATCATCGAGCTTAATTTGCGTCGGCCCGCCAAAACGATCGGATCATTTGGCTTTAACGCATCAAATATGGTGAAAAGCTGCGCGCGGGCGGCGCCTTCATTCCACTCACGGTCGCGGCGAAACAGCTCTAAAAGCTCGCTCACAGCCGGTTCAGCCTCACCAGCTGCATATAGCGCCTGCGCAAAATCTAACCGCGCCTGATGATCATCCGGATTTGCCGCAACCGCGGATCGCAAATCCTCAAGCGGGCCGGCATTTTGGCCCTGTTTGGCCAACTCAAGCTGAGCGAAGGCGGCTTCCAATTCTGGGCTCTGCGCAATCTCAGCAGGGGCTCCGTTCAGCACAGCTTCTGCTTGTTCTAGATCGCCCAAAGCAATATGGGCACGCACCAAACCGCCATAGGCAGCCGGATTATTTGGCTCTTCTTCCAGCACGGCGGCAAAGGTTTGGGCGGCATCCTCCGCAGCACCTTCGGCCAGCATCTCTTCAGCCGCCTCGATCGCATCCGCCAAACCGCCCCCCGGCGCCCCATCGCCAGCGGCCACCACGCGCTCTACAAATGCTTTCACCTCCGAGGCGGCAACCGCGCCTTGAAAGCCATCAATCGGCTGGCCTTTCCAAAATGCATAAACCGTCGGAATTGACTGCACGCGCAGCTGCTCAGATACCATCGGGTTTTCGTCAACATTGACTTTCGCCATTTTTACGGCGCCATTGGCGGCGTTCACCGCCTCTTCCAATTGCGGCCCCAATGTTTTGCAAGGCCCGCACCATGGCGCCCAAAAATCAACAATCACAGGAATAGTATTGCTGGCCTCGACGACTGCGGTCATGAATTCGCTTTCGTTCACATCAGTAATCAAATCAGCCGATGCCGGCGCGCTGGGTTGTCCTAATTCAAGCATTTGCTACCTCTTTAATTGTCT
>ENA-UZWU01013918-UZWU01013918.1-metagenome-genome-assembly--contig:-Day-4--1m-contig-13918_pt2 | contig 12781 bp, 9 predicted proteins | sample MGYA00260345_ERZ794905 | MGnify/ENA metagenome assembly ERZ794905
ATTATGGAAGTATCTGAAACAAAAATTGAACTAGTTGAAGTTAAATTGACTCCTGTAGATTAGTTTTTTACTTTTTCCCCGATTTTTTCAATTTAACTTTTTTATTAATGGTAGGAAAATAGTATTTTCGCCCACTGATATTACTAAAGTAAAGTGCTTTTATAATACTCTCAGTTTACGATTTAATAAATAAACAATGATAAATTAATCCTTTTCAATTTGCAATACTTAAAGAAGAGGTAAAATATAATTAAAAATGGCAATTTTAAACGACATAAGAAAACACGGAATATTTTTAATAATTATTATCGCGCTTGCATTATTTTCTTTTGTATTAAGTGGTGTTATAGGTAATGGTAATTCAACACCAAAAGGAGAAAGTACAGTAGCTACAATTAATGGAGTCGATCTTTCTCGTGAACAATTCATGAAAAAGGTTGAAACAATTCAACGTAATTTAGGGCCAAATTCACAAACTAATCAAGCAATGAATATTGTTTGGGATAGAGAATTAAGGCGTGTAATTTTTTCTGAGCAATACGAGTCTTTAGGATTAACAGCTGAAAAAGAACAAATCAATAATTCGTTGAGAACTTCACTTGCAAACAATCCAACTTTTCAAGACGAATTTGGTTTATTCAACGAATTAAAGTTACAAGAATACCTCGCTAATGTAAAAAATGCCGCCGATAATGGAAATCCACAAGCTTATAATGCTTGGTTAGATTTTGAGTCAGATACAGAAAGCTCTGTACTAGAAAGCACTTATTTCAACATGATAAAAGGAGGTTTAGTTACTACTTTAGTTGAAGGGGAACAAGAGTATCATTACCAAAATGACAATATGGACCTGCAGTATATGCAAATTCCATACACAAATATAGCAGATGCAGATGTTGTTATTACAGATGCTGATATAGAGACTTATATAAAGGCCAACTCTAAAGATTACGAAGTAGATCCTCAAGTGGACATTCAATACGTTACCTTTAATGAAGATCCGTCAACAGATGATAATGAAAATGCAAAAGCTGACATTTCTAAGCTAACTAATGATTTTGAAACCACAACTGATATAGCTGAATACGTGAATTTAAATTCAGATGTAACATTTACGGATAGGTGGTTTTTAAAAAACCAACTTCCTGAAGCCATTGCTTCTGATTTAATGTCTCAAGAGTTAAACAAAATTTACGGACCTTATAAAGAAGAAAATTCTTATAGTTTAGCTAGAGTATATGCCACAAAAAAAATGGCAGATTCTGCAAAGGCTAAGCATATTCTAATAAGATTTGCTGGTTTATCATCAGCTCCTCAGGATGTTGTAAGAACTAAGGCAGAAGCTGAGAAACTTGCAGACAGTATCTTAAGAGTCGTAAAAAGAAATCGACGAAAATTTGATGATTTAGCTTCAGAATATTCAGAAGATTTATCAAACAAAGACAAAGGAGGTGATTTAGGATATTTTTCACCGGGAAGGATGGTAAAGCCTTTCAATGATTTTGTCTTCGATAATAAAACTGGAGATATTGGAATTGCCGAAACAAGTTTTGGTTTCCATGTTATTCAAATATCAGATCAAAAAAATATTCAGAAAGCAATAAAATTAGCTTTGGTTGTTAAAAAGGTAGAGGCCTCAGAGAAAACAATTAACGAAGTTTTTTCTAAAGCAACAAAATTTGAAATTGCTGCAAGTGAAACAGATTTTAACGAATTGGCAGAAGCTTCCGATTTAAAATCAAATCCTATTAATAAAATAGGAGAATTGGACTCAAATTTACCTGGAATAAACGAGAATAGCAGGACGTTAGTTTCGTGGGCATTTAATGAAGAAACGACTATTGGAGACGTAAAAAGGATAAATACTAACAATGGCTATATTATTGCTCAATTAACTAGAAGAAATCCAAAAGGGTTGAAAAGTTTGGCTGAGGCATCCGCAACAGTCACACCGATTTTAAGAAATCAGAAAAAAGCATTGTTAATAAGACAATCTATATCCAACACAGAAATAAATACTGTAGCAAATAATCAAAATGTTTCTGTTAAATCAGCTAGTGCTGTTACAATGGCAAATCCAACTATAGCTGGAGCTGGGACTGAGCCTAAAGTTGTGGGTGCAGCATTTGGTCTCAAAGCTGGTGAAACATCAGCTCTTATTGATGGCGATAAGGGAGTCTATATGGTAAAAGTGACAGCTGTCAATAATGCACCAGAATTACAGGACTATTCTAGTTTTGCAAATACGCTAAACATGAGTACTCTGTCATCTCTTAATACAAATGTTTACAATGCTTTAAAAAACGAAGCAGATATTGAAGACAATAGAGCTACCTTTTTTTAGAGGTATATTAACTTTAAATAAAAAAACCATTTTATTAATAAAATGGTTTTTTTATAGTATCATTTTTCCAAATGGAATAATGGTGTTAAAGCCTTTATTTTTAAAATATTGATGATCCTCTTTATTTCCAGTAGCCAAAATAAAATCACCTCCCCAAGCTCCTAGACTTTTTATGCCACCATGATAATTTTTGAATAAGACTTCTTTAATAGGCTTTTGTTGAATTATGTTCGATATGATTTTTTCGTGACGTGTAATCAAATTTTTAAATTCAGTTAAGCTATTACAATTACATAGGGCGATTGTTAATTCGTTAATTTTTTGAATTTGAATAATTTTAGATTTAAGGACTTTTCGGTAGCTGGCGATACTGTCTCGACTATTTTGTTTTTTATTTAGATGAACAAAAAATAAGTGATCTCTAAAATCCCAATCGATAAGTTGTTTTTTTGAAACAGACTGATTTTCTTTTTTTGTGAAGATAATAGGATGATCGTTGTTAGCGGCAGCAATATCATAACCACTTCCTCCAAAAGTAACATTCAGCAATTTATATGGATCTAAATTTGCCCATTTTGAAATATTGTTAATTAGTGTGGATGAAGTTCCCAAGCCCCAATTATTGGGAAAATCTAATTTAGTCACAATACTAAAACCATCTGTATTTCCTAAAAATGACGAATTTATTTTATGAGCATTCATTAAAATTGAAAGCAATCGATCGCGATCATTTTCAACTTTTCGATTAAATAATTTTATTTCTTTAATTGTAAAACAGAAATCTAACCATAGGCTATCGTTGTGATCATAACTTTTCCATTCGATAGTATTTTTTTTACCACTATCAACAATTAAAGATTGCCCGAATTTTGTAGGAAATGCAAGTGCATCCGCTCCATCCAATACCAAATATTCTGCGGTGAGTAATAATTTTCCGTGACTGTAAAATTCTTGTTTCAATTTATTTCTCGAAGTTGATTTAAATACGTAGTAACAGCGTTGTACGAAATAGCTTTATTTTCAAAATATTGTAATGCCTGCTTTGCTTCTAATGACGTGGCCTCTAATTTATTTAGAATATTAGCTAAATGCATTTTCATATGCCCTTTTTGGATGCCAGTAGTAACTAGGGATCGCAGGGCTGCAAAATTTTGAGCCAACCCCACTACCGCAATAATTTGCATCAATTTTTTTGCTGAAGGGTTTTGTAATAAAAGCAATCCAAATTTAACCAATGGATGTAATCCAGTTAGTCCTCCAACAGTACCAATTGCGAGTGGGATTTCTATTGAAAAAGTAAAAAGATTTTTTTCTATTTTTGCATCGGTTAAGCTCGTGTACATTCCACTTTTTGACGCATACGCATGGATTCCAGCCTCGACAGATCTAAAGTCGTTGCCTGTCGCTAAAATTACTGCATCAATTCCGTTCATAATTCCTTTATTATGTGTTACTGCTCTTCTGGTTTCAGCTTTGGCTATTTCTACAGCTCTAACAAATTTTGTTGTAAAGGTAGCGCCATCTATCCCATTGGTAGACATTTCGTTTACAGGACACTGAACCTCTGCCCGCACTAGACACTCCGGCACATAGTTGGAAAGAATACTCATAACTACTTCAGGATACTCGTTTAGATTTGAAAATTCCGAATATTTTTTTGAGTTATTTTCAAATGTCTTTGCTATTTCCTCTAAACAAGTATTTATAAAATTTGCACCCATTGCATCATGAGTCTCAAAAGTACAATGAAGTTGATAGTAGCCCTCTAAGGATTTAGTAGAGTTAATAAGCTTTATATCTATGAGGCCACCACCTCTTTTTTTCATACTGTATTCTATTTCTGAAATACTATTAATCAATTTCGATTTATTTTCAGAAAAAAACTTTTTTATGACAGATTCTGCGCCATAAAAATTAATATGGATTTGACCATTTTTTACAGTAGAGATCACTTCGGCTTTGAACCCCCCTTTGTCTAGCCAAAACTTTGCAGCATTACTTGATGCAGCAACTACGGAGCTTTCCTCAAGAACCATAGGAATTGAATATAGCTCATTGTTAATTAAAAAATTTGGAGCTATCGCAAAAGGTAAATAATAATTACTGATGGCATTTTCTATAAATCCATCATGCAATTTTTGGAGTTTTTCATCATCATTCCAATATTGTTTTAAAACTTTATCAACCAAAGGGTCGTTTTGAAGGTAGTTGGAAACTAACCATTCAATTTTTTCTTCTTTAGTTTTTTTTGAAAACCCCGAGACAGGCTGTGGCATATTTAAAATAATTATGATTCACAAATATAGTATTTAAAACAGAGTCTTTTTACTTTTTTTAACCTCTTAAACTTCCTTTTTAATTCAAAAAAGTAGGATAAATTCGTTAAAATTGTGTAAACTTGAACTATCAAAAAATAACAATAAATTGAATAGATTATTTTCTAAGGGTATATGGTTATCAATATTAATAACCATGTCAACTTTATCTGCACAAGAAAAATCAATTTCATTAGATGATATTAATGGAGGTACTTTTAGACCAGAATACCTGAGTGCGCTGCGTTCTATGAATAACGGTAAAGAGTATTCAATTTACAATTATGATAGAAAAAGTAAGACTTCTACAATCGATGTCTATGACTATAAAACTGGAGAAAAAGTTAAAACTTTACTGAATTCTACTGATATTGAAGAGATTGATTATATTATTTCGTACCAATTTAGTGATGATGAAACCAAACTATTATTAGCTACAAAATTGAAACAAATCTATAGACGCTCGTCGGTAGGAATTTATTATGTGTACGATTTAAAATTAAAGAAACTTACTTTAGTTTCAGATAATCAAATACAAGAGCCTACTTTTAATGGCGATTCCTCCAAATTAGCTTACGGTTTTAATAATAATTTATATGTTAAAGATTTAATGTCTGGAGAAACTAAACAACTCACTTCTGACGGACAAATTAATAGAATTATTAATGGGATTACAGATTGGGTATATGAAGAAGAATTTTCTGTAGTAAGAGCTTTTGATTGGAACATAAGTGGTGATAAAATTGCATTTATTAGATTTGATGAAACTGAAGTGCCTGAATTTTCAATGGATATTATGGGAAATGAATTATATCCTACACAGCAAGTTTTTAAGTATCCAAAAGCTGGAGAGAAAAACGCGGAGGTATCGCTGCATATTTATGATTTAGAAACTAATCAAACCACTCAAGTTGATCTTTTTAGCTTCAATAATTATTATATCCCTAGAATAAAATGGACTAAAGATAAATCATTACTGAGTGTTCAATTATTAAATCGTCATCAAAATGAATTAGATTTAATATTGGTAGATGTTTCAAATAATAATTCAACGTCCCTTTTACACCAAGAGAAAGACGACGCTTACGTTGCTATAGACGATGATTTAACTTTTTTAGATAACAATAATTTTATTTGGACTAGTGAAAAAAGTGGTTGGAATCATATCTATCTTTATGATAAAAATGGTAAAAACGAACAACAAATTACTTCTGGTTTATGGGAGGTAACCAGTTATTACGGATATGATAATAATACCGGGTTATTGTTTTATAACAGTACCCAAAATGGAAGTATAAATAGGGACGTCTATTCAGTGTCTTTGAAAGAGAAAAAAGTCAAAAGATTAACGCATAAAACGGGATCTAATAATGCTTCTTTTAGTACAGATTTCTCTTATTTCATAAATACCTATTCTAGTGCAACGGTTCCGTATACCTACACTTTAAATGAATCTAAAAATGGTAAAGTAATTAGAGAAATCATGAATAATGATGTTTTAGTTAACAAACTAAAAGAATATAAAATTTCTCCAAAGGAGTATTCGACCCTATCAATAAACGGGAATCAATTAAATATGTATACTTTAAAACCTTTAGATTTTGACGAAACAAAAGAGTATCCTTTGTTTATGTACCAATATTCAGGACCAGGATCTCAAAGTGTTTCAAATCAGTGGATAGGAGGAAATGATTATTGGCACCAAATGTTAGTTCAGGATGGAATGATTGTGGTATGTGTTGATGGGAGAGGAACAGGATTTAAAGGAAGAGATTTTAAAAAAATAACTCAGTTAGAGTTGGGTAAATATGAAGTTGAAGACCAAATAGCGGTCGCAAAAAAGCTAGGAGAATTACCCTATATTGATTCTAGTAGAATTGGAATTTGGGGATGGAGTTATGGAGGTTTTATGTCTTCCAATTGTTTGTTTCAGGCCAGCGATATTTTTTCCATGGCAATTGCAGTTGCTCCGGTGAGCAGTTGGCGTTTTTATGATACTATTTATACTGAGCGTTACATGCATACACCTCAAGAAAATCCATCTGGATATGATAATAATTCCCCCATTACTTATGTAGATAAAATGGAAGGAGATTTTTTATTAATCCACGGTGCAGCAGATGACAATGTTCATTTACAAAACACCTTGCGTCTTTCTGAAGCTTTAATACAAGAGGATAAAGATTTTGAATGGGCAATTTATCCCGATAAAAACCACAGTATTTATGGAGGAAGAACAAGAAGTCATCTTTACAAGAAAATGACTAATTTTATTAAAGAGTCATTAGGTGGTTCTAATACAAATTTTAGGAATTAGCGAATAATTTACAACTATTAAAAAAATAAAGATATGTCAACAACAACAATTCAAGCCAATCAAAAAGAATTATTTGGCCATCCAATAGGACTTTACGTTTTGTTTTTTACAGAAATGTGGGAACGTTTTTCTTATTATGGAATGCGAGCTATTTTAGTTCTTTATTTAGTAGCACAAACCGATGTAGAAAATGCTGGTTTAGGTTGGACTAACGGAGATGCACTAGCATTATATGGATGGTACACGATGATGGTTTATGTGATGTCTATTCCCGGAGGATTTATTGCAGATAAATTTTTGGGTCAAAAAAAATCAGTACTTGTAGGGGGAATATTTTTACTTTTTGGTCATAGTATTCTGGCAGTCGAAGAAATGTGGGCGTTCTATACAGGTTTGGTATTGATAGTTTGTGGTGTAGGAATGCTAAAACCAAATATTTCTACGATGGTAGGAGGATTATATAAAAAAGGAGACATTAGAAGAGACAAGGGGTTTACTATTTTTTATATTGGTATTAATGTAGGAGCATTTTTATCAAGTTTAATTGTAGGTTATGTTGGAGAAGTTTATGGTTGGCACTACGGATTTGGTTTAGCAGGAATTGGTATGGGGCTCGGAATCTTACAATATGTTTTAGGGCAAAAGTATTTAAAGCATGTTGGTAATTTTTTAGGAGCTTCTCAAAATGAAGATGAAAAAGCCTTGATGAAAAAACCTTTAACCAAAATTGAAAAAGATAGAGTCGTTGTTTTATTAATATCGTTCTTATTGGTTATTGTTTTTTGGGGAGCATTTGAACAAGCGGGTGGTTTAATGAATATATACACCATGGAAAAGACAGATAGGATGTTGATGGGTTGGTTAGTTCCTGCTTCTTGGTTCCAATCTTTAAATGCGATGTTTATTATCTTTTTAGGAACTTCAGTTGCCTTATTTTGGGCTAATAGAAAACTAAAAGGAAAAGTATCGACTTCTTTGTACAAAATGATATTGGGTCTTATAATTATGGGAACAGGTTTCTTTTTCATGACGGGTGCAACAGCTCAGTTTGAGTCTACAGGATCCTCCGCAATGTATTGGTTGGTATTGGCTTATCTATTTCATACGGTTGGAGAATTATGTCTGTCGCCTGTAGCCCTCTCTTTTATAACTAAGCTTTCTCCAGTTAAATATGCATCTATTATGATGGGTGTTTATTTTGCGATGACAGGATTTGGAAGTAAACTTGCTGGTTTGTTAGGAGAGTGGTCCGAAAGTCTTGGAGAATACACTATTTTTACTGGTATTGCTGTTTTTTGTGTAGTATTGGGTGGCCTGGTCCTTTTAGTCAGAAAAAAACTAGAAGTATTAACCCATGGTATAGAAGATGCAGAAGGAAAATTACAAAATAGTGAATCTTAAAACTTAGAATTAGAAGATATTTAAAAACAAAAGCATAGCTTCACAAATCATTCTGTAAGCTTTGATAATTTAATAATTTAAAAATAGATTAAATGGATTTAACGAAGTATAAATTTGAAGGTTCAGAGATGAATCAAAAGTTGTTAATGGGGCATCCAAGTGGATTGTTTGTATTATTTTTTACTGAAATGTGGGAACGTTTTTCATATTATGGAATGCGGGCTTTACTGGTATTGTTTCTAACTTCAGCCCTATTAGATGGTGGTTGGGCTTGGACTAGAGAAGAAGCTCTTGGTCTTTATGGAACCTATACTATGCTTGTTTATTTTTCTCCAATTTTAGGAGGATTAATCGCAGATAAATTTATTGGATATCGAAAAGCAGTAGCTTTTGGGGCTTTAATTATGACTTTAGGACATGCCTCTATGGCTATGGACACTCCTTGGGGTCTCTACTTAGGAATTGGTTGTCTAGTTGCAGGAAATGGTTTATTTAAACCAAATATTACCTCGATTATTAATGGGGTTTATATCAATGCACAAGACAAAAAAGATGGCGCATTTACCATATTTTATATGGGAGTAAATGCTGGGGCATTTCTTGGAATTATGCTGTGTGGTTACATAGGAGAAACCATCGGTTGGCATTGGGGCTTTGGTTTAGCTGGAATATTTATGTTTTTGGGAATGTTGCAATTTTGGTTTGCTCAAGGTATATTTGGTAATGTAGGTTTAGCACCCACCAAAGAAATTGATTTATCGGATGCAGTTGAAAATAATAAGGATGGAGGCACTCAAAAAGTTTCTGATAAAGTACAACGAGATCGATATACTGTAGTTGGTATTTTAGCTATATTCACCGTATTCTTTTGGGCTGCATTTGAACAAGCTGGTGGTTCTATGACTATATTTGCGGCAGATTATACCAACAGAGTATTAGAGGGAGATTCAGCGTTGATATTTAGAATAGCAAATACGCTTCTTACAGTGATACCCCTAATGATTATTACTTATGTATTACTACAATTATTTAAAATCACATTTAAAAAATATGCTTTATCTAATACGTTTTTAGGCTTTAGTTTTTTAATCATATGGTTCATTGTAATTTGGATGCTGTACACTCAATTCAGTGAAGAATCTACAGAAATACCAGCTTCTTGGTTTGGGATTTTAAACTCTTTTTATATTATTGCTTTTGCTCCACTTTTTTCTAAAATATGGGAAAGTAAGTTTAATCCGCCAGCCACAGTTAAATTTGGAGTTGGATTAATTTTATTGGGTCTAGGCTTTGGAATTTTAGCTTATGGATCTGCAAGTATACCTCAAGGAGCCCAGACAGCGTCGGTTAGTATCATTTGGTTAATTTTAGCTTACTTATTGCATACCCTAGGAGAATTAAGTTTATCCCCTGTTGGATTGTCATATGTTTCTAAATTAGTACCAGCTACAAAAATAGGGATGATGTTCGGTCTATGGTACATTGCTATTGGTCTAGGAAACAAAGCAGCAGGCTCTATGGGGGGTATGATCGATTCCATAACATCAGAATATTCTATGAGTACGTTTTTCTTAATTTTCACATTTGTTCCAATAATTGCGGGACTGGTGGTAATGAGTCTAACGCCTATCGTAAAAAAATTAATGCATGGAGTTAAATAAGCTTTAATTTTAATGAATTAAATACTAAACGCCTCTTTCGAGGCGTTTTTAAATAAAATATCGATATGAAAAAAAATACACTAATAGTCTTACTCATTTTATTGATTTCACCTTTATACGCTCAAGACGGTATTCGATGGATGTCAATGAATGAAGCTTTAGAGGCTCAAAAAGAAGCTCCAAAAAAAATACTGATGGATGTTTATACGAGTTGGTGTGGCCCTTGTAAATTACTAGACAAAAATACTTTTGGAAACAAAGATGTTATCAAGTACGTCAATAAAAATTACTATCCTGTTAAGTTCAATGCCGAAGGAACAGAATCCGTTAATTATCAAGATTTCACTTACACCAATCCTAATTATCAAGAAGGAAGAAAAGGAAGAAATTCTCAACATTTATTAGCACACGCGTTAAAAATTACAGGGTATCCTACCATTGTTTTTTTTAAGGAAAATGGTGATTTGATTCAACCTGTCGTTGGTTATAAAACTCCTGAGCAAATTGAAATATTTTTAAAAATGATTGCCAATGATGATTATCTTAAACTCACAACAGGAGAAGCTTGGCAAGAATACCAAAATAATTTTAAAGGAAGTTTTAAATAACTAACGAATAATGTAGGCTCCTTTTTGAGATGTTGAATGAAAACTTATATTCCTTTCATAGCAACTTTTCTTCCATAACGGTATAAGTGACTTATAGTTATTTCCGTCAACAACTATTAATTTTGGTTTCAAACTATCTAGCATTCTATTTAAATTTATTTTAGGATTATTTATCAGTATGGCAATGTCAACTCTATTGTTTTTTGGATAAACTCCTAAGCTATCAACAATTAGAATCATTTTATTTTTATAACTGAATACGGTAGGCATTTTTTTTTCTGAATAGTTATTGATATCATAATAAATTCGATAACCTTTTATGGGATAATTATTTCTGAGTTCTTTTAAGGAATCATATTTAAAAATTTCTAATTTCTGTCCTTTTTTATTTCCAATCAAACTATGTCTTGTTTTATGAAAAATAATGAGTTCGTTTGCTGAATGATAATCCTTTATAAGTAAATTAGTATAACATAAAATTGAAAGACTTAAAACTGTTAAAAGAACTATTTTTTGTTTTTTTAGTTTTCTATAAGTCACTATTGTAATAAGGATCAAATAAGAGAAAATAACCTGATTGAAGCTAAATGATATATCCTGAAATAAAAAAATATCCTGCTCTGCTATCCAACTTATAATTGAATTGAGAAGTTTAATCAAATAATTGTAGCTAAAAGCAAACCAATCTGGTAAGGCATTAAAAGATGCTAAAAAAATTAGCAGAATACCTAAACAAAGGATGAGTCCAATTACTGGTAACACGATTAAGTTTGTTAGTATGAATAATCCAGGGAATTGGTGAAAATAGAATAAACTCAGTGGGATAATACCAATTTGAGCTGCCAACGTTACCGTAATAATTCCCCAAAATTTTTTAAGAATCAAATGTTTAGGGTAATAAAATTTGTTCCAAATTGGAACTAACCAAAGAATAAATAAAACAGCTAAATAACTTAATTGAAATCCGACATGAAATAACCAATTTGGATTGATTATAAGAAGTGTAAAATAAGAAAGAAAAAGAGTATTAATAGCATTGGTATCTCTATTAATAATTTTTGCAAATGCAAAAAAGGAAAACATAGTAACTGCCCGAATAACAGATGGAGAGAGTCCAGTAAGAAAAGCGAAACCCCAAAGCATTATAATAATTAAGACATTTATACCTTTCTCACTTTTAAGTAGTCTTTTTATTGGATCAAAAATATACAAAAGGATCATATAAATTATACCGATATGTAGTCCTGAAACTGCTAAAATATGAATAGCTCCAGCAGCAGCATAGTCGTCATATAAAATTTTACTTATATCACGTTTTTCACCTAAAACTAGGGCTTGTACAATAGCTAATTCGTTTTCAGATAAATTATTTTGTTTCAGTTTACCAATTAAAAAACTTCTTAATTTATTTGCTTGACCTCTTAGTGTAGCTTGACCCTCACTTTTATTTAAAATCTCCATATTTGAAATATTAATTTGATGATAAATTCCAAGACTTTTCATGTACTTCGAATAGTCAAACTGATGAGGATTTAGAGGAGAAGGTATCTTTTCGATTTTACTATTTACAACCAATAAGTTGTCAATAGCATAAACTGTTGTAGTCGAATTTCTTTTTATGTTAAGTAGTAGTTTTCCGTTAGAACGCTCATTATGATTTGAAATTACTTCAACAATGTATTTAAATTGATAAGCATCTTTTTTTAATACTTCCTTTACTTTTAATTGAAGAAGATTATGAGCGCTAATTTTTTTTGAATAGTGTTGGTGCTGAAAACTTGGAGTTTGGTACTGATATAGTGTAGCGCCTAGAAACAAAAAACAGGAGTAGGTAATGATACCAAAAAATATTTTTTGAGGTATTCTTTTTCTTGAATTAGTCCAAAAAATAAGAAGAAGAACAAAGGAGGGGACAAGTAAATATCGAAAATCAATAAAGGGTTTAAAACGAGCAACTAAAATTCCGGCTGTTAAAAAAAAAGAAAATTTTACAATTGAAAAATTAATAAATTTCATTCAAATCAATTTAAGGTTTACTTAAACTAATTGAGGAGTGTTATAAATATATGATATTTTTTGATTAGAACTCAAATAACTTTTCGGGCTTCTATAAAGGCTTTTTTCCAGTAGTTTTC
>ENA-UZWU01023466-UZWU01023466.1-metagenome-genome-assembly--contig:-Day-4--1m-contig-23466_pt1 | contig 12776 bp, 28 predicted proteins | sample MGYA00260345_ERZ794905 | MGnify/ENA metagenome assembly ERZ794905
CCAGAAGTTTGCTGGTAAACCCATTGATGTTTTTACAGCGGCTTACAGAGCTAATGATCCCGATGCTAGAATAATATTTGATAGAACTGAAATGTCGGTCAAAGAATTTGACGAAGCACTCAAGAAAAGGTACCAAGAAAAAGGAATAGAAATAAGAGAAAAATATGATGACGAATTTATTAGAGCTAGACTACTGCAAGATATGGCAGCTGGTGGACAGCTAAGAAATAAAGACGGAAAGCTAAAGGTTAAGTCCGATGAAATGGATTACTATATGAATCGCCGATTAGCAGATGCTACAATAGATGCTAGGGTTGATGAGCTAGGTGAAATAATCAAGAAGGACAGTGCGTTCTTACTTAACAAATCAGATGAACTCGGATTGGATTCAAGTGAGTTATCCAAAAAAGTAAACGATTACTTACACGCAAAACACGCTATAGCGTACAATGCAGCCCACAAGAAGAAATTCAAAAATGATGGAGCCGCCGGTATCACTACAGAGAAGGCTCAAGATATAGTAAATGAATTTGAGGGTAGTGGTTTAGCTAAACAACTCGATGTAGTAATAGAAAGTAGACGTGATTTATCAAAAAGAATTTTAGATACACTGAAGGAAGGCGGATTAGTTGATGATAAACTTTATAAAAAACTAAGGAATGACTTCCCGGATTACGTTCCACTTAATAGAATAATGGAATCCGATGATGCGGATGCAATACGATCCGCCATAATAGGAAGTAACTCAAGATACGAAACAAAAGGAAGAGGTGTATTTAAAGCCGTAGGTTCTAGCAGAGCAGCGGCTGACATAAACCAAAATATTGTAGACAACTTAGCTGGAGCAATACGTAGGGCTGAAGTCAACAAAGCAAATCAGTCCTTCTTAAATTTAGTTCGAGCCAATAAAAAACAGTCCGCAGATATAGGTATAAAAGAATACACACCTAAGAACAAATTTGATATACCAAAGGACAGAACAGCCCTAACAGTTTTTGAAAAAGGAGAAAAGAAGTACATAACTTTTACTGACTCTAAGTTAGCTGATACATTTAAGGGAGCCGATAAGAAAACATTGCCAGCTTTATTACAAGCAACCTATACAGTAAACAGAACACTTGGTGGTCTTTACACTAGGTACTCACCGGAGTTCTGGATACCTAATAAATTCAGAGATATATCCGAAGCTATTGTAAATAACGCAAACAATATGAGACTAAGTGATGCGATAAAGGTTGCTGATCCTAGAAGGAGTATGAACGTTATTCAAAAGAAATTAAGAGGTATAGGTTCTTCGAGCCCAGAAGAACAAAGACTTTTTGATTTATACGATCAGTTCAAGAAGGATGGCGGAAGTACTGGAGGATTAGGTCTAAGTACCATTAAAGATTTAGAAAAGCAATTAAATGATCTACAAGAAGAATTAAGAGCTCCCTCTAGAAGTAAGATTAAAAAGTTTAGCAAATTCATCAATGCGTTAAATGAAGTGATCGAGGATTCCACTAGGTTCGATACATATATGGCTGGTTTAAATAGTGGTATGACTAGTAGGCAAGCTGCTTTTGCGGCACGTAATAGTTCCTTTGACCCACGTCAAAGAGGTAAAGAGACAGATGTATTGGCTTCATTGTACTTATTTGCTAATCCAGCTATACAAGGTGGTAAGAACTTTCTAAGAAGTATGAGCAACAAGAAAGTACTTGGGGCAGTAGCCGGAAGTCTAATATCTACTACTTACTTATTGGATACTTATAACTCTTCTATTGATGAGAACTATAGAGAAAAGATTCCAAAATGGAAACTAGATAAGCACATTACTATACTTAGGGGTAAGAACGAAGATGGTTCATTAGATTATTTTTCAATCCCTATTGGTTACTCAATGGTTCCATTTAAGATGATTGCTGATTACACACAGAAAGTCGCACTCGGAGGAAAAGAAGTTGATGCTATAAAGGACAGCACAGAATTAGCATCAGCATTCGTAAACTCATACAATCCTATGGGTGGAAGTTTATATCCTACTGTAATTAGGGGTATGACTGAGTTATCATCTAATGAAGACGGACTAGGTAGAGATATACGCCCATCTTGGTTAGAGAATAAAAACATCAGTGCTACTGAGCAAATATTCCCTTGGACTGCTGATACTCAAGGTGGAGAGTTAGCGTTATCATTAGCTGAGTCACTTAAAGATATGGGCTACGAGGTTTCCCCAGAGAATTTACTTTACATATATCAGAACTATACTGGAGGTCCCGGTCAAACGGTAAAAAGATTATTTGATTTAACTTCAAAACTTTGGAATAACGAAAGAGTAAGCTCAAATGATATACCAATGGTAAGAAGATTTTACGGTAAAACTTATACTGATACATTTGAAAAAAGAACTGGTGACAGAGCTATAATTGAGAATCTAGAAAAGCAAGAGAACACTGATTCCGCTAAAGCAAGTAGGATTGCTTTTAAGATTATAAAAAGATACGATGAAGCACCAGAAGCCAATAAGCAGATAGTACTACAAGATTTACTTTCTCAGCCAGAGGCTAATGCGGCGGTTCAAAGAAGAGTTCAGAACAAACTAGAAGACAGAGCCAAGGGTCTTACATCAGTGGACAGACAAGCGAAGAATCTAACAGTTGTAAAGAGAGCTGAGTACTTTAAAAATAAAATAGATTCTCTGACACCAGAAAAGATACAGCCGTACATTAGTGAAATGATAGAGAAGAGAGTCTTGACTCCTAAGGTTATTGAAACAATTAAGGACACTGAATCCTTCAAGGAGTTCTTCGGACAATAAAAAACCCCCACCGGAAAACAAACAAACGGTGAGGGCTTTTATGGGTAGATAATAGTAGCAATAACTTAACTAAACCTAACTGAACATAACTGAATCTAACTGAACTAAGACATATTAGAAAGTAATTCTTTGAGATGTTTTTTCTGCTCTTGTAACTCCTTGCGGCGGTCTTCAAGAGCTTCTATTCTGTACGATACAGTTCTGGATTCTTCACGGACGAGGTTGATCCTAGTCTGTAATCTCTCTACGTTCTCCTTCATTATTTTTTAGTTATCTGTAAGCTTAGGGTAAAGTTAAATAAACCCACTGATAGCCAAATGATTCTGTCACCTTTGAGTCCATCCACTTCTAGGAAGATAGATGGAAGGATGTAGATTTCCGGAACCTTGAATATATGTAATCTCATAAATGTAAAATAGTTGCGTCCTTTGCCGAGAGGTATCCTATTGGTTTCTCCGACTTGCCTTGTTTGGTGAACTCTGTGGAGTTCGGTAATAGTTTCGTAGTCCATTTAAAATCGTATTTGTTCCGTGTTAATTTGCTTATGTTGTAAAGATAAACAGTTTTGTTTACTTCCGTCAAGAAGATAAAGTCCTTTTGTAATCTTTTTGCTATCTCCATATTAGTGTCGTACTTCAATGCTTCGATGAACCACGGATCCCAAGCTTGAGATCTGCACTTAACTTCAATGAGGTACTTGTCGCACTCGAAATCGAATGGACTGAATTGGTCCTCTGGTTCTATCAGATTACCAAGTTGGGGGTAGAGTTTTTCGAGTCCTCTTGCGACTGCTCTTTCTTTGTCTTTCATAAAGTAAATGATGTAGGCGGCGAAAGGGAATATGATTGAACCCACCACCATCTTAATAGGCGGACTACCTACATCAAAGTCAAAATAATTTAAGTAAAAATACCTCGGCTAGTGTAAAACTTGAACTTACCTTTAACGTCTCGTTCACCCTCTCGGTTCTTCGCTACGTTGTACTTCATACTGATGTAAGATCCTAATCCGTCAAGTCTTTTTGACTCTTCTATGTCACCATTTTCTGCCCACATAAGGATGATTACATCTGCATCGTTCTCAATATCGCCGGAATCCTTCAAGTCGTAGATGGCTAGACCACCTTCTCGGCGAGCTCCCTCTCTGTTTACTTGAGAAAGTAACAAGATACCTACGTCTAACTCAAGAGCAAGTTGCTTGATGGTGTGAGATATATTAGCTACTGCATCGTTCTTTGATTGGTTCTTAGAATTGAAAGGAATCAATTGTAAGTAATCTATTACTAATAGCTTTACCTTATGTCGGCGAACCATAGTCCTAGCGTGAGAACAAAGCTCTCCAATGTTCTTAATGCTGTGCACTGTATAGATGGGCATACCCTTGAGACTCTCACATCCTTTGCGTACTTTCTCCATTCTTTCTTCATCTATCACACGGTCCTTAATTTGGCGTAGGTTAGCTTGGGACTTGGCTGTAATCAATCTTTCAAGTACTTGCCTTCTAGGCATCTCTAGGCTGAATATGCCGCACCCTACGTTGTCCTTAAAGGCTGAACGAGCTACGATATTAAGAGCTAACTGGGATTTACCACAAGAGGTAGGTGCCGATATTACGACAACCTCTCCAGCCCCTATCCCACCGTTGCCTAGCTTGTCATCTAAGTGTGGAATATGAGTCTTGACTACATCATCCTTCCACTCTCCAGATAACTGCTGTTCAAACTTCTCTTGGATTTCATCAATAGCGGTATCTATCGTCATATCAAAACCAGTTGTGGTTTCTAGATTAAGTAAAGAACCCTCCACCTCTCCACGGATAGTCTCCGTTTCTTCGGATTCGTCCTCGGCTTTCTCAAGAGCAACCTTAAATGTCTTGATCATCTTGCGAAGGTTTGATTTCTCCTTCACAACATTGGCACAATTATTAGCATCTAGTGTAGATGTGTGCTTCTCCATCAAAGTAGTAATCATTGTCATCCCGTCAACATCGTCAAAGGTAGAGGAACGTTTGAGCTCCTCCACCAATGAGATTTCGTTTAGGGGTTCGCCTTTTTTGGCGAGAGAACTGACACTTTGAAAAACTAAGTTATGTCTATAAAGATAAAAGTCTTCTGAATTTATCTTGTGAGCTATGCTGTCATAGAAGTCACTACTTCCATCAGCTAGGCAGTGAGCAAGGACTCTCTCCTCGGCATCCACATTCTTTGGTATCTTTAATTCGTTTTCTTCCATCATCAATTTGTTCTTTCATAACTCTTAGGCATTGACCTAAATACCTAAGGTGGTTCTTTTTTTCTGTTTCAATTTTGTTTTCATTTGCCTCTTTTTGTAGGTGTATTGCGAGGTCAACTGCATCGTATAGGTTGTTGAGAAGTTCTTTAGTCATAGAGTACTATCATATCATTTGAGTCTATTTTAATTGTGTATATCGTTTAATTCTTGTGGTAACTTGTTGTCCTCTATAGCCTTAAGTGTCCATAGCCAACAAGCCATATTCCAAAGTACTGCCCCGAAGTGATCTTCAGTGGTGTCATTATCTCTGCATTGCATAAGATGTCTGTACGCCGCATCGCAGTATCTTGAAGTAGGAATACCCTTGCGCCAATTATCTGGTCCGTACTTAGATGCTCCGTCCTCGAAGCGTCTAGCCATAGCAGTAATAGCACAAGTGGGTATCATACTAGGCAATCCTTTGCCTTGCATAGAGTCTCGAACCGCCCCCGTATCGAAGGCGGTCCTAGCTCCAGAGTCCGGTAAGGAATCGCTCATTAGAACGGATCCTCTTCGGATGCTACTACTTCTTTCTTAGTCTGCTTCTGAGATTCAGAAACTGATAGAGAGAAGTATTTGCCAACCTTGTCACTTGTCTTTACCCAAGCGGCTAGTTGGTAGTCTGTGCCTCCTACATTGATAGTTCCACGAAAGTCTGGTTGACGTTCGTTTTCTTTATCATTTTTGAATAGGGCACCTTTATCTGTATTATCGTATTTACTCATTGTTATTATTATTATATATTAAAAATTACATTAAACCATCGAAGGCATCTGTCTTTTGAACTGCCTTGGTTGGTGTCTTAGATTTAGCAACGGCTTTCGGTTGGGACTTGCCGTGATCATTAGTAGCGTCTGCATCTTTGGTATCGTCAATAGCGAAGAGACCATTGAGAGCGTACTTACGAGCGTAAGAACTGGCTGATCCAGTAATCTGTGCATCGTCCATACCCTTCTTAGTTTCTGCTTCTCTAGCAAAAGCTGACACTTCTGCTATCACATCGTGATCGCAAAGCATTGCAGTTGCTTTAACATATACTCTACCTCCGACCTCTACTACATCGTCTGATATAGTTAAGTCACAGTTGTACTTCTTTAATAGAGGCTTGATAGCTTCTAAGATGTCCTCGGCTGATCTGTATTTGTACCCGCCGAATTTATTAGTTTGTCCTTTCGGAGCTTTTAGTTCCGTCTGAATGGAACTAAGTATGTTAGTTGTATTTGTTTCTTTTGTCATTGTTTTATTATTTGTTTATAGAGTTCTGTTCTCTCCTTTGCATTCTTGCATTTCGAGATATCGTCTCTGTTTGTGCCAAATTTTAAGAGGATGTCAAGCTGTAAATCCTTACTTAGTGAATAAAATCTTTTATACAGCTGTCTGAATCCTTCCGGATGTAGTAAAGTTAAGTCATCTTGTTCGAGGTACGAAGCCATATTTCGTAGGATGGTGGGCAGAGAAGCCTTCTTAGCGCCACGAGAAAGCCTCTTAAAGGCGTTTTCTATACGACCAAGTAAGGCATTACCCTCTGAGGACACAACGCCCCGTACAAAGCCACTGGTGTGGTTGTGATCCACTACCCAATTTGAGGTTTTGTATTCAACAAGTGGGCACTTCTTGGGTGCATTCTTCTTACGCCACTCGGCGAGCTTTGATTGAGGTAAATATTTCATTAGTAATCGTCTGTTAGTCTATGACAGTTAGCACATAGGAGTTCACACTTGTGTAGCTCCTCTATTAATTTAGTTCCGTAGCTTCTTAACTTGGAAATAGTTTTAACTTTAGTACTGGGATCAATGTGATGGCAGTCGAACTGTCTTGGCTCTCCCTCAAACCCACATCTGTTACACTTCCATCCGCCGAAATGATTAGATATTATATCCTTATATCTTTTCACTTGGGCTGAGTTCTCACAAGCTTTACAACTTGGTTTATATTTCTTTGTTCCGTTAGGAGTTTTACCATTTCCATAGAATTTATCTAGTGGTAACTCTTCGTTACAAGTCTTGCAGAATTTAGTAAGGTCTTTCATTTAATCCGTGGGTACTTCGTTGACTTCTAGTATTTGTATCCTTGCTCCCTTCTTAGTTGTAGCGTAACCATCTTTGTCTGGCTTAGTAGGGGATATATACTTTAATGCTTGTGCCTTGTCCCTAGCCCACTTCACTTGGTATCCACGATAGTCGGTGTGCATATCAAAGTGCTTGTAAATTATTTCGTATTTGTTCATACTCCCTCGTTGCTATACATTATTATAAATCCTTGACCGGCGTTGACTCCCATTACATTGTAGTCAATCCATTCAACCGCTTCTTCTTCTGTCATTTCACTGTCTTCAATGAAGCATTCAATCATTCGATCGTAATCGTAGATGTAGTACCCACTGTGGCTTACTCCAACAATGGCGTAATCGAGTCCGTCAAATTGTATTGCGTCCTCGGCGTGTATTAATTCTTCGTAGTATTCTAAGTTTGGGTTATCCATTTTTGTTTTTTTTCTTTTTATTTTTCTTAGGTTTGGGTGTCATTCGTTCGACCCAATATGTTTTAGCTGAAAGTTTTGCACACTCAAAATAATGGTTGAACTCATCGTCCGACCATTCGTAGTGGTAGTGTTCGGCGGTGTTAGTATCGATACAGACTGATCGTACCTTTGGAAAGTAATCAAGCTTTAGTTTTTTGGCGAGCATTACACTCTCGATGGCTAACTGTTTGCAATCCTTAGGATAGAACTTACCCTTGCCATCTCTGCAACTTCGGCACTTGTAGTCCGCAAGGAATACTTTTTCTTCTTTATCTATTCCTATGAAGTCAATGCTACCAGCAATCTTGAATCTACTGTCTGATATAATGTACTCGCAGTCAACGACTTGCACACCTTCTTCGTTTACCCAATCAATGAAAGGCTTTGCCCAATCATCGTAAGCACTAGCTTCACCTTCTCCGTCCATCAACCAATCCTCGATTCGTTTGTGAACTGATGTACCGAACTCACTGCTTGAGATCATAGCTCCAGTAAATGGATGCTCCCGAAATCCATAGCACCATTCTCTCAGTACGGAATAATGTTGGGTAGGATGTTCCCTAGCTAGTTCAACTAACTTTTTGGGCATATAAATACTGTCGAGGAAATCGTCTTTAACTATTCCGAGTACAGTTGTTACGGATGGATACGCTCGTCCCTTCTTGAGGGCTTGGTGTGGCGTTGTGACATCCTCTAAGAACTGAGGTGTTTTAGCTGAGGTATAAAAGTGACTCATTATTTTTTAGTTTCTTTTGGTTTATTTTCTTTGGCTCTTTTTCTAGTAGAGCTAAAATCTATACCATCAAAGTTTTGATCATATAGCTTTTGATTATATCCTTTCTTTGAAGACATTCCTTTTCCCATAATAAAAGCCCTCCCACGAATGAGAGGACTTGTCAAGTAGATAGTAGTGGCTACGGAATCTTATCGATTCGGCGAATGTTATATCCTTCGGTTGCGATCAGCCCAAGATTTTTATATATCTCTACGGCTTTAGCACCCTCTGCCATAATCTTACGATTGCGTTCTATTCTTTCTATATTGTTCTCCCATTTGTCCACGAACTTACTGTTCGATTCTTGAGAGTATGTTATTGAGTTATCTTGTTCAATCATATTATAGTTCCTCCATATCCATTAAGGGTTCAATAGCTTTACGGATACAATCCTCGCTGTAATCCATACACATTAAGATGTCGCTGTCTAGGTGTACCTCTATAGCTTTACAGATAGGGTCTTCATCTTCAGTCCATAGATAATTGATACTGAGTTTCATACTAGAGATAAAGCGTAGTATATCTTCGGCGTTCCTAGGTGGCAACGGCTTTGGGATTCTTTCGCAGTAGTAGTCTCCATTGATTAAGTCCCCAACAAACTTAGTGTCGAGAGATCCTAGTGTATTTCTAACTAGGACGAAGGCATCTTGTCCCAAGGAATCAGCGACTCCGTCTGGGTAGATGTAGAATTGTATTGTATTATCTTCTTTCATAAATTATTCTTGTTCGTAGTAAATGCTGTGTATTCTGTCAGCTTCTTTGATTCTGTCGGTAGCCCAGTTGCATTCAAAGATACCTTGTCTTTGGTCTTCCTTTTGGTCTTTTACCATTTGGATTAGTACAATGTCAACAAGTTTCTCCAGTTGCTCTGTGAACCTCGGCGAGTAACGCACCTTGTGTGGTGCATAATGTTGGGCAACTTCCAATGCCCTAGCTTTTACATTTTGTTTATTAAGATAGCTCATAAATTATTCTATTTCAGTTTGTATTTCAGTTTGTTCTGCTACAGTTAGTTGCCCTATTACATTTTCTAAACAATCAAGGATTGTTGTGTCCGTGCCGTCATTGTCTTTCGGCATAGATAATATGTTTTTGGGTAACTGTCTTTTAATATCATATAGATCGCAAAGACAATCTTGTATTTCTTCTAGTTTCATATTAAAAATTTACTTCTATGTTTATGTTATGTTTTCTGATCCCATCGTATTGGAAATCATTATCTGCTACCATTTGGTAGGCTTCATCACGAGTTCTAGCTTTGATATAGTAGCTCTCGGTTACAACGAACTCAGTTAGACTAGGTTCATTAGGTTCATTTTCGGCGTGTGTGTATTTCATAAGAATCTTATCCAGTGGTAGTCTTGATCTACATCTAATTTAGTTTCATTCCATTGTTTTTGGAATCCCTCTATGCTATAAACGAATCCTTGAGATTCGGCGATTTCCATAAAGTGTTCATCTGAATACATTGATGGACAATCATCTGTATGACTTTCGTCAATTATATATATTTTCATAATTTTATTTCGTTGATTATTAATTGGTTAGCGTAAGTCAAGACATTTGGTGCTTGACACATATTTTATATTGAGTATAATTAGGTAAGAGCGATACCTTTAAGACATCGATTCTACCCCTTAGAGCGTAGCGAAAGTCGCAACGGAAAGCATATAACATCTCGATAAGATGCGTGCGTTGTATGTGATGTGGATCAAGTGCGTTTCGATTGAGTTGCATATGTGGCTTCTGATTTCGATTTAAGGATAGGTCTATCTACTAGTCTAGATTAGACTAATAAGTAACATTACCAAGAAGATTGCGAACCCAGAAGTCAAGCCAATTAGCAATCCCTCTAGGAGAGCCATAGTTTCTTTTGTTTTATTCATTTTCCTACCTCACTTTCATATAGGTAGTCGGCTCTGTCATCTACTTCGGTTTCATCTCTGTACTCTTCGGCGAAGTTGTCCCATCTAGGTATCATTTCGGCGATTATCTCAGCGACTTTATTTGATTCCTCTTGAAAGGATACGACATCTTCTACGACCTCGTAGTCCTTGAGCCAACCTAGAATAAGACATTTTACATCTTGCTCTAGGTCTTTCATTTGTTCTGTAGTTATGTATTCCATAATCTTGCTTAGTCTTGCTCCTTTTCTATCTGCTCTATTTCCATTGATCCCTCCCAGTAGTCGCAATCAACTTCGTTATCGGAGCTATAATTTCCAAGAGCTAAGTCTTGGGCTTCGTCCTTGTTATGGGCTTCAACCTCGACTTCGTAAGTGACAATATCTTGCCATTTGACAATGTATTTATTTTGTTTGTTTGCGAAGTTTACTTCGTCAACTTCTTTTGTTTCGTTATTTTTTTTCATATTTATTCTTAGTTAATTGTTTGAAGTTGAACATCATCATAGCCTTTAGATTTCCATTCTCTTAGGGCTGATTCTGCGTCTAATAAGTTTGTGTAGTGATCATCAATACCACCTACCCAAACAATGTATTTTGTTTTGTTATTTGCTTTCATATTATTCTTTCCAGTTAGGATTATTGCTTACATAGATTCTGCCCTCCGAGATAGTTTGATTCTCATAATGGCTTGCCATTGCGTCTATGGCTTCGCTTGTTAGATTTTGGCGATCTAGGTCTCTATACCACTCATCAAGCCCTTGTACATTGCGTACTGCGTCAGCAAAGTTAGGCTTGGTTTCATAGTTCTTTATGAACTCGGTTAGTTCCTTTCGGAACTTCTTCTTCTGTGTTTCTTTCATAATTTATTCTTTTGTTTCTGATTCATCAGCGTCAATGACATATGGTTCATCAGCCTCTAGGACTTCAATATCCATTACTTCATATTCGCCGATCTTAACTTTCTCTATAGCTTCTTCTTCACTACGAGCGTAAACGCCGAATCTACGAACGGCAGTTATACCTTGATCTACATCAAAGTAAATCGGTTTATCATATACCTTGTCACTTTCACTTGGGCGATAAGGCTTTGATTGTTCGATAAGAAATTCCCTATAACTTTTGATGTAATCAATATGCTTTGGGTACTTCTTAGAAAGTTCTTTATCTTTAGAACCTTGTCTAATTAGTCTTTCGATTGTTTGTATTTCTGTTTCCATAAGTATTTTTTCTATTTATTAGTGGATAGTATCGGTGGCTTGAGTCAAGGCTTTTTATGTAGTCCTCAATCGGCACACCTTTTTCTATCGCTTCTTTGATTAAATGTTTAAGATGCATTGGTTCTTTCTGTGTTAAAGTATCTTCGCTCTGCTTCGACATCTGAATCGTAGTCATTACTACCATCGTCTTCATCGTACAGTAAGCTCTTAATATTGGACTCCCCAATGTCTCCAAAGTCTCGCTTGAAAGCATTGCATCTGTTCTCAAGTCTAGGTAAGATCATCGATAAGTCCGTTGTCATTTCTTCAAGCAATGTTTCTGCTTGGCAACATCTGATCATTACGCACTCCAAGATTAACTGCATCTTGGTTTTCTTTTCTTCGTCCCTTTCAAGATAGTCCTCGAAAGCTTCGTGAAAGTTGTGCATATAATGTCTTTGAGATAGGCAAAGGTTTACCCACTTTCTGAATTTTTGTATTTCTTCTTTTGTCATAATTTAGTCCTTTGATATTTCAGCTTCAAGTATTTCATCGCCTTGGCAATCTTCGAAGCAATCGTATATGTTATGTTCGTGAATCTTTTCATCGTTATCTCTCACTAGTTGTATCGCTTCCTCAAGTGAGTTAGCACTACCTCTAGGTATTCTGTAATGCGTGTGATGCTCTTGTCTAAGCCACACGCTATAGTGTTCGCCCTCTTGGGCTACTGTTACTTTTGTTTTTGCTTTTGTGTTTGTACTCATAATTTTTTACACTCCTCTTGTTGTAGTTTTTCAATTACATTATCTAAACAATCTCCGACTGTCATATATGTATTGATTGTGTTATAGCTTTTGCCATCTATAGGCGTAGCCATTTCTGAACTAGATATATTTTCGCTTATATCTTTTAAGTTCTCTAGACAGAATTGTATGTCTTGTATTCTCATAATTTTTTCTTTGGTTAGTGTTTAGTCCTCATCTTCTTCGTATTCATAATCTGAATTACTGTGTTGGCTGATGTCTCTATAAACATCTGCTAGATATTCATATCTGTTCCTTTGGCACTCAGCATTATCGATCAGCTCTCTTAGCTTCTCGAACTCCGAATGCCAATGGCTTATATCTTTTACTATATAATCGTACTCACCTAGTTCGTCCGATGTAAGGTACTTTTTTACCCTTTCTCTTTTTTCTTTATCTGTTCCTATACTCATAATTTTATTTCGTTGATTATTAATTGGTTAGCGTAAGTCAAGACATTTGGTGCTTGACACATATTTTATATTGAGTATAATTAGGTAAGAGCG
>ENA-UZWU01001593-UZWU01001593.1-metagenome-genome-assembly--contig:-Day-4--1m-contig-1593_pt1 | contig 12703 bp, 20 predicted proteins | sample MGYA00260345_ERZ794905 | MGnify/ENA metagenome assembly ERZ794905
TAATGCTTGATAGATAGGTTTCCAATTTAACGTATAACTCATATCTTCAAAAGTAAATCCAGGGGCCATCCATGTGCCTTCTTTAGCAAATTCTCTTGCTGTAGCAAAGCCGTGTATTATCTCTGGTTGTAATTTTTCAAACGTTTCCATATCGAGATATTTTTCCATATCAAAATATGGTGTTCCGTTGATTCCTCTATTTGCCATAATTATCTATCCATTCTTTTGGTATTGTATCAAGTAATAATTTTCCGTTATTTATTGCATGATCTCTTAATATAACTTGATGAACTAACGGACTAGGTGGCTTACCAGGAAGTATATCAGCTATTGCTTCAGTTTGCATTTCACTTAAATCTAATGTTTTAACATCAGGCCACTGAATAAGTTTTATTAGTACTCCATTAATTTCAACTGGGTAATGCGCCCTAATACCTAATTCAGGTTTAGGCACAAAGCTCCAATTATTTTTTTCTGCAATAGTCTTTGCTCTTTTAACTAGTTCACTAAGGTACATTTTGTCTTGATCAGGACATCTGCCTATTTCAGTACCTACTCGTATTCTGTACAAACTGCAATATTTTTTTACACTATTAAATTCTTGTATTTCAGACAAACAGTATTCTAATTGATCAAACCCTTCAAGAGTATAACTAATATTCTTTATTGTTAGACCCATTGCTATACAATTATCTAATCCGTCTTCTTGCTTACTGCGTACAGTATGTCCTTGATAGTCGGGGTGATTAAGACCAAATGCAAACATAACATTATTGAATTTTGTAAATTGACTAGCGTAATCAATTCTACTCAATTTAACACCATTAGTTAAGATCATAATACCACGAGGTTTACCTGGAAGTGCTTGTATAGCAGTTATTAATTCAGGCAAATCTTTTCGTGTAGTAGGTTCTGCTCCAACTAATGCAACAGGATATCCGTCATCAGGCCAAGATTTAATTGTTGCTAGTATTGATAGTATTCCTGGGTCTATAGATTTATTGTCAGGTTCTTGATAGCAATGCGGACATGCTAGATTACATTTATTAGTTGTTTCAATAAAATAACTAGCCAGCGGATGCCATGGATAGTTGTAATTTAAATAAAACTCTGCATCAGGTTCAACAAGATGTTCGACATGTCCGTGTTCGGGACAAGTTTTACTTAACCATATCTGATCATCTCTTATAAATCTTATAGCGGGTATATGACGATAACATTGTTCACAGATTGATAATGTGTCTTTTAAGTTGCTCATTAAGTGCTCACATTTTAATTATATACTCATATTTACCTATAAATATTCGTAAGGAGTAACGTTATGGAGTATTATTGGAACAATGTACCAGGGTCCGGACTTTGCAGAAACAATTTAATTTATACTAGTTTAATTAGTAAAGATAAAAAAATGTTCTGCCAATGGTATTATAATGATGAAAACTATCATGGCGGACAAAATCAAGTAGTAGACTCTAGTTTAATGCAAGAAAAATTTGACAGAGAAGTTGAATACTTACTGTGTATGCAAAAACATTGTCCGCAATATATTCCAGAAATTATAGATATAGATACTGAGAAAAGAAAAATATATCTAAAAATACAAGGTCCTGATTTTTGGGAACTTGCAGGGTGCGATCAAGAAAATTATGATAGCGTATTACCAGATTGGCAAGATCAAATGCTTGAAATTATACAGGCACACAAAGACTTAGGTATTTACAAATACAGTATGCACCCTAGTAGTTATTTTGTAGTAAACGGAAAGTTAAAAAGCATCAACTACTTTTTTGCATATAACGATAAAGAAGGTCCTATTAGTATAGCAGATCATTCTAGTCATATCTATAGTACACGTCAAGAAGAAATGCGAAAGCATATTGAATCGTTGGGTATTGAATGGGATACTCCTCAACCCTTACACTTATTAGAACAACTATGTTGGGAAAGTTTTCGGAAGAATTATCCTAACGACTTTATAGAGAAAGCTAAATGTATAAAATAATTCCTTGGAACAAAGACCTAGACTTAACAGATTTTTATAAAGAAGCTGAACAAAGAGGGTTTGTAAATAACGCTAGTCAAAAAGCAATGATAGATTGTTTTCGTAATGAAGACGAATGGCAAGTTTGGATTTTATATTATAATGATCGTGCTGTTGGTAGTGTTGCTGCTCATAGTATAGAAGAAGGGTATCGCATATGTGCAAGAACATGTGCATTTACTGATTTAATGCCAGTTGTATCTACAAGGACACGTACAGGAATTACTACACATCAACATGTTACAGCACAATTTTTTATGCCTGCTTGTATCGAATGGGCGAAAGAACCTATGTACATTACAACACATCCTAGTAAAGTAGGAACACAACGACAGGTACATACTATATGGGGACCAAGTCTAGAAAAGACCGGAGTTCTTACAAAAGATTTTGAAAAAGATTATCGAGGTCATGTACAAACATTTTGGAAATTAAATACTGACGTATTTTTAGACCAATTAAACAAATATCCTAGATGGTAATATTAGTTTAAGTCTACCCAAGCACTACCAGTATAACCTTGGAACTTAGTAACATCAGTTACAAATACCATCATACCTGCTGTTGGAGCTGTAATAGCTGTATCTCTTGCACTAGCGTCAGCATATATACCTGGAGTAATAGCACCAGGTGATTTAAATGTACCTTCTTCGCCAAACATGTATGAATTATATGTACCAGCACCTGCACCAACAAGAAGTGTTGCACTAGATTTAGGAAAATCTTCAGTAACATCACCGTCGGCTGCAATTGATGTGTATAGTAATCCTGAAACTTTTCCTTCTCCGGAAACAGCATCATATGCAGATATTTTAAAACCGCCTACTACATCGCCTGCTAAAATAGCAGTTGGAGCTTCAACTGAACCTCTAACAGAAAGGAAATCTGTATATGGGAATCCACCAGCGCCACCGTCAGTAACAGACGTAATCTGTACCGGTGTTCTATTGTTGTTTTCTAAAACAATAGCACCAGTAGGACTACTTGATTTAATTATGTTTGTAACAACACTAGTTGTTGCTACACTATTATTAGTAGCGTCAACTATTAATGCTGAATTAGCATCAGCATATACGTTACCAGTTAACTCACCAGTCAAGTTACCTGTTACATCACCAGTTACATTACCAACTACTGCGCCAGTATGTGTACCTGCACTGTCACCAGTCAAATCGCCAGTTACGTCACCAGTAATATCAATTACATAAAGTGCTCCTGGTACAATTCCGGAGCCTTCTGTAGAAGCATCATCAGCAGGAGCAAAATGTGTTCCGTTCCATTTTAGTACTTGTCCAGTAGTTGCAGGAGTAGTAAGATCTATGTCTGATAACTGATCAATACTTTTGTCGCCTAATCTAGTTGCATCACCAGCTTCAAATACTGTTGAACCAGCGTTGTATACTAGACTGTCGCCGTCTGTTAATGCTCCAGTTATTACGTTATCTAAGTCATTTAACTCTAGCGAGTTGTTTGCAATATCAACTGCTATACCGCCTAACGTTGTACCATCCCCTACATACAATTTACTTGTGTCTGTATCCCAAACCGGCTCACCAACTGCTGGTACGTATGCAGTTCTTTGCGCTGTGGTTCCTCTTAATACTTTTAGTGCCATTTTTATTTAACTCCTGATAAACTTTAGACAGTTTCTTCTTATACTGTATTTATGCCAAACAGGAATTTATTTTCTCTTCTTCATAAATTGTCTAGTACGTTTTTGTACATCACGCTTAACTTTATCAATATTAACTATAAAGTTAACACCTTTAATAGCATCTTGGTATTCTTCCATTAGATCTTCTAATGTTGCTTCAAGTTCGTCTGCACCTCTTGGATCGTCGATAGCACGTGGGTCAACATCTACAACCCACGTATTACCGTCATCAAAATGTACTTCAACTGCTTTGATATATTGAATAGGAACTACTTCGACATCGATAGTACCAAGTACTTCTGGCCATTTTTTAATTACGTCTTTAGAAAGTTTATTTCCTTTAGCCACCGGTAGCAGTCTTCGCTTTGGCCTTCTTTTTAACAGTTGGCACTAATTCTTCTGCTAATCCTCTTAACGCCTTTGCTTCTTTATAAAGAGCGTCTGCTTGTGATCTATATTGAGCTGCTAAATCTTCGTCAGTTAACACTTCGGATGTTTGCGTAGTTTCTTCTACTACTGGAGCAGGCGCTTGGGCTGTTTCCTGAGTAGCTTCGCCGGCTTTAGCCGCTAAGTCTGCAACAGTTACACCTTGTTGTTCTGCAACTATTTGATTTAGCTCATTAAGAGGAATACTTGACGTTGTATTAGGAGTTAATTCAATTTGACTAGTAGGTACTTTTTGTAGTTTACCCATACGATCAAATTGTACTAGCATGTTTCTGCCGTCTGACAAACGAGTTCTAAACATTGCATCAGCAAGTTCTCCTGCGTTTTGTCCTGCATTACTTTCAATTAACTTCATAAGTGTTTGGTGATCAGGCGAGTCAAGTGTATCAGTAAACACTACTAAGCAGTTATCAGCTTCGTTAGGAACGACTCTGTATGCTACTGCGCATTTACGTTGATCTTTAATAGACCTACCTACATGTTTTAATTCTGCCATTGTTTATTCTCCTTGTGGAGCACCTTCGGCTTGTGCTTCTTGTGCGGCGTTCTGTTGTTCTGCTACTGCATTTAAAAATGCTTCTAGCTTAGTATACACTGTACCGACAGTTGTCATTTCGTTTGGTTTAAAAGCGCCACGTTGACTAGCAACATCAATGACTGATTTCATTGCTGTTAGATCTTGAATAGTAAGATCCGGTGCTTGTGCTTCGGTAGCTGGTGCTTCGGTTGCGTTAGTTTGTTGTTCGCTCATAATAGTTATTCTCCTATGTTAATATATATATGCGCATATTATTTATTTGTACTTCAAATGTGGACAAGCCAACATGAAATAACTTGCTTCTTTAGGCTGTTCAAAACCTACTTTAATCACATTAGTAACATTGCCACTTTTAATATCGACATCTTTACTAATATGAAATCTTCCTTTTAAGTTCTCTTTAATCCATTTAGTTAAACTACTTTCTAGATTATAAACTATTTCGGTACTAGTAACCTCAAAATGAGGAGGACATAGATCTAACTGTCTCATGTCTAAATAATCTAAAGGATTAGGAATTCGTTTTTTGTTCATGCAGTTAATTCGTAATGTGCAGTTTGACCAAAAGGCGCCTGTACATTCTTATCATGATGTGAATGAACAATAAAAATTGTGTCACAGTAGTCCGGATCGCCCCAGCTATCCCAAGCGTAGCCGTCTGTAAACATAATGAATTTCTTAGGCTGTATATCGTGTTCTTTCATGTACTCCCAATTAACCATAAAGTCTGTGCCGCCGCCGCCCATGATTTCGTATTCTAACAAATCACGTCCGTCATCTGCACTAAAGTCGTCTTCGTTATACACCTTAGTATCAAAGCACCATAACTTAATCGTATAGTCTTGGTATTCTTCCATAATACCTTTAACTTCTCCTAAGAAGTCTTCAGCTTGCGTATTACCAATTGAACCGCTCATGTCAATAGCAACACAAATATCAATTGTATCTTGTAAGTTTTGTCCTGGAAGAATAGCACCTGTATGCCAACTTTTTCTATTAGGACGAGCAAAACTAAAGTCATGTTTGATAGTACTTTGTATTTGCATACGCAACAGCTCACGCCAGTTCATTTTAGGCTCAGTAAGCTCTTTAATCATACGCATAACACCTGCAGGAGTGTTACCAGCGCCTGCACTTTGTGCCGCTGAAATCATATTTTCTTTGATTTCGTCTTTAATTTTCTTCAAATCATCTTTAGTGTACTTAGGCTTTTTAGAGCTAACAGAGTTGCCGTTTGCATCTTTTGTATCTTCTCCGTCACTATTGCCTTCGCCTTCACCCCAATCAAGGTGTTCGTCTAATAGTTCGCCTAGTGCGTTTAATTGATCTTCGTCATACTTGTCTTTTAGATCATCGTATACTTCTTCTGATGTCCAGTTTTCGTATTTAAAGTCTTGATAGCATTCAACGATACTAGGCTTTTCACCAATGCGATCACGTACTAGTACATTGTTTACAATATAATCTTGTGCAATATTAGATAGCATTGCATCTAAGTCTCGACCCTGCCAGTAACGGCGTTCTAAGTGATCAAATACACAGTGTAGAATTTCATGTGCAATAACAAACTCAATTTCTTTGTTATTCATTGCGTTAAAGAATTGTGTATTATAGTAAAGGTTACGTCCGTCTACTGCGGCAGTTGGACACCAATCGTCTGCTGCCTTAATTTGTAAACGTGTAGCCATGTTACCAAAGAAAGGATGACGTAGTAATAAGCCGACTCGTGCAACAATAATACGGTCGTATACTTCTACACGCATTTCTTCTAATGCTTCCGGGGTAATATTAGGATCTGGTTGCCAGTTCTTTTTACCTATTTCTTGCTTAGACATGTGCTATATCCTTTGTTTCATTTATATGTATATTATACACTATTTACAGAGTTTGTCAACCAAAAAGAGTAAAGGCGAGCTCAAAGAACCCGCCTTTACAATGTTTTTAGTTTTGAGCGGCTTTAATGTATTTGCCATATCGATCATGGAATTCATCAAAACACTCAATTGCATCTGGATCAATTGGAAGACCGTATTGTGTAAGAGCAAGTTTAATGCCCATTACTACCAACTCGGTTTCAAAGTTATCCATGCTAAAGCGTAAAAAGTTATTAACTTTTTCGTCAAACTTCTTATCGCCTTTTGCTTCTGCTTCTTGCAACTCGTAGCAGAGTGATACTGTTAAGGAATACATAGCACTGATTTCTTTAGTATCCATCTCTTTAACTTTACCTGCAAGAATGTCAGTTGGGTTAGGCATGCGTGACGCCACTTTACGGTGGGCCATAAATTTGACAGCCAAACCTTCACCAACTGAACCACTTACAAGATCTGTAAGTGTATTCTCTTCTAACTCATCTTCAAGTAGTTCTGATACAAACGACCAAGTACGTGGCGTTGCAAAAGAACGTGAAGGCGACTTAGGATCGAAATCGTATAAATCTTTCTTTGCAAACTGTAGGTAACCTACAACATCTGCGTGTTGATTGTTAGCAGTAGCCCACTGGAACCAATCATCAAAGTTGACAGCAAGTTCTAAGTGAATAAAACGGTTAGCTAACGGAGCAGGCATTCTGTAAGTAACACCTTTGTCTGCTTCACGGTTACCAGCCGCAACAATCATTACATTGTCTGGTAATTTATATTGTCCTACCTTTCGGTTAAGAATAAGCTGATATGCTGCCGCTTGCACACTTGGCGCCGCAGAGTTCATTTCATCTAAGAACAATACAATATTGTCGTACTGTGCCGCAAACTCTTCGCTCGGAAGTTCGCTCGGCGCACCCCAAACCATTGTACCTGAATTGCTATCAAAATACGGAATACCTTTAATATCTGTTGGTTCCCAAAGTGATAGTCGAATATCAATTAAATGCGAGTTAGGAAGGTTGTTAGTAATCTGACTTACAATGTCTGATTTACCAATACCTGGGGGACCCCATAAAAATATTGGACGCTTTCTTTTAAGAGCGTGGTTAATTGATGCTTTTGCCCCGTTCGGACCAACTGTTCGTGATACTGTAGCTTCCATAATGTATTCCTCTTTGTAGTGTTATCAGTGCTAATTTCTAACTTATGTATATATAATAACATCATTACAGCAGATGTCAACCATTAAATGAGGTAAATTACAGGTTTTTTGAGCGAGACATGGCTTTTGATAAGCCGTATTTGCGTAAGTCACCACTGAAAAGAGTAAGTTCGACTGCTTTCTTTTCGTTCGTTACAGTGATACTACGGTTAGTTAAGTAGTATGGACAGTCAATAAATTGGTCTAAAAATATAATAACTTGTGTAGTTAATGGCATATCTTTAGGATAAGGTACATCATATGTTGCAAGTTCTATTTCTTGCAAAACTAGATATCCTTCGTCGGTTAACCTTAATCCGCCGTCGCCTTTGTTTCTAGTATTCTTCCACCATAACGGTAGATACTCTTTAACAGACAAATCAGTTGCAGCCTTGTCTAGTTGTTTCAAAAAGATCTTGGTATATGTTTCTTTCCAGTTCATTCTTCTATAACCACATCGCCGGTGGTTAGTCTAATTACTAGAAAGTCATTACAATCAAATAGGTCATTAAGTTTTTTAGCAAGATTATGCGCATGTCCAGGATTAGAAAAACTTGTCTTCTTATACTTAGGACCTGGATAGTTTGTTAGAGAGTTTGAACTTTTAAGATTAAATGGCTTGTTCTTATAAAATACAGCCCAGATAGCGTCAGCATCGAGTACTTGCTCAGATCTATAGTTCTTTTTGTTAATGTGCTCTAATAGCACAGTTGGCTTTGGTCTTGACATATACGTTGTCCTTTAATTAACTACGTATATATTTATCTTTTTTTAAGGCAATCTACGTGCTTTATAGCTTAATTGCGAGCAATAATAGTATAGCAATTAAAACAATATTTGTAAAAAAGATACCTATTGCTAGTATTGTATGATACCAAATCCATCTTGTTTTGTATGCATTTTCGATAGTAACTTCTTCTGGGTCAATGTCGTCTGCCATAATATCAATAACTTTATTTTTTTTCTTAGGCTGCCCTATATGATTTATATCGTCTATAGTTTTATGTGCTTCTGCCCATTGCCTATCTGCTTCTCTTTGGAATCCCCACTCTAAAAATTTATCCCACATAACTTTATCCGGTTATTTAATCTCCCCAACTAGACCCACCGTCCATTTGGATTTCAATCGTTTCTTCTTCTTTGTTCTGATTGTTCTCTTTAACTAATTGTTCTAATTGTCCATGTAATCTTGACATAACAATACCTAGTGTAAGTGCTAGGTTCTTAGCAGTATTTATATCCAGCCGTACTTCTTTAGCACGACTGTTATCAGCAAGTTTTACTGTTTGTATATATTTTTCAATAGTAGCTGTATTAAGATCATCGTTTGTTTGCACGACTTAACTCCTGTCTCATTTCAACTTCATTACCCATTGGGCCTACAAATGTGTAACGTTCTAACGTAACTAACTTAGGACAAAAACTTTTAACCCAGCCTTTGTCAAAGCGAATAATATAATACCCTGCACAATATAAACTTTTAGACTTTTTACTTTTTGTAAAGAGAGGAAGTTTTTGTTTTACATCATACATTACATTATAAGGCGATGTACTAGTTGGATAACCATATACTTCTTTATTAACTTCTAACTTAGCAGTCTTATCTCTTTCAAAAATTGTTTTACCAAGTTGCTCTTCAATTTCTGTTTTATTATCATAGAACTGAACAGACTCACCTGTTGATAACATAAAACGATCGTCAGCTACAGATATTGTACCTACTCTTTCGCCATCGTTTTCGACAATCCAAAATTTATTCTTTAATACTGTTTTTGCTTTTATACTCATTTAGGATACCTTGCTTGTAACGGTTCAGCATAGTATTGTGCTTGATCTGCAATACGTTGCATATCCCATTTAGCACAGAACTTCATAAGACGCATACCAACCTGCAATATGTTCTTAGGCTCTACTTCGTTAATAGTGTTATCAATAATTTCTCTAATATCTGCAGGTTGTGCAGTTAAATCACAAAGTACAACATTACGTTGATAGTCATCTAGTACACGATGCTCTACACCTTCATGATCAGTCCAACGCTGTAACATCATATTGTTCCAGTTGTAACCTTTGTTGTTTTTATCTTCGTATGCTTCAATAAGACCTACTTTGTTCTTAGTACCTTTCTTGCGTACACCAGGGTAAGCACTAAACACATTGTCACTTGTGTCACCACGCATACACTTCTCAAACAACATAAAGTCGGGCTCAGGTGCAGGCTTAGGTTCTTTAGTTTTCTTATCAATTACACGGTCGCCTTTGTCTGTAAAGTAGCCTTCGTGTGTAATTGTTGTATTACTTACACCGTTGTATTGTTTACAGTTAGGTGCAATAAGTTGTGCAAAGTCACCGTCAGTACTAATAATAACATGATTGTCATTAGGGTGTGCTTGCACCCAGCCAGCAATAAGATCATCTGCTTCAAGTTGCGGATGTCGCATAGTAGTACAGTTAGTCCTGTCTTGTACAAACGTCTTAAACTCGTCAAAGATTTCCCAAAACAATGTATCTTCTTCAGACTCTACTAAGGTCATTTTATCACGTGCAACTTGCCTGTTACGCTTGTATGGCTCATAAAAGTCCTTGCGCCAGCTACGGCCTTCTAAGCAGAACACAACATGATCTGCATCAAAGTCTTGCCATGCTTTTTTAACACTATTAAGTGTAATGTGTAGTGCCATACCAAGTTTAGTATCAGTGTCGCCACGTACAACGTGTCGAGCTCTAAAGAAAGTATTTGCTGTGTCTACTAGTACATAAGTTGCCATTACACGCACCCCGATATACATAACGAAAAGATATCGCCATTTTGTATAAGTGCAACAAGTATTGTAATACCTAATATTTCTAACATAGTTTTGCCTTTGTGTTGTTTGTTATAACACTATTATAACACCAGATGTAGACGATGTCAATCAGTTTTATCTTTATCATCTGATTCATTTGCTTGCTCGTAATAACCAGCGTCCCAGTCCCAATGACTTTTAGATTTTATATGATGAGGATGTTGAATTCGTTCTTTACGTTCAATCTCTTTTTTCTTATCTTCTGAGTCATCCCATTCGTTTTTCATTTAAGATACTTCGCTCTTACCTTTCGATATTGGTACAACATTAATGTAACCTGCACCTCTATCAGTATCTAAATCTTCTTCCTGTAACATGTTATACACAATGTCACGGAACCAACGGTCTACAATTTCTTCTTCTGGATCGTTATCAATACCATAACCTTCTTTAATTAGTTCTTCGATAAAGTATTTGTTCCAGTCAAGTTCAAAGAATCCGTTTCGAACATTATCTGCATTTATTTTAATATCAAGTACGTTAACCCAAGGCTCTTTCTTGCGTGTTGAATAAGCCTTTGGATCTGTCTTTTTAAGAAGTTTCATTTCTTCTTCTTCAAGACGAGCCGCTTCTACTTCAAGAGCTTGTTCTTTAGCAGTAATGCCTGTTACATCTCTTACTTTTTTATTCCACCATCCCATTATAATCCTGCCTCCCTTACACGTTTTTCCATGTCAACGTGTTGTTGTTGTTTATTTTCATTACGGACTGTGTTGTTATACTCATCAAGTACCCCATGCATTTCCGAATAAGGAGATGTGTAGTCTTGGTGTAAATCTCCATCCTTTTTCCATACAGAGCTCAGCCACTTCTTGAACGTTGAGATTGTATTCTTCACTGCGTCCACCCAGCGGCATACAATATACCGGACATTCCACCCCGGCACTTCTATAAGCGTCCACAGCTTTTGCAACTTCGTTAACATCAGTAGCATCAGCAACCACAAACTTAAGATAAGTGTGACTACCGTTAACGCTGTTATACTGACTAGCAATATCAGGTTTAATAGCAGTCTCCCAAGGTTCTCCGCTAACACTAAGTTTTGGGGAACAACTCCAAGTGACTTCAAATCGTTCTTGAGATCTGATATAGTCAATAAAGTCGTCTCGTAGCTTTTGTGTAGTATTTGTTTCAAATGTGACATTTTTTAAATCCTGCATACGTGGATGTTCAAAAAGTTCTATATACAACTTTTGCCATCCTAATAGCGGTTCTCCGCCGGTTAGTATTAAGTGGACATCTTGACCATTGTCCATTGTCCACTTGCCTTCTGGTGTTAGACTTAGTAAGTGTTCAACTACTTCATCTACTGTACTATCCTTCATAAACTTTTTAAATTCGGGATAGATACTTGCATACGTATCACAACCTGTGTGTATAATAGGCAAGTCTTCAAACTTATTTACAGTTTCAATAATGTTACTTTCTAGTAATTTCTTTACTTCTGGATTATGTTTAATTTTGTTTTTTGCTTTTTCGTCTCTCATCGGTTCGTCACGTCCGAGTCCGAAATTCATACAACGAAAGTTACAACCAAATGTACGTAGGAATACACTGGGTACTCCTACATATTTACCTTCACCTTGTACGCTATAAAACGCTTCTGAATATCTTAGTTTCATAATATATTCCTATCTATCACAAGCATATGATTGTTGTAGTTTAATATTGTCCATAAACTCTTTTTTAGTACCTGCGTCATCTTTAAATGCGCCTTTCAATACAGTTGTTTGTGTAAGACTACTATGTGCCTTAACACCTCTGTTTTCAACACAACCGTGTGTTGCTTGTACATAGACACCTAAGTGTTCTGCACCTGTTGCTTTCTGTATTTCACGTACAATGTCATTTGCAAGTTCTTCTTGTAATGTACCTCGCATAGCACACCATTGTGCAATACGTGTATACTTACTTAGACCAATTAGTTTGTCACTAGCAATGATACCGATGTATGCTACACCTCTAACTATTTGGTGATGATGACTACACATACTTGTAAGTTCACTTCGTACAACTAACATACCTTCGTATCTGTCGTCACTGTCATTTGGAAATGCTGTTGCTGCCGGCATTGCTTCATAACGTCCTGCCATTAGCTCGTTGATATACAT
>ENA-UZWU01004765-UZWU01004765.1-metagenome-genome-assembly--contig:-Day-4--1m-contig-4765_pt1 | contig 12642 bp, 10 predicted proteins | sample MGYA00260345_ERZ794905 | MGnify/ENA metagenome assembly ERZ794905
GGCGGCTGAATTATTTTTAGCGGCGGCTGAATTGTTTTTAGCGGGTGCTGAATTGTTTTTGGCGGCGGCTGAATTGTTTTTAGCGGCGGCTGAATTGTTTTTAGCGGCGGCTGAATTGTTTTTAGCGGCGGCTGAATTGTTTTTAGCAGGAGCATATCTACTATTCATTACATTATTGGCACCATTAACTCTTCCATACTCAACTCTATTATTTTTGTTTGGACGTACTTGTTTTTTTGATTTATTATTATTTCTATTATTTCTTAAAGAATTATTTTTATTATTATTTGCCTTTTTCTTTGATTTAGCAAAAGGTTTGAACATAGGTCCATTAATAATATCTTCTGTTCTTTGAATAAATACTTTGGCATCTTTGGAAAACTTCTTAAACAATTCTTTATCTTTTTGGGATGGAAAAGCGATTCCTGAATTATGAACTGCTTTCCATGCTGATCCACCTTGTAAAACACCATTTTTATATACAGGTGGAGACAATTTTAGTAAATTATAATCATTCGGTTTTTTAGGAAACACTCCTGGGTTTTTTCTACAATTTGAACGACGTTTAACAAAAAAATTAACTGCTTTACTTAATGGAGAACCACCACTCGATACTTTACTTACTCCTAATTTACTTTTTGTATTACATTTAAGAAATCTTAATTCATTTAATTTTTTTGATTTTTTTGAATTATTAGAATTATTAGAATTATTGGCATTTAATCTCATCACAAAATCCGAAGCAGGAGAACCACCTTTTTTAAGTTGAACCATAATAATATTAACAAATATTATTATTTATCAAAATCCAATAAAATTAAATTTACACATTATTTTCAAGTTCACTTAATTTAGAAATAAATTTTGGATGTTCCAAATCATAACTATACACATTTTCATCTGTATCTATTAAATAATATTGTCCATCTATTTTCTTTTTAATCATTGGTACATAATCTTCATTATCCTTATAAATATGATCCTTCCTTTTTCTACCACGAGTACCCTTTACTTTCGGTTTATAATTGGCATCATCTACTCGACCGTGTGGTAGATTCTTTTTATGACTTAGACAAAAATCCGATTCTGGTTGTTTACTTCTAGTACATTGATTCCCATCACCTTTTCGTCCCATACAGGTTTTATCTTTATCCAATTTTTTTCTAGATCGCTTTTTAATACCTAAATTAATAGCCAACTTAGAAGCATCCAAATTATAAAGAGATTTCAACTCATCAAATGTAATTTCTGGATATTTTTGTATAATCAATCCAAACACTATATTCAATTCATCGTTAAATATCTTAAGCAAATGAGACGAAATAATAGGTTCAATGTCGTAAATATTAGACATGTTATTCTTTATTAAAATATAAAATAATTTTTAAATCAATTTTCTTTAACTCAAAATTAATAATAATATTTTACTTCACAATTTTCAAAAACTGAATCTGGATTTCCATAAAACACGATTTTAGTAGTATAATTTAAATGATATCCAGCATCATAATTTGAATTATAGTCAAATGTTCCAATTTGTCTTAAATGTATATCATATAGTTCATCAGTTCCAACGCACCAGTGATAATTCTCTCCCATTATTTGTACTTTAATATATCCATAATAATTCTTATAATCATAATCCTCTAACAATTCATGAATATATGTTGTGTACTCTTCATCTTCAATGTTGTCAATGGCATCTTCAATGGCATCATTGCCATACTCATCTCGATACTTATCTATCAATCTATTCGATATAGATAGAATTTGAAAGTCAGTAAATTTATCCTTATTATCTAATAGAAATTCAAGTTGGTCGTGAAGTCTCGTAAGAAGGTCCATATTGAATGGAATGTATTTACATAGATACAAAAAGTCACATTCAATTTTACTCTAATCATAATTTATAAAAAAAGTTTATTGTTGGTGACATTCAACACCTTCAGTCATTTCTTCTCTCATATCATGATTTTTTTCTTGCTTTGGTTCATTAAATTGTTCCAATGTATTTTCCAATACATAATTAGTATTATTAAAATCTGATTGATTTATTTCAGGTATATTATAATTTAATAATTTAGCTATATATATTTTTCGTTCGCTACTTAATTTTTCTGGAAATTGAATCTTGAATTTAATAATTAAATCCCCGGTACTATTTAACCCTTCACCCACTATTCTTTTATTAGAGTATGGATTAATAATATCTTTGACTTTTATTGTAATATCTTTGCCATCTAAATGGTCTAATTGTAATGTAAATCCACATACAGCTTCCGCTAATGAAATTTCTTTTTCTATAAATAAATCATACGTATTAATTATGTTAAAAGTAGAATGGGGTTTGAATTTTAAAATTAACACCAAATTACCATATTCATCTGCACCTATATCCTGATCAGATTCACCTTCAAAAACTATTTTTTCCTCATGTTTAAATGTATTCTTCAATTCTAATTTAAGTTGTTTCGTTTCATTTATTTTTTTGTTTCCATTACAAATACCACATTTGTCTTCATCATTTATATATTTGCCTCTACCCATACAACTACTACATGGTTCTTGTGATTGACTTATCATATTTGGACCTAATTGTACAATTCTCATAATTCTCCCATTACCATCGCAAGTTCTACATACTTGAATATTCTCACTTGACATCGTTCCTAATCCTGAACATATATTACAAACAACCTTTTTAGAATAATTCATATTCAATATAGATTCATTATAAATATCTTCTAATTTAACTTCTATCACTTCTAATCTATCTTTTGTTCTTGTTTTACGAGGTTGATGTCGGGCAAAAGGGTGATTAAACATTCCACCACCACCACCTCCACCACCTCCAAATAAATTACTAAAAATATCAAATGGATTTGGTCCACCACCTCCTCCTGCCTGTAATCCCTCTAAACCAAAATTATCATATTTTTCCTTTTTTTCTTTATCACTTAACACATCATATGCCATAGATATTTTTTTAAATTTTGTTTCAGCCTCTGGTGCTTTATTTCTATCTGGATGATATTTCATTGCCAATTTTCTATATGATTTTTTAATTTCTTGTTCTGAACTACTTTTTGATACACCTAATATATCATAGAGTTCTGTGTCTTGTTTTTGATTCCCATTGTTAAAAAACATGAAATAATAATACACATTTTAATGACTATTTTTTTAAATAGTTAATTATACTTTATAATCTAAATTAATGATTCTCTTATTAAATTTAATATTACAAACACCATTATCATTATAATCACAGGTCAGGTCAGATAAAAAAGAAATATAGTTTTCACCAGTGTTTTTATTTGTATATATCCTATCCTTTTTATTAGTTTTTATAGCCGTTTCCTTAATTTTACCTATATATTTACTTTTCGGGGTTGAATTCGATTTTTTATAATCTATATAATTAAGTTTCATTCCAATTATATTACCTCCAGATACATTATATTCTATGTTATAGATACCACTATTAATTGGCACTTGTTCTGACTGTACTGTTTCTAATTTTTTAGAATTTTCAGGTATTCTATTTTCTGGAAATTGAATCGTATTATTATCTTTATCTCTTAACATAAATTGAACTTGTTTAATATGTTTAGTGCTTGAATCTATATTCGCAATAACTCCAACTAAATAAGTTAATTCATTTGGTTTTGTTGAAACTTGTTTTCCATTTTTACATGAAAAGGCAACTTGCGATTCAATTGGCACCAGCTTCCATCCATGTTCTATTTCTTTTAATTTTGATAATTTACTTGGAATATCGACTAATTGTGTTTTCTCATATTTGTGCGCGCGCTTTAATGGTACCGGTTTCACATTACAAATATCGCAATAATCACTTTCTCCTTGTGGACCCTTTTTACCCATTGGTCCTCTGGGACCTTTCATACCAGTATTGGTTCTTATATTAAAATAAAATGAAATAGTAAATACCATTATAAACATATTAATAATAACCCCATAATAGAAATAACTAATCATATCTAATCCATAGGGCGTATAAATATTGATGTATTTAAAATGTTCATACAGTTTGTTAAGTCCAATTGAAGATAATAAAGTAATTGCCAATAATACACCGAAAACTACACGCCAATCAAAAATATTTAATAAAAATTCTTCTAACTTATTTTCCTTTTTTTTTTGTTGACTAATAAGTGTATTAGAATCTGATGTTGTATATTTTGTATATACTGATTTTAAATAATCATAGTCTTGACCTAATTCACTTGTTGATGTATCTATAGTGGAATTATTATAACTCATTATATTTAAATAATAAATTATTTGTAGTAAATATTTGTAGTAAATATTTATAGTAAAAAATAAATATTTATAGTAAAAAATAAATATTTATAGTAAAAAATAAATGTAAAAATATAAATAAAATTATAAATTAGACAAAGGACATTTGTTAATAATTGGATCATTTTTCTCTTCGTCTGTTTTCATATCATTAATAGATTGTTGGGCTGCCACTAAATTTGGGGTTTGATGCGACTGTGTTCTAAGATTGGGTGGTTTTAATACAAAACTTTTATTTTTAAATTTATTCACGTGTTGTTCGATCATTTTATCAACACTTTGATAATACATCGACACAAATTGACATCCAGCATCCCAAGCATAATTCGGTTTATATTGTCTAGTAAATAATGTATTTGGATCTGGGGTTACAATTGTTAAATTATTTGTATTAAAATCTTTTAAAGCATCTAAATTCTCTTTTACATATTCAGTCACTTTTACATTCGGATCTATACTTTTATAAACTAATTTTTTCATATCGTCATTGTCCCAACAATAATTTACCAATTCTTCTAAACTACTATGTTGAAACCCATTACTACAAAAAATAACAACTTTATTCTTTAATTTAGACATAGGAATCTGACCAATATTGACTTTATTAAATCCATAATGAACTTCTAATAATCTTTCTCCCAAATGTTTAATTATAGATTTCTGTATTTTATCTAATGAATATAAATTACCTTGGGTATTAAGATTCAAAGCCACAAATATTGGATCGTTATAATTATTCACTTTTCCTGAAGTGAATGCCGTTTCAGCTATCGTTTGACAACATTCATCAAAAGTAAGTGAATTTAGTGTTAATTGCCAATTACCTTGACCTATGCCATTACACACAACTGGTTTAGGTTTTTCGGATAAATCACTATTAAATACATCCAACCAGATAAATCTTGCACCATTTTTTAATATTTTTTGTAATAGTCTTGTAGAACAATAATCAAATCGCTGATTTCTACCAACGACTGATCTAAAACTACTGGCAACATAGTAATCTGCTAATTTATAGTCTCCTTTAAAATTACTATTATTTACCACCATAACTGAATCATATATTAACATGTCTGTTAACACTAAATTTATTCTATAATTTTCAGAAATAAAATAGGAAATCAATATAAATATAAATAAAGCAACTAATAATCCAATAACATTTTTATATTGACTTATATTTTCTTTAAATGTTCCAACTAACGGATTTGAAAGGGCATTTTTAATTTTATTAGTTGAATTTGATATCGTATCTACTATTTTATTCTGTATTGAATTATTAATTGGTTCTGAAGGTATCATATTAAATTAATAAAATAAATTAAATAAACTAAATAAAATAAATATAACTTAATAAATAATTAAAATATAATATCAAATAAAGAAATATATTTAAAAAAATTAATGAGTTATTCATTTAGTTTAAAAAATGACATTAGGATTAAAATGTTTTTTAATTGAACCAGCGGAAGAGCTTATTAAATTGTTGGTACGTCCTAAAAAGATGTACGATCAGATTAAAGATAAAAATACATTGTATAGCAAATGGATACAATATTGTATAGAATTATATAATAATCGAACCGAGTTTTTATTATTGGCAAATACCAAAGTAAATGGAAATAATACGATGGAATTGGAAACGCTTCATAGAAGTTATAAAGAAAATTATCAACTGATGAATGATGGTTTTTATAATATAAATTTTAATAAGGATAAAATGTCGTCAGAAACATTATTTTTTGTTGCAGATCAAACGAATGAAGAAAATCAAATAGATAATCAAATAGAAAATCAAATAGAGGTATATGATCCAAATAAGGAGTATGTTATATTTCGGATGGTGATATTTATGTTTCAATATCTTCATACATTTGAAGATAAATCTATTAATATAAATTTATGGAATTATTGTTTAAAATCATGTTCAACTAATTTAAGATGTTTTATAGTCGGATTTTTTACATTAATATGTCAATTTGTAATGACTGGAATATTGATGTATGATTTAATAAATGATTTCAATCCTAACTATGAAATAACTATCGTATTAATCACCATATTTTCCACTATTATTTCTATACTTTACAGTTATGATACATTTACATCATTATGGCATTCTATTCCATTATATAAATTTTTAATAAAAATATATACTGATTATCCCGAATTAGAATTAACTAACAATGAAAAGAATTTTCTTTATTACAAAAATAGAAATATTAATATGACATTATGGACTATACGCTATAATTTTGTGGCTGATTGTTTATCGAATGGTCTATTACCATTACTCATTCCATTTATCAATATTTTTATTATATTGAATTCAGAGAGTGTAGTTGATTCTATATTAAATTCGGTTGCCATCTTTTTTATAATTCAAATAGACGAAGAACTTTATACGGTAACTGATTATGAAAGTGATATTAAGGCAATAAACTTTTTAAGATGGATCATGTCGGTCATTTATTGCAAACATTTTCCAGAATATACTAAAGTATTTAAAATGGAAAGTAATACTTGGCATGATAAGACTATTAGAATATCAAAAAAATACAAAAATAAACATAGAAATAGTGGTAAAATAGATCCCAATAATATTATTATTAGCGCTTGATTTTAATTAAAAACCTCGCTATGTTTTTCCTTTAGTAGTTTAATACCTAAAAAATCATTAGAAACACCGTTAACTAATTTATAGGTATAATCATTATCTATTTTCATTTTATAATTAGTAGAATAATTCTTTTTTTCTAATTGTGTTAACTTATTATTATGCGTAGTTATCATAGAAATATTATTTTTGAATGAATTCAGTTTTTTTCCAATTGCTTTTCCAATTTGTGTGGATTCTTCAATGTTAGTACCACTCATAATTTCATCAATGGCAATAAAACTACATTCGCCATGTTGAATTCGCGTTAGATAATCTGATATATTATTAATTTCAGTTTCAAATAGCGATTGTTTTCCTAAGGTATCGGTTTTAGATAAATAACTATATATATTTTTAAATGGTGTAAAGGTCATTGTTGTGGCATTACAAACACTTATGGTTTGAGCTAAAATAATATTAAATAGTATTGTTTTAAGTACAGTTGATTTTCCACTGGCATTCGGACCAGTAAGTATTATATTTTTTGATCTAGTATTATTTCCTATATCGATTGTATTGGCCACACAATTTTCAACATAGGGGTGTTTCATATCTAAGATAGTTAATTTAGATTCTCCTTGAATATAGGTTGGCAATGAATAGCCATTATTAAGTAGAGTATTGACACTAATAAGGTAGTCATTTAGTGCGATAAATTTAATATAAGGTAAAAAATCTTCTTTATTGTGTATAATTTTTTTATATAGGACCATATTTTTCCCATCGTTATTTAGTTTTTCTACAGTATTTAATTCACTTACTAAACCTAAATTATCAGAAAATTTAGAAAATTTAAGATTAGAGCCTAAATTGTCAAATTCATAGATTTCTTTAGATAGTTCTATTATTTTATTCATATTTATAAGATGAGTTTTTATAACTTTATTGATTATTTTAGTATGTTCTGACTGTTTAATAGACATATAGCTATTATAAAGAAAAAATAGAATGGATAAACTAGTCATAATAAGTTGTTTAAAATCATTTATTTGGAACATGTCCATATTAGGAATTCCTGCAAATATAAAGAAGAGATTGTTTTTAAATGAAAAATCTGGGAATATTTTTTTGAAAATGAAAGGAATAATTAATAGAATTATAGGAGAAAATATATGGTATATAGGATAATAAATATTAAACATATTATAATAATTTAGAATTACATCATTATCATTAAATCTATCAAAATAATCATTGAAATAGATTGCTTCTATGTGTTTATTTTTTGTAAATTCATTATCGAAGATGTGTATTATACTATGTTGTATAGACTGAATTTCTTTTAGTTTCGATGTTACCCAGTTATATTTATGATTATTTAATAACATTATATTTTTTTTATTAAATAATAATTGTTGTTGATCGTTGGTTGGATTTAACAGTTTATTTTTTAGATAATAATGTCCAAATCTAGTATATGTTTTATCTATTATCTTTAGATTGGATAAAATATTAATATCATTATAAAGTTCTGAATTAAAATGAATATTGCCATTACATTTAAAATAGGTTGATAAATCGCACTTATCTATATTATAGTTCAAATCAGATTCGATTGATTTTAAGTAATTAGTAAATAACATACATTTACTTTGAATATTTTAATTATTTTTAACCGAATAATTTTAATTTTAACCGAATAATTTAATGTAAATTATTTTATTATAATAATATATAAATGGCATTAAATAATATTAGTCCTTCTTGTGATTTAAATTCCCCAGATATGAAATGTAAAGTAGAAAAACTTAATATCATCAATTCAAATTATAATAATTTAAAAGAGTGGTGTAATATGGATAGAGATAAATTAGTACGAAGTGTATTAAATCAAAGTAATAAAGTAGATAAAACGAATATGAAATATTCAAGAGAAAATAAATTACATGATGGCACTTATAATTTAGATGATTTATTTCCACCAACTATGTGTGAATCATTATGTGAAACTGGATGTAATACAGATTGCCGAAGAGCAAATTGTTGGTCTAGACCAAAAGGACCAAGAAATGAAGTAGCTTCAAATAATGTAACAGATGTTGTAAATAATGCCCTTGCTACAATCGGTCCAAATAATGTCTCGAACAACAATGACCCTATGAATGCCTCTATGAATGCCGCTATGAACAACAATTTAGCAAATAACGCAGCTCCAGTAAACAATTAAATTCTAAATGTTATTTAAAAGTAAATAAATAGTAGTATAAAATGTATATTTTTTATAATAATAGTATTCATATATTTGATAACAATAACATAAATCATAATATGTTATTTTTAAAATTAAAAACAAAATATCCAACTTTTTCGGTAGATAAATTAAATTCAATCATAAATATGTATAATAGTATAAAAACTTGTAAATGTAGATATGAACCTACAATAGAACAAAAAATCAGTTATTATTGTCAAGATTTATAGTTTACATCTGCCTTTATTTAGTTGACATCTTTTATCTATTTTAATTGTTTTACATCTTTTATGTTTAGGAACAATACTTATGACTGACTTAGATTTAATACCATAAAATGGTTTAGTACATCCTAATTCTTTAATTTTTTTACTTAACTTTTTTTCTTCTTTTTTTAGTAAGCAACGAGCTCTAAATAGTTCATAATTTTGCCGCACTTCTTCATAGGTTAAATCTGATTTTTTATTGAGCATGCGATTAATTTCATTATGTAATTTGTATAACCACATAGAAAGAGTTTTACGGTTTTTCATGGTAGTCATACTTAGTTTTACTTTTTTTATATTTTTCTTATAATTAATTCTACAATAAGAACACGGTAAGATTTTTCCCAGATTTTTGAAAAAGTTAAAATAGTCTTTTTGTTGTTCTTTGGTTGGATGTACCGGATAATTAAAACTAATAATATGTAGATTGAACCACATACTTGGACCCCATACAGAAGTAAGCATACCATTATTACTATTTAAATCTTCTGAATTAAACGTATTTGTCATTAATTGTATTATTATTATATAATATTTTATTACTATTATTAATTTTATTTTATTTAAATTTTAATTAGATTTATTTTATTTTATATAATTATAGAATGGTAATCAATTCATTTTTCACTAAAAAAAACTTAAAATTGTCAATCTTAACTATATGTGTTATAATATTATTAAAACTCATTTACAATTATAGAATACAATCAGATTTTTTTGTTATTGATGAGATTAACTTTATTAAAGACCCCAAAGATGCCAGTAAGAGCATATTTCAACCTCAAACGAATGATGCTTTTAAAAAGGCCATAGAATTAATGAAACAAAGCGGTACTTTAATATTAGAATTAGATCATGGTGATTACCCCATAGAAGCATGGGATGTTTCAAATGTAACGGACTTTCGAGCGACTTTTGCGGGTAACCCAAATTTAACAACCCAAAATTTAAGTAGTTGGTTTTCCAATATAAATGTGGATGGAGATTTATATATGTCCGGTATGTTTGCAGATTGTACTAATTTTACAGGAGAAGGTTTACAAACTTTGGACTTTAGTGGGGTGAGTGGAAAGTTAGATTTGTCCCGGATGTTTTTTGGTTGTACTAGTTTTACAGGAGCAGGTTTAACGACTTTGGACTTTAGTGGGGAGGGCAAATCTTTAGTTATGGAAAATATGTTTGCAAATTGTAATAATTTTACAGGAGCAGATTTACAAACTTTGGACTTTAGTGGGGTGACCGGAACTTTACATTTGTTCGGTATGTTTTTTGGTTGTACTAGTTTTACAGGATCTACAGAAACACAACAATTTAGTTTGACCTTACCAACAACTTTAGATAATTTAAATATGTACAGTATGTTTGCAAATTGTACTAGTTTTACAGGAGTAGGTTTACAAACTTTGGACTTTAGTGGGGTGAGTGGAACTTTAAATTTGTCCGCTATGTTTCTTGGTTGTAGTAATGTATCCTTTATAGGAGAAAACTTACAGTTAACCTTACCAACAACTTTAGATAATTTAGATATGTCCCGTATGTTTGAAAATTGTACTAATTTTACAGGAGAAGGTTTACAAACTTTGGACTTTAGTGGGGTGAGTGTAGAATTAAATTTGGCCCATATGTTTTTTGGTTGTGGTAGTTTTACAGGATCACAACAATTTAGTTTGACCTTACCAACAACGACAGGAACTTTAGATAATTTAAATATGTCCGGTATGTTTAAAAATTGTACTAGTTTTACAGGAGAAGGTTTACAAACTTTGGACTTTAGTGGGGTGACCGGAACTTTAAATTTGTCCGCTATGTTTCTTGGTTGTAGTAATGTATCCTTTATAGGAGAAAACTTACAGTTAACCTTACCAACAACTTTAGGTAATTTAAATATGTCCGGTATGTTTGCAGATTGTACTAATTTTACAGGAGAAGGTTTACAAACTTTGGACTTTAGTGGGGTGAGTGGAAAGTTAGATTTGTCCCGGATGTTTGCAAATTGTGGTAGTTTTACAGGATCACAACAATTTAGTTTGACCTTACCAACAACATTGACAGGAACTTTAAATATGAACAATATGTTTTATAATTGTACTAGTTTTACAGGAGCAGGTTTAACGAATTTGAACTTTAGTGGGGTGAGTGGAGATTTAAATTTGTTGAGTATGTTTCATAATTGTAGTAATGAATTATTTACAGGAGAAAAATTACAATTGACCTTACCAACAACATTGACAGGAAATTTAAATATGGCCAATATGTTTTATAATTGTACTAATTTTACAGGAGCAGGTTTACAAACTTTGGACTTTAGGGGGGTGAGTGGAACTTTAAAGTTGTCCTATATGTTTTATAATTGTACTAGTTTTACAGGAGAAGGTTTAACGAATTTGGACTTTAGTGGGGTGAGTGGAACTTTAAATATGCACGGTATGTTTTTAAATTGTACTAGTTTTATTGGGACTAACTTAAATACATGGACATTATCAGATAATGTTAATGTTACAGGGATATTTTTTGGTTGTGAGAATCTAGATGGAGATCTATCTGGGTGGTGTGTTACTGTGGAACCCACGGATCGAAAACAGCGCACAATCCTTATATCTTTGGCATCACAACTGGTTGCTACCCGTGAAACAAATGTCATAATAGGTCAAAATTCTTCCTTAAATTGGAATGAGGAATTTCAAAAAATGTTAGCGTTGGAACCAAGCGAGGAAAATAAAAAAATTCAAACATATTTCACAGAAAGTACCAATCCATATGATTTTATATTATACAAAAGTGGTATAGTAAATACCCGATCTTATTATCCACAAATTAAGACTTCGAATGTTGATGGGGGGGTGTGTAAAAGTGCATTTGTTTTTGAGGCGGATCACTTCATTCAACCCTCCACAGACAGCGATAAGAAGATATTTCAACCTCAAACGAATGATGTTTTTAAAAAGGCCATACAACAAATGAAAGAAAACAATTCTTTAATATTAACGGTCGCGGATAACGAGTACCCCATAGAAGAATGGGATGTTTCAAAAGTAAATGATTTTTCCAATGCTTTTGCGGATAACCAAAATTTGACAGACCAAAATTTAAGTAGTTGGTTTTCCCCCACCACACACACACTCAACATGTTCGGTATGTTTTTTAATTGTACTAATTTTACAGGAGTAGGTTTAACGAATTTGGACTTTAGTGGGGTGAGTGGA
>ENA-UZWU01014228-UZWU01014228.1-metagenome-genome-assembly--contig:-Day-4--1m-contig-14228_pt1 | contig 12596 bp, 17 predicted proteins | sample MGYA00260345_ERZ794905 | MGnify/ENA metagenome assembly ERZ794905
TCATCCCCTTGTTCTTTAGTTGTAAAAGGGACTTTAGATTTACCCTTAGAGGTCGTAGTTGTTTTAGATTTACCCTTAGAGGTCGTAGTTGTTTTACTGTTATCTTTAATGTCAAAAACTCTAGTTTTAATAGCCGTTTCGGCCTTACCGGTAGCTTTTTTAAATGTTTCCTCTCCCTTTTTACGATAGTAATACTTATCACCATCTTTTTTATAATCGTAAGTCTTATCGTGAGTAGTATTGACTTGCTCCGTTAAATATTGTCTTTTTGTTGCTGATTCTTGTTCCTTTAAAATCTTACTTACAATAGTGTTAAGGTCCGATTCTGTTAATTTAATTATTTTAGACGCCATATTATTTAGATTTGTTTTATTATAAATATACGAATATAAAAAAAACACTCCTAAGAGTGTTTCTAATATTTAATTTACTATTTTAACTATTTTTTAATGTTACGACATCTTCTCTCACATATCTACAGCAATAACTTACCATATCTATTTGGTACCATTTTTTAGAACCCTCACCTGAATCGTTTAAAACAGCCTTTACCGTTCCTATTTTTTTATTTTTACCCTTTACTTGTCCGCCATTGTTGTTAATCAATCCAGAATTGTACTTTGGACTAGTTCTATAATTTACATAATCCCCTTTTACATAAGCCACTTTACCCACCGCTTCTTGATTTTTACTTAAAGTATAACCTTCTGAATTCTTAGTACCTTTAAGAACTTTGGCCGCAGCGTTGACAACGTCGGATGCCTGACCTATTAAACTTCCAGTTTTAGGCTTTAAAACCTGTATATCATACAAATCACCAAAAGTAAGTACACCACTAAGAGGTCCCTTCAACGTTTTAGCGTATTCTTTGTTTAAAGATGTATTCCAAGCTTTTTTCATGTAAGAATTATTAAATGGTCCTGATTTATCTAAATCTATAATTTTAGATACTTTTGGGTAATATTTGTTCATCCATGCTCTAAATTTGTCACCTGCAACTTTATCCGTGAAGGGAAACGCTGCTTTAGACTTACCTAAATTGGAACCTGATTTTGAAGGGTTACCTGTTCCGTAAACTTTAGTTTTTATTGCCTCTAATCCCTTACCTGAAGCAGTTGTCCAATCCGTTGCGTTTTTTAACTTGTAAAAATACTTATCACCATCTTTTTTATAATCGTAAGTCCTATCGTGATTGGTCCTTACGTCACCAGACGTACTTTTATCTTTACCCTCCTCTTGTTTAATTTCATCCGCTTGTTCCGGTAAATATTGTCTTTTAGTTGCCGATTCATGTAGATTTAATATTCTATTCTTCTCATCCTCATTAATTATAAATTTGTCCATAGTATTTTTCTTTAGTTATAAATATGTAAATAAAAAAAAAACACTCCGAAGAGTGTTATAAATAATATGGTTCATTGATAGTTTTATGTTTTAACTTGTGTTTCGTGGTACCCAATCCCTCGATTATACGTTTACCGGTTTCTATTCCGGTATATATTTCATCAATTACTACATATTCGTTACTAGTGTGATAGTTGTAATAACCTATAGAAAAATTAATACACGAGAAGTCGTATTTTTTCTTTAACATTAAAACATCGGTATATGGGTGACTACCATATATCTGACGACCGTCAAATGTTTCAGTAATAACTTCATCACAAACTTTAAAAAACTCACTATCCCTTTCAAACAATTTAACACCCATAAGAAATTCACTAACCATCCAATTCTCAGGTGCGTCGAATTGAATTGCGTAACCCACATCTTTAAAAAAATCATCGTCAGATGCTTTTGACCCATGACAACCTGTTTCCTCAGAAACAAAAAACGCCACTTTTAAATCAGGTAGTTCTTGTAGTAACACCAAACAGGCGAATACTCCGGCTTTATCATCACCACCAATACCTGTTTGAATTCCCTCATCGTTTAAAGCCATTAAAGATGGTTTAACCTCATCTAAATAATTAGGTAAGTCAACTTCAAATAAGTTAATAGTGTCAATAGTGTGAACTGTATCAGTATGTGATACTACACAAGGATAATGAAAGTTTTCATCAATTTTACTAGTAGTTTTTGTTACGTAAATATTACCATTATCTTGTACATAATAGTCATAACCATTGGTTTCTAACCAATTAGTTAGAAATTCTATCATTTTTTCTTCCTGATAAGTTTTTGTCGGGACAGATAAAACGTCTTTCAATAATGAGTAATATTTTTCCATACTTCAAAGATAATAAAAATAAATGAAATAATAAAATATTTCTTTAAATTAAGCAGGTTGTGTGTTGTCGGTCCACTCAGGAGTTGCTAATATCGTTGAAATTTCAGTGTGGGTATATGGTCCCTCTTTATAGGTTAAAGATTGAACCGTAGGTGGTATTGTCGTACCTTCCCACTTAACAAATGTTTTAACACCATCCACGGACTTTCTAACCGTATCTATTGAAGTTTCTAAAACCTCGTTAAAATTAATGTCAGGTAATTCACTTACATTAAAAATCATATATTCTCTGTTTTCGTATTCTTGAGTTTCCATAATATTTTTTTAAAACAATTCAGGTTGATTTAAGAATAGATTAAAACCTTCCTCATCATATTCTCTGTCTTTAAATTGACCAAATGAGTTTTCACCTACCCCTACAATTAATTTATTATTTTTACTATTTATCCCTCGTATGACAAAGAATATGTCATCAGAAATTGGACTTTTATGAGAATTTTCTAAACCATACTTACCAACATATTTATCATACAATCTACCATATTCGACGGCATCTATAAATTCTTCGGAATCATTAATATGTTCAATTATTGATGTTAAAGAGTTAGTTATTTGTTCGTTTAACTCATCTTGAAAATCTTCCTGACACCATGACTCATACTGCCAATCTTGATAATCACCTATTTCATCATCAACTAATTCACTGAACAAATACTTTAAAGACACACTCTTGTCATCTATTTTTTCATATAATTGGAGAAGTATATTCACAGTAGTAAAGTATCTACTAAAACAATCCCCCATAAAAATACCATATTCCCCTAACACATCACAAGCATCATCCTTTATATCTTTTCTTAATTGTTCAACTCTACATGAGTTTTCTAAATCAGTGTAATCACTAATAATAAAATCAGTTTGTGATTCGAACATATCAAGAAGTAATGCAGAAGTACGCTTATTCCATTGGTCCCCTCGTTGGGATGATTTAGAAAGTAATTCAGGTGAAATATATCTTAAAATATCATATAATAATTTATTATTTTTTTCATTAAATGAACTTATTAAATAACCTTCCTGCCAATCATCATAACTTTGGTCGTAATTAACAATTTCAAACGAATTATAATAACCACCACCAAATAAATCTCTAATTATGTATAGTGAATCTTCATCAACCCCCATAGTAGTAAAGTATTCTTCGGCGTCGTCAAATATTATCGACACCATACTTTTACCCGGACGTTTTTCATTATATCTAATTTCACTAATAATATCTGAAGAATCCCTCAAATCATTCAAACTAAAATCTTTACCGTTTTGTATATCTTTTAAAATTCCGTAAGTGGTTCCCTCATATAAAAATGGTTTTATTGAATCCCTAACTGCAGATGGAATGGAATTATTAAAATCTGAAATCTCTATATTTTCGAAATTGTGTCCATCGAATTTATTGAGACTATTAAAATAATAAATGCGTATATCACCATTATTATTTTGAATTCCATAGAAAATAGCCGGAGTATGCCTCTTATATATAACTAAATATGTATCCTCATCATCCTTATACTTTTCAAATAATTTGGCATAATCTTTATTACCATCTGTAAAATATAAAATAGATTCGGTTGTAAGAGGTTTTACAACTATATAATCATCACCATCATATATGACTTTAGTTTCGTTATATATTTTATTATCCTTTTTCACCTTATTAGAAAATTTAAACCTATTTATAAAAATAAATATAAAAATATTTGGATTTGTGTAAATAATACTTATCTTTGTAGAAGAAAATCACAAATAGTAAAAGTGTTTTTTTTTAATGTTCTTTGAAAATATGGGGGTAACTTGGAATTGACCGGTATTTGTCAATTATTCGGGGCACGTAGTGAGATGTATTCTATCACTTAAATCTATGAATACCAATTTCAAACGGAGACGTTTTAAATAAGATGTCAGCTGTAGGTTTACTTAGAGCTGATGAAGTAGCGGTAGCGTAGACGCATCCACTACATCGGGTAAGTGAGTGAAACACCTAGGAACAGAAACTCCTAAAAAGGTGAAGTACCATTGAATCTTAAATCGAATGGTCCATTGGTGGTTGTCTAACGATGGTGAAGAACAAGACAACAAATTTCGGAGTATTAGAAAATACTGACCTAAACGTGTAGTCCTTAGTAGTTGGAATATTCGACACGAGGGTTCGAGTCCCTCTACCTCCACAAAAAAAAAACAAAAAAGATTTGATAGTTTAAAATAATTATCTTATCTTTGTAGAAGAAAATAAGTTCATTGAAAATACACGGGTGTCGTGTCGAGGTCTCGAAAACCTCCAACACCGAAAGATGTTGTAGCTCAGATGGTAGAGCAAACACCCGGATATAGTTTTAAGTAAAGGTTAATATTCAGTCGACCGTAATGGTATGTATCCAAATAAAGACTGTGAACTACTCTTATGAGTAAAGCCCCTTAACATTTAAAGTGGAATTGAAAAATATACCCGCCATTACTACTTAAAACAAAAAAAAATGAGTTTTTACTTGACAAACACATATTTATCATGTATATTTGTCAAACAATTAAGGGAAACCTTAAAACGTTCTTTAAAATATTGGTTTATCCATCAAAACACTTAGGTGTTTTTGATAATAGATAATCGGCGGTATATCGTCGTTAAATAAACTACGAAAGTAGTATAAAGTGAAGTTACTTGTGTTAGTGATTTTGCGTCTTAAAAATCTTCGGATTATTGAGGTCGAGTATACAAGTGAGATATCATCTGTCCTTCATTATCGAGGGTGACACTGTAGAGAAAGTGGATGGGTGACTTGGTAATGTGGATTATCAAGTTGAGGAGGGGACTCCAATAAGAATAACTCATAGGAATTAAGTAAAAAGTATTTTTCCAAAAATATAATTGCGAGTTCCATTATAAGAGATAACTTAAAACCGAAAGGTAAGATGAGTAACGAGTGGTGTCGACATTATCCCCATCAATAACCTACCAAGGTACTGATGTGAAGTAGTCTTAAAATATCGAGATGGGGACATTTCACTGAGTAGTTAAGTATTTTGTAGTTTAAACGACTTCAAATCTTTAAACACACCACTACTTGGACAATCCACAACACACAAACTATACAATTAAATGTAGAGCGAAAGTGTGTGTTAGGTTTTGTAGAAAGGTGACTACATAGTTATGGGAAGTCCATAGCACGAGAGAATCGCAAGTTCAATCGTATTCTCACGAAAAACCTCTAAAGAGTCGAATCTTTAATTAGTCCGCAAGACTAAAGAGAGTTAAGTAATGAGAGAGTATACAAAACCTTAAGAAGTGATTGGTCTAACTAATCGTCACTGAAAGTTACTGTCCAAAAGACAGTGGAAACAAAGGGAAAAAATAATCCTTTAAAAGACTTTCAAGTAAAACGAGTATTCTCATCGTATTAGCCAAAAACCCCAATTAGGTTTGGGGTTTTTATTTTATAAAAGTTAAAATTAAAAATTATGGATTTAATATCAGTACTATCAGGAGGTTTAATTGTTTTATTTATCTTAGGTTTAATTAAAATAATTAAAATAATTAAAAATAAAGTATCCGGTTTAACTAACAATGATATACAGTTTGAAAGATTGGAAAACCTTATTAACGTCAATAGACAAAATTTAGAAAGAAGACTTGAAACCCAAAACACTTTATTAAATGAGAGAATAGATTTTTGTGAGAAATCTAAAAAAAAGTAGTTTAATAAAAAGTAGTTTAATAAAAAGTAGAAAAACCGACAATGTTCGGTTTTTTTTATTTATATTTGTCATGTAATAATTTAAAACAAATGATAAAATTAACTAATGTAATTAACAAGAAGGCAAAATTTGAGTATAAGTTTATACAAACTATAACCTCAGGTATTAAATTAGTTGGCTCTGAAGTTAAATCTATTAGATTAGGTAAAGTTTCAATTTCAGAAAGTTATTGTTATTTCAACAATGGAGAATTATTTGTTAAGGGGATGTCTATATCTGATTACGGGTATGGTTCATCTCACGATTCTAATAGAGACAAAAAATTATTACTAAAACGTAAGGAATTAAATAAATTGGAGAAAGAATTAGTGAATGGTTTAACTATAATACCTTATAGAGTTTTTATAAATGACTTAGGTTTAGTAAAAGTAGATATAGTATTATCTAAAGGTAAAAAAATATATGATAAAAGAGAACATATAAAAAATAAAGATATTCAAAGAGATATTGATAGAGAGTTAAAGTAATTTTTTAATTCTTTCTATATTTTCATTAACTTTTTTTGACTTATCAGCACCTAGTGAAGAATATAACGAATCAACCATATAATCAAAAAACGTGTCTCTTTTACCACCTCTATCGTATCTATATTCCGTTTCTTTATATTCATCCAATAAATCAGATAGTTTAACGGACTCATTTCTATAGTCATTAACAGTAATATACAGCGGGTTTCCTGTTGAAACACCTATATCTTGACCTACTGAGATTTTATTAGTCGATAACCCATAATCTCTACGAGTAACTTCACACATTACTAACGTATATTCTTTATTTTTATGTTCAAATAAAATAACAACTCTACCACCACAAGTTTCATCATCAAACTCCAATATTTGACCGTTAACGGGTGATTTTATAATATCTCCCTTATCTTGTCTAATTTTTAGTTTTTTTTCATTTAAATCTAAAGTCTTATTATTTTTCCTATTATTAACATTAAAATTTATCATAGTAATTCTTTAAATCTATTTATTTCGTTTTGGACGGATTCAGTTACCTTAGTAGTGACACTATTAGCGAAATTTGTAACCGCTTTATCCAATATACCTAACCCACCTTTAGTAGGGGTATATGTGGTGTTTTGTGTATCTGTATCCGGCGTGTCTGTGGACGATGCGGTAGCATCAACTGACGACTTACTATCAATTGGAGGTGAACCCTCTCCGGTAGTATTAGAGACGTGTAAATGGTTAAAATGATTACCACCTATATTAGTTTGCCATAATACCGCTTTAGGGTTTGATTTACCTTCTCCATTCCAATTATAACCCAATTTTACTAAGGCGTCTTTAATTTTATTACCATTAACCCTAAACTGAGCACTACCATTCTTCTCGTTAGATGCGTTACTAGACCCCTGACCATTTAGTTTGGCTATATCTACTGCTTGATTAGTGTAGTGTCTACTGGTATTACCTGATTTGGTACCTTTACTATGGTCAGATTTTGCGGTCGTTATTTGAATCCCAATACCGGTACTTTTAGACACGGATTTAAGGTCATCTAATAGATAACTATTTATTTTATCAGTTCCAATATCACTGTCTACTTTTACGTTACCATCGGTTAAATCCTTAATCGGAACATATTTTTCATATATGTTAATTATTTTTGTCATATGTCATCATTCATTAAAACACCACCAAGAGATGAGGAGTATACCATAAGACTATTAACATCATCATCATTTAATGTTGTTTTTCTTTTAGTGTAATCAAGACCTAACACACCGATAAACTTATCGTCTATAGTTTTGATAGCAAATAAATATCCCGATTTACAACCCGTGTCTTGTGCAATATACTTTAAACCATAAGTAGCAACTGTATCATCTTTATAGTCAGGTATCTCAATAGTATCATTTGAAACTAATGCGTTCATCGATTTAGAAAATAGATTAACCGGTATATTTTGAAAATTATGTTGTACTGACGAAACTCCCGTAGAGACTGTTTCATACATTATTGAAAACTTTGCAATAGATTTACCTGTTGGATAAAAATGTCCACCATTATGAAATTGTGTTACCCAAACACGGTCAGGTTTAAACTCATCTTTAATATCCTCCAGTTTACCTTCAACAAGTTTACTGATTTTTAAAGCATCTAAAACCATATCAGGTTTTTTCAATTTTTTCTTTTCTATTATATTTTTAACAACCAATAAGAGAACAGGACCTAAAACCCCTGTAATAAAGGCAATCATTACTTCTGACGTCAACATAAATCTATTTTAATATAGTGATGTTTTATTTTATTACCTTTTAAACATCTTACAATAAATATAATGTTTAGTAAAAAAGTTATTGGTTTTCATTAAATTTACTGATTGAATTTATGATTGTTGGTCCCAATAATAAAGCCCATAAAGGTGTTAAACTCATAGAAATATGGCAGGTATACCCTATTAGAGTGAAAAAAGATAAATATGTGATGGCAAGTGCGATATATTTCATCTTATAATATTTTATTTAATTTAAGTTTATTTATGTTCATAGTAACGTCTTTAGGTACGTTATTTGGTGATGAGATACAGTTAACTTCCTTAGTTTTACTTGCTAATTGGAATATAGTTTTTACCTCAGTCCCAATATTATAGACACCAATCCCATTATTATTTATTAAATCCACAAGTAGTTGTACTATTTTTGGAGTGTAATCAGCATTAGTTATTACATCAAACCAAGCGTCACTGTAAGGAAAAGGGGTGGGTTTATGTGATAACCTACAAATTAAAAAATTATCACACTCTAATTCAACATGAGCATCCCCTAATAATTTGGTATAACCATACCAACTTGAGTGATGAACCGGAACATCAGTTTCTTTTCTATCATTGTCTGAATTAGCATAAATATAATCTGTGGATATATGAACTAATTTTTTATTAAATTTATTACAATATGATACCAAATCTCTAACAAAACGATAATTTAAATCTGTATGACTTACCTTATTTTCTGAGTACGTATTTGTATTTGCAATACAATTTAAAATTACATCATACTCTGACAAATCATTTTTCCACTCATTAAAAAGTGAGGCTTCTATACCGTCTTTCTTACGAGAAATATAGTCCCATTTTGTTTGATTTATAATTTCAGACCCTAATAATCCGTCACCTAATACTAATATATTCATTTTTTACTTATATATTTCGATACCTTCTTCTACTATCCCATTGTACTTTTTTGGTTTTTCCCAATATTGATAAGACAGATACTTTACGATTAAAGTTACTTCTCTCACTATTAATTTGAGTATTCCCATTTTGTTGGTCATTTGTCATAATTTTTTTTATTAAATGTTTATCAGAATAAATACTCTATTAATTGAAAAGTGCCCAATTTTTTTCTTCATTATAAGCCTGTATTTCATATGGGTGATTTGAATACTCATAACCCATATTGTAATATCTTTTAAACCAGCTTGGTGACTGTAAATAGTGTTGATATTCGTGGACTAAAGTTTGAATAACATGTTTTCTACTTACCATATTAGGCCAATAGATAACAATACTATTATCCGTTCTATCGTATTCGGCGTGGCATCCATCCTCATCACCTTTTGCTTCAGGCTCTCCACTATATCTAGCATAAATGTTATAATGAGTTTCCACATAAGGAGTACACTCCGGAACAAATTTAGAGTATCCGTAATGTTTCTCTATTTTAGGGTAAACTTCGTTAATTATTTTTTGAACTTCTATCTCAGTCATGTTTATTATTTTTGATATAACAAATATACGAATAATAATTAAAATTGACAAATTTAAAGTTAAAAATCGTCTTTACTATCTTCGATTGAATACTTCTCTAATATTGAATGGTCATTTTTCCATTCCTCCCAAAAATTAGAGTCTTTAAATCGTTCTAAAGTTTTTTTAGGTATCATTATAAAACCTTCCGGAGCAATACCTGAAAATTTATGAAAATGAGAGTTTTTAATTTTTTCCTTAAACATATTTTTCATATCAACGACCTTTTTTTCTTTTACCTTTACCAAACCCCCATTTATTCGCTAATTCCGCAACAGAACCTTTTTGTATTTTAACTCCATCATTATTTTTTTCAACCCTTTTTGATGGGGTATTTTTTGGGATATAGACTTTATTTTTATTTTGTATCATGGGTTTAGACTTGGTTTTTTTTACCACATTCGATTCTTTAGGTGAAAAACCCTTAAGAATATCTGAAATTTCTTTTTTTAACTTGAATAAGTCGTTCCGATTATCAGGTTTATTTTGTTCAATAGTTACTCTCTTTTCTTCAATTTTAACACTTTTTAACGATTTGTTAACCTCACTATAAACAATATCTTTATGTTCTTTTTTAATTACCTTTTTCTCGTTTAAATATTTGATTACGACATCTACATTATCAAACTTTTTGTGGTTTTTTTGTTTATTTGTTGTTTTACCCATAATAACAGGTAAATAACTTTTTAAACTGTAAATGTACTTTGCGGTTCTACCCTGTAAGGTCTTATCTTTAAAATCTGTTTTATCGGAATAAGACTGTCTATCGTGCCATATGTACGTATATAGTGGTTCATCTATGTAATGAAAATGTTCATCCCCACACATTTCGAGAATTGGAATTCCGTGACCTAAATCACATCCGGCTTTAAAATATTGACCCTCAAATCTCAAATCCTCATCATCAATTAAATTGAATAGGAACGACCTAAATGTTCTAAGGTGTGAGAAATTCCACGATGTTTTTCTAGCTCGACTAGGGATTGGTTTTACGTAATTACCTAAACGACCTTGTTGGTCCTTCCACTTTGAACCACATACCCAAATATTTTCATCCATAAACAAGGTATTTAACCTACCTAAAACAAAATTATCTGACAATCTATCATCACCATCTAATTCAATTATTACATCATCCCATTTTATCTCAGGATTACCCCTAATAATGTCTACAAAATTATTCGTTTTATGTTTTTTAACCTTATTTTTGATTAGTCTAAATCGGTTATCATTACCAATCGTTTTTTTAGCGACGTCATACGAATTATCGGTCGACATATCATCAATAAAATACGCCGTAAAGTTAGTATAATACTGATTCTTCAAAGATTCAATACATTTTTTAGTTAATTCAGATGAATTCCAAAAAGGTGAGATAATTATTAAGTTCATAAATTAAATTGTTTATATTTATAAATACAATTATACTAATAATATGTCAAACCAAATATACTTAAAACCCAAAAAAAAGGTTTTTCACGTCATTCCGTGGAATTCAGATAAAAATATAGGTGTTTCATATAATCAAACTATGTCTATGATAGATTCAGATGATTGGGTTTGTTTTTTGGATGGTGATGCCGTTCACACAACCCCCTTTTTCGGTAAGAGGATTGAGGATACTATAGAATCAAATCCGGAGTATGATTTGTTTACCTGTTACACGAACAGAATTGGTTTTCCCCCTCAAATCGCACCTAATGTGAATAAGGACACAGATGACCAAAAATACCACAGAGAGTTCGGTGAAATGATATGGTCAAAAAACGAGACTTCAGTCATTGACGTTAGTAATAAACATTATATAAGTGGTGTCCTGATTGTGATTAGTAAAAAAATATGGGAGAAAGTTGGGGGTTTTAAAGAGAGTCAAATGTTGGGAGTTGACAACGATATACATAAAAAAGTGAAAGAAAGTGGTGGTAAAGTAGGACTGATGAAGGGGGTTTATGTCCAACATTGGTATAGAGGTGGCAAAAAAAATGAAACTAAACATTTGAAAAAATAAATGAAGATAATAGTGTATAGTGCGAATATTGGTGGTTATGATTTATTTCATAATCCAGAAGTTGTTGATGAAAACGTGAGGTATATATTATTTACCGATAATAAATATTTTAAATCGGATATATGGGAAGTTAATCATATAGATTTCTTACCTGATGACTTGGATAATCGATTAAAAGCTCGGTATTTAAAAGTTAACCCTCATATTGTTCTACCTAACCACGACGTTAATATTTGGGTTGACCATACATTCACAATTAAAGTCCATAACTTTGAAAAATTATTAAAAGATAATGACTTTGAAAATATAAGTATTTATAAACATAGACATAGGGATTGTATTTACGATGAGGGTAAACAGGTTATTCACGCCAAAAAGGAATATCCGGATGTCGTTCATAAACAATTAAAAAAATACTCCGACGAAGGATTTCCTACAAAATACGGTCTTTACGAGACAGGTGGGATGATTAGAAGAAACAACAATAAAAATAAATTATTCGGTAATATTTGGTGGTCAGAAATTAAAAAGGGTAGCGGTAGGGACCAACTATCTCATATGTATACATCGTGGAAGACGGGAACAAAAATCAAACCTTTTAAGTTTGGGGTCTCTCAATACGATAACCCTTATTGGTTCTACCACCACCATATGAAAAATTACCAAGCTAAATAAAGATATGGTAGATATAATTTCAGTAACCTACGGTCAAGATGAAAATTTAAAGTGTTTTATTAATTCTATAAAATCCCAAAAAAGTAATGAGAGGAGATTATTCAGTATACACGATGG
>ENA-UZWU01007162-UZWU01007162.1-metagenome-genome-assembly--contig:-Day-4--1m-contig-7162_pt1 | contig 12551 bp, 23 predicted proteins | sample MGYA00260345_ERZ794905 | MGnify/ENA metagenome assembly ERZ794905
GCTGGGACTGACACTGGTCCCGAGATAGCTGACATAATCAACGAGGGTAAGACCTTTGAGAATGTTGGTCAGCTAGAGCGATTCATTAACAAAGTATTTGCACCCGTAGCTAGCAAGCTGGGAGTTAAGATTGTAGCTAATTATTCAATCACTAGGGCCTTGCAATACAATGTAACGCAGGGCGTTATTGAATACAATCCAGTCGGTCTAATCAACAACGATAGCCAGTATCTTACTGCTGGTATGCGCGAGGAATTAATTCACGCGGCGATGCACAAGGTCCTTATTAACCAGAACAGGGGCAAGACCAAGGTAGCGGCATGGGTGGACTTCATGACCAAGCTAGGCAAGGACCTTACACAGGAGCAAAGAGAAGCCCTGGCTGATGTTTATAGCAACCTTGGCAATGACATGGAGTTCGGGGCCGAATACAGCAGAGCTGTTATACAGGAGTCCCTATACGGGGACATCACTGAGGTCTACGCTAAGGGTAAATCATTTGAAAAGATTAAGAAGCTCTTTCGTTCTATACAGGGATTCGTTGCTAGGACATTTGGCTCCGAGGTCTCTAACCCAGAGGTAGCTGGTGTCATAAGGGCATCTGCAGATTTGCTCAAGGCAGTTGACCCATCAGTTCGCCCAAGCAACCAGGTAGTTGTAGGTGCCGCGATGAACAACTCCGTGGACCTGAACCCGAACTCGGAGATAACTTCTCACGACGTTATAGAGTCAGGTAAACCACCGAGTAAGCGCAAGATTGATCTTAACTTCGCGGACAAGTACTTGTTCACAGTTAGCTCCGTCCTGGGTAAGATACACCCAAGGCTTAAGCTACTAATACGGGATTACTACGGACTGATTCAGACTAAGGTCCTGTCTTACCAGACCGCGATGGCGCCGTTCTTCAAGAAGATGAAGGCAATCAAAAACAAGACGGACCGCAGGAGACTTAAGCAACTCCTTATGTATAGCCCAGTGGTTGCCGACGAAGGCACCGCCGAACAGGAAGCACTCCTGGCTAAATACGGTATGCTTGAGGACTACAATAACCTTGTGCGTCCAGCTTTGAAGAAAATCAGGGCTGACCTAGAGGCACGGGGTGTAGATGTCGGCGATCTGTTTGATTACTTCCCTCGTCGTATTAAGAACTTTAAAGCATTGCAAAAGGTCAAGGCTTACTGGGGCAAGACGGTTGGATTAAGTTTTAAAAGTTATATAGATACTAGAAACGACGCTATAATAGACGTCCGAGCTGATATGTTGAAACTAAATGCAGAGCTTGTAACTGCCAGTAATAACAACGACCAAGCGGCGGTCCAAAGAATAAGCGCAGAGCTAAAGGCACTGTCAGATAAGGATGATGTAATAATCACTATAGGGAGCAAAGAAACAGCGCTACAGGAAGCACAGGAGTGGGATAAGTTCATAACAAAGTTTTCCGAAAGCAACCCCGATATGCTTCCAGGCAATGCCCGCGAACGTGCGATGAAAGGCCAGATTCCTGATGAACTGCTGCAATACTACGAGGACCCAGCTCCAGCAATGGAGAGTTACATCTTCAACATGGTGTCCGCCACGGAGACGGTTAAGTTAATCGGTAATAGATTTGTTACTAATCAACAGGGGACTAAACTGGACCAAGCTAGTAAGCTAGGTATACTCGTTCAAGAGCTACGTGCTTCGGGTGCCATCATTGACCAGCAAGCGGATCACACAATCCCTGAGATAATGAAACTTATACTTTCTCCTAAGAAAGGTGAGTCCAGGCTCTTGCAGTTAGCTCGTTCGTTTGGATACGGGACACTCCTAATTGAGTTCACCTCTACCCTATCGCAGTTATATGACCTCCCGTTCGTCATGCTGGACAATGGATTCTTCCCTACGTTTAACGCAATGTTCGGGAGTCGCCTCAAGGGTTCTGCCTTTGGGATAGATACCGAGAAGGTTAGTCAGGAGTTCGCGGGGGATGACAAGTTCCTGGAGAAGGCGGTTCGCCTAGGTCTTCGTTCTACTGGGTTCACCAAGCTGGACCAGATAATGAAGGAGACTAACCTGACGGCTAACTACAGACGTTACCGCAAACTGGCTAACCTTTATTACAAGGACAGGAACAACTCTAAAGTAAAAACATTTACTGCTGAAATGACCGCCCTGGGATACAGCCCTGAGGAACAGAATCAACTGATTGCTGATCTCAAGAAGGGGGACCAGGACTCACCCCTAGTTCGTAGCCTGCTGTTTAATAAACTAGCGGAGACACAACCTTTGACCTCTGCCGAAATGGCTATGGGCATTGTGGGTAACCCTAACCTAAGAATTGCTGTAGCAATGAAGTCCTTCATGGTTAAACAAATGGTCTTCACCAAGGATAGAATGCTTGCGGATATGTTCGGGCCAGGAAGAACTAATGCACAGCGCTTGAATGCATCCAAGGATCTGACTAAGCTGTTGGCCTTCATGCTACTAATCGGTATCCCAGCTGATGCCCTCAAGGATTTCTTGGCTGGCCGAGTAGGGTATCTTGATGACTACCTCTTTGACGGTGTGTTCCGTGTCGCTGGTGTCAGCAGATACACTGGATACAAGATTCGCTCCGAGGGTATTGGCCGTGCGGCATTTGACTACGCAACTCCAGTAGCTTTCCAGCAGGCGATGGACGCATCAGGTGAACTACAAAAGGTCCTGAGTGGAGAGCGAGCGTTGAGCCAAAGTAAGTTCGTTGCATACGCACCGTACTCGGACGTAATCAATCGTATGTTCGGATTCCAGAAGGTGAAGGAAAGAAAGACAATCAAACGTAAAGCGGCTGAAGGGGAGTTCCCACTGTTCATACCACCTGGCGCCCTGTAATAGAAACAAAGCCCTTGTAGGGCCTTCTAGCCCTGGATCCTTGTGCAAGGACGGGGTAAACTAAAAAGCCCCACCCCCCAATCAACAAGGGGGTGAGGCTAGGCATAGGCAGGGAATGAAACAGGAGGCAATGATAGACCCCCCGCCCTGGATTACTCCTGGGGCTTACCCAATCGTGCCTTAAATTTTCTTTTCCATTTAGTATAAGTAGAAGGAGCTACGTTGCATAGTTCGGAGGCGAGCTTATATGAGTACCCCTCCTCCCTGAGTTTGTCAATATCTAGAATCGTCTGCACCTGCTCGTCCTCGGTCAATTTAACTGGGGACCTATTGTCCCTTTTGGGTATAACGTATTCCGCTGTTCCGAACTCTTCCTCAAGTTCCTCAATGCGCTTCATCTCCTCAGCGATTTTATCATAGGCCCAATCGACGAAGTTCTTTTCGGATCTCCTATCGTTGTGAAACATATCGTTATTTAATTCCATAATTATAAAAACCTTCCAGTGCAGTGATAGAATTTAAAGAGTCCACCTACGTCCCTCTGCCCTTCTCGGTTCTTGGCTACGTTGTATATTAGCTCCGTGTAAGGGCCGTGGCTGTCATGACCCTTGGAGGAATCGAAGTCCCCCTTGGATGGATACATTAGAAGGACTATGTCCGCATCATTCTCAATGTCCCCCGAATCCTTGAGGTCATAGAGTCTAATCCTTTCGCTCTTAGCTCCCTCTCGGTTGACCTGGGCTAGTAAGATGACCGCGACGTTCAGGTCCAGGGCCATCTGCTTTATCTTGTGAGAGATGTCAGCTATGCCTTCGGCCTTACCCATCTTCTTGCCGTTAAAGGGTACAAGTTGAAGGTAGTCAACTACTACAAGTTTTACGCCCTTCTTGCGGACCAGGTGACGGGCCTGACTTGTGAGGTCATCAGCGTTTCTAACGCTATGGGATGTGTAAAGGGGTAGCTCCGCGGACTCCTTGGTCACTGCTTTAAATCTCTCTTCTTGCTCGGGGCTTGCGACTCCATCCTGAATGTTTCTTACGTTGATACCAGAGATGGTCTGAATCATGCGCTTCATTAACTGCTTCCTCGGCATCTCAAATGAGAAGTAAGCCGTAGGTGTTTTGTCCTGCTTCATGGCCTTGGTTGCTATGAATAAAGCCAATGCGGATTTACCGCAGGATGTAGGGGCCGCTAGTGTAAGCACCTCCCCTGCCGCGATGCCATTGTTGCCAAGGTATCCATCAAGGCGATTGATGTTTGTCTTAACTACGTCAGGGCAGAAGGTGCCTTCCTGCATCTTCTTAATGTCCTCAAGGATCTCTTCGGCGGAGTCCACTACAGAGAACGTGTCCGTACCCAGGGTATCAACCTTGAGTATATCATTCTCCAGGGATGCTCTGATCGCCTGGGACTCAGCTGATTCGGACTCAGCTTGCTCTACAGCAACTCGGCACCCACGAATGAGTGACCTTAGCTTACTCTTCTCGGCTACCAGCTTGGCACAATACAGGGCCTGCAAGGGGGTCTCAGCCTCTTCCATTACGGAAAAGATACCAGCCATGCCTCCGACCTCATCGAGGCCCTTAGAGGCTTTTAAATTCTCCTGCAAGGAGATTGCGTCCAGGGGCTTTCCCTTTTCTACAAGGGACGCTATGGCGCCAAATAGTAACTTGCCTTTAAGTGTAAAGAAATCTTCGGGTTCAACGATAACGGAGACCGTATCGTAAACAGAGTAGTCCCCATCCAGGAGACAACAGGCAATTAATTTGTATTCGGCTTCTTCGTTATGCGGGGGCTTTGTTATTTCGTTTGTCATCATTTTCAAGTATGTCTAACATAGAACGAAGACACTGACCAATTGCGTTATGTTTGATCAATATACTTTTAGGAATACCTTTTGTGTCCATACCCTGGTGCAGGTTGATTGTAAGTTCAGCGGCTTCCTTCATCTTCTCGTTCATATATATTTTTTAATAATTGTTATGTAGTAATACTTGACCCCTCTGCAACGAGCAAAAGGGCCAAGCATTCTATCATAAGGAGTTACTCCTTTTCAGCTCTCTCAAGCATCCCTATGGCTATCAACGAGTAGCCGATTAGGTCACGGAATATGTCCTTGGATTGGTCGCCATTAGTAACAACTTTAAGCTGACCGTCCGTACAGAAAGCCTTAGCTCTCTGGAATTTGTCCTGCATCCTGATGCAGACTCCAGTAAGAGGATGAACCCCGAACTCGGTTGAGAAGTCAAAGTTAGCGAATGGGTTTTCGCAACTCTCCCCTCCCGTGTAGTCCGTGTTCTTGTTAGCAGTCATCTCCAATATGGATTCAACTTCATCTCGGCGGAACTGGTCCCACCATATCTTATCGAAGTCCTTCACGATTTAGAACGGGGCGTCGTCTATGTTTGGGGTAACAACAGGGACGGACTCAGTGTTCTGAGACGCCTCTAGCTGTTTATCCTCGGGCGCGTAATCAGCGGCCAGGGATAGCAATGGTTGGCCACTCTTCCCTTGTTTCTTCCACCCCTTGAGGTAGTATAATCCTGGCTTACTGACGAAGATACGTCCGTTGTAGTCAGGGTGGTTTTCTTTCTGCTTGCGGTCATTGATGCCGAGCAGTCCTGTGTTTTCTCTGTATGTTGCCATATGTATTATTATTATTATTGCGGGTTAAAATTCAGCGGTTCTGTTAACGGGCTTAGGGCTGTCCTTGCCGTGCTTGTTGGTTGCATCTGGGTCCTTGGTATCGTCGATAGCAAAGAGGCCGTTCAAGGCGTATTTACGTGCATAGGAACTAGCGGAGCCAGTTATCTGTGCTTCGTCCATACCCTTCTTTACTTCAGCCTCACGGGCGAAGGCTGTTGTTACTGCGATGGGATCGGAATGCGATTCCTGAACGGTCGCTGTTGCCTTAACGTATACCCTACCCCCTACCTCAACGATCTCGTCGCTGACTGTAAGGAAGCAATCGTATTTATTCAATAAAGGCTTAACGGCCTCTAGTATATCTTCGGCGGATCTGTAAGAGTATCCTCCGAACTTATTAGTCTGTCCCTTCGGAGCCTTTAGCTCGGACTGGATGGACTGCATTATTTTTACTGGTTTTTTATCTGTCATAACTTTGTTTTATTAATCTACGGTAAAGTTGGGAGCGCTGATTTTGATTAGAACAGTCATTGATTTCGTCCTCAGTTGCGCCAATGGATTCAAGTTCTAATACCTGTTCCTGGGCTGTCAACTTGTTTTTAAATTTGTTTGTAAGTTGTATAAGTCCCACGGGGTGAAGGACATCCAGCGCCTCTTGCTCTAGGTAAGCGGCCATAGCATCAAGCACACCAGGCAGATGTTCCTTCTCTCCCTTGCACATCCTCATGTAGAAGTTCTCTACCTTTCCTAGGAGACTGTTAGCCTGTCTGGATATAACACCTCGGACCAACCCAGTCTGGTGGTCGTGGTCCAGAACCCAGTCATCTTTCTTGGTGGCCAGGATAGGGCAGCACAAGGGTTTGTTTCTTTCCCTGAATTCTTTTATCTTATTTTGGGGTAAGTAAGTCATAATTATTTTTCTAATATTTGCACGGGTAGATTCAAGATGTCACCCATTTTAACAATTGAGAGTAAATCGCTTCGTCCGTTCCTTGTGTATCCCTTATACAGGGCGTCTGACCCACGGTTAACCTTGTCATCCAGGTTGCACTTCTTACTGGCCATTTCGTAAAGATACTTCCTCTTGATCAAAACAAAATCATCCTGCCTTTCAAAGGCGATGTAGTCCACATCCGACGTTAGCCATCCTCGGTCACCCGCAGTGTTCTTGAACTCCAACCAGACCAGTTCATCCTGCTCGGAGCTGTCGCTTCTGTTGACCCTCTTGCGGGCCTTGACATCAATCGTCCCCCGCTCGGTGACGTAATCAAAGTGCTTGTATTGTTCCTCAAGGGTCGAGCGCCTGTATTCTATACCGCGCCTGTCCAGGATGTCTTGAAAGGATGTCTCGACGTTCTGGCCTCTGTTCCAACTGGGGGTATCGATAAAATCAAATGTCTTCATTCTGGGGTAGGGGATTGGGTTAGTGATTAGTAACTTCTTCAACGGAAATTATTTTGCCCGTGCCTCCTCGCTTGAAGACACAGGTGCCAGTCTTGTCAGGGTTTTTCTGAAGCAACAGTTTGACTGCGTCTTTTGAATTGTGCGCCCACTTAGACGTATCACCCACGTATCCTTCTGGCATATCTCTACGAGTGTATCTTATCCTGTATTCAATCATCGAATACCACGGTGAAACCCACGCCCGCGTTGGTTCCAATGACATTGTAATCAATCCATTCCATTGCTTCGATGTCCGTCATGCCGTCATCGGACATGAAGATGTCTACCATCTTGCTGTGCAGGTAGCACAATTGTCCTCCGTGGTCCACGCCAATAACCGCCTCGTCGAGGCCGTCGAATCGGATTGCCTTAGGGTCACAGCAGTCCAAGTAGTATTCTATATCTTGAGTAGTTTTTGTATCCATTATATTTATTACATTCTAAGTAACCAGTAAAGTTCGGCGCACTTCTTTGCTATCCTAATTCCTTCCTTCATCTCATCCTGCTTCCACTCCTTGTGGTAGTGCTTCTTGGTATCGCAGTCAACGATGACCGATATGCAGGAGGGTAGGTATTCCAAGTTGTGTTCCTTCATTAACATAAATGCTTCTACTGCAAGCTGTTGGCAATCCTTGTCATAGGTCTTAGCCTTGCCCTTCGTGTTAGTCCTGCACTTGTAGTCCGCTAGGAAGACTTTGCCCTCGGAGTCATGGCCGATGAAGTCAACGCTCCCCGCAATCTTGATTCGGTTATTAGCTATGATGCGTTCGCAGGCTATTGGCTTAACGCCATTGTCCCGAACCCACTCCACGAATGGCATCGCCCACTCGTCCCATGCACTGGGCTGTGGCTGATCCTCGGCGCCCAAGAATTCGTATTCAATATGATCCTCAATAACCTTGTGGACTGTCGTGCCAAAGGTGGAGGATTCAATTGTGTCCCCCGTGATCGGGTGCGTCCTTGTGCCATAGGTCAAGCGCTCAATCTCCTGCCATACTAGGTTCGGATACTCCCTTGCTAGGGACGTTATCATCCTGGGCTTGTAGATGCCGTCAAGGAATGCGTCCTTTACTATACCTAGCACAGTGGTCACCGATGGGTAGACCTTGTGTTGCTTGCGAGCCTTTGCAGGTGTCTCAATATCTGGTTCAAATTCTGGGTTGCGGACGTCGTTACAATTGTAGAAGTGAGCCATAATATTTTATATAAAAAAAGGGTGAAGGGCCATAAAAGCCCCCCACCCTCTCGGTGTCAACCCCCTTATTGGATTCAGATCTCGTCTTGGTCCAGTATGAAGTTAAGCGCGTCGCGAAGAGCGTCCAAGTCAGAACATTCACCCGAATTATATTCATGGTCGCATAGTTCTGTGGATTCAGGGGTCATAACAACTATGGTTCTTATGTGTGGCTCTATTATGTTGTTTACATATATAGTCCTCAGCTGTTTATCGGCCATCAAAGCAAGAAGCTCCGTGTCCGTGCGAGGAGTTAGCTCGGTCTGGATCGGCATGATGTATTGATCCCCGTCTTCAAGTTGTCCGACGCGAGCATCGGAGAATCTGCCACGGAGTCCCGCGGCCGATACGATTTCCTCATGAGGCAAGCCTATGGCTGGCCCATCTGGGTAGGTGTGTATTTGTATTTTCATAGTTATTCTGGTTCGTCGAATATTTCATCTTGGCACCTTTGGCACAGTCCAGATATTGCGTATTCGGCAACGGACAATGCATCGGTGAACTCATTAGCCTCCTCCTTGCAGACAGCACAGATACCAGTCTGCACCGCCTGCTTGGGGGAGATTCCATTGAGGGCTTCTAAGAAAGCCTCAAGCTCTGGGTGTCGCTCAACTGGTTCTACCATAGCTACACGCTTACCTTGCGGTAGGTCTTGGTCAAGCCTAGAGATCATGGCTAGTAACTGTTGGCTCCTCAAAGGCCGTTAGTATCTGCTTGATGGACAGGGTGCCACCATCATCGTCCTCGACGTAGGTGTGATCCGTGTGCGTCCGTATGTGGTGCAACAACGTGCGAACGAGATCCTTGGGATACCATATGGATCCTTCGTTTACTCGCTCAATGAGCATGGCCTCACCACGTGGGGTTCTGGGTTCTGATATTACCCTGCATCTGGAATCATTCCAAATACGCCCCTTTACGCACCAAGCGTTGATGGTGTTGCTGTCCTCGCAGTAGTCCAAGTAGTCACCGCCGCAGTTGTGAACTACCTTGAACAGGAACTCTATCTTATTTTCTATTTGTTCTTTAGTCATGTTATTTGTATTAGTTCTAATTATTATTAAGTAAGTCCGTGAGCCTGTCGATGTTCGCATGATCGTCCACTCCAGAGAATAGGACGAATCCTATCTCACGTCCGACCGAGTCCATCGGCTTCCCGTATTCCATGTAGCTGAACTTATCCCAATCTGGGATGTAGTAAACAGTCACGGAGCTGTCGGATGCCTTGATTGATTTTCCGTTAGGGGTTACTGCTCTCACGAACTCACCCGTCACGTTGCCAATGTTGGCCAGTGAAACGAAGGCGCGGAACGGGTTAGCGTCCACGCACCATCCGTGAGATGCTGTGACTAAGTAGATGCCCCCACGGGCGTTTGTATTGTGCATTTGTTTCATTTTTTTCTTCCTTGGTTGAATTCAACCATGCTCTTAACGCTCTCTTGGAGTTCGTCGAGTATGGCCTGTGGGTTAACGCCCTCGGCTATCTTGAGATTGTCGAGGATCTTGGAGTCGCTAGCGCGCCTGCCGAGTGTTCGACCGAAGCCGTAGCGCCCGTCAGTGAAAGCGTAGCGCCCGTATGAGGTGTCGATTAACACCATGGGTTTGCCTTCCACGATGTATGCCTGCCCGATCCGTAGGTGTGAGCCATCGGGGGCAAGGTTGTGTTGGTTTTCTAGTTCAGTTATTGAGTCCTGCATTTTTATTAAGTCCTCCTTTGTTACGTCCTCTGGCTCGTCGAGTAGACAGGCTACGTCGATGGAGAGGTCAGATATTATTTCGGTTATACTTTTTATACTTTTCATTGTTATATGTAGTGAATTTCTAGGTCTCTTGCATATGCTCGCAACGCATCGACCTTCCATTGCATCTTTGATAGTTCTTCGGTGGTGTATACGCCTTCGGTTCCGCCTTCGACTATAGATTCTTCTATGCCGTCAGCTTCAAAGCGTATGTCTTCTATTCTTTTTTCTAGGTTTGTCATTGTTATAGGTAGTGCATGATGATTGATACCGCTAGCAGTATGCCGCCAACGATGATGCTCCAGAACACGATGAACGCGCTCTCCTCTTGCTTGTCTGTTTTGACTAGCTTGTTTGGCTTATGTATTTTCATTGAACTTCCTCCGTGTTGTATCCGTTTTCCTTCAGTAGTTCTAGGACTCCAGAAGGTAGAGAGAAGACGCCGTCGTAATCGGTGACTTCCTTGTTGTCGAACCAGAGGCCGCCCTCCGCGTGCCAGTCATCTCCGCCCGATTCCTCGTCGTAGATTTCAAACCACCCGTAGGTGCTGTCCTTGATTCCTAGAGTGCAGTTAAGTTTTACCTCCTTCTGCTCTCTGATTACTCCGAATGAGTTCTCGTAAGTGAGATGCTCAGTCGTGGTCTTGGTGTATTCCTTGTGCTTCGTTTCTGTATTCATTATATTTCGTTTCTGTGTTCTAGTTCTTTGGCAACATCTGCAAGTAGTGCCTTTTCTTCGTAGGAAAGCGATGCGTAAGCGACGCTGTTGAGTTTGTCTAAGGCGAGCCATAGCTCGACGGTAGATAATTTTTCTATTGTCATATTTGTATTGGTTCGCGCCTGTATTCAATGGCGCATGTATTGGTTAGTTAGTTGATTCGATGCGTAATGCATCTACCCAAAAAGCCCCACCCTTGTGAGGTGAGGCTGATGGTTAATCTCGGTAGCAACCCAGTGGGCTTTCTTGGGGTTTCTCTTTTAATGTTTGTTTAAATTGACATTGTATCTATTTTTGTTGATTTTAGTATGCATTGGTTATTGGTTAAGAAAAGTGGACGGACTCAGCGGCATAGCTTGTGCCGCCTTTGGACTTCTGTGTGAAACCTGCGTGCCTCTATCCGTCGATAGAAGCAGTCATTGCAGGCTCTTTTTAATTCACGGGTCAAAGCCCTGTCCGTCTACCCAAAAAGCCCGCACCAGATGGACTGGATACGGGCTGTGGATTACTCCGCGTGGAGCCTGGTTGCAACGTCCTTGGCGGACGCCTGCCATGCTTCCCAACTCACTAGACCATTGGTCCAGCTCTCGGGCTTCTCATTGAGTCCTGCGATCTGCTCGCAGTATTTCTCAATGGCTCTGAGGACAACAATCTGGTTCAGCGGTGAGCCGAACTCCATTGCGTCAGTTACTTTTTCTACGTTTGTTTTACTCATATTTTTATTGGTTGGTTATTGGTTGAAGCGATCTGCTTACACCCAAAAAGCCCGTAGCGGTTAGGCTACGAGCTGTTGGATTACTTTGAATGGACTACTTCATATGGGTCACCGCCTGTCTGTAGGTCGGCAATGTATTCAGCCGCCTGCACCGCTTGGTTGAAGGCATTTTCGGCGATGTTGATCAAGTAATCAACCGCCTCTTGGTCGCTGTTTACTTTGCATGCCCGAGAAGACTTGAATGCGTCGAGCTGATCTCTGGTGATCTGCATCCCTCCAAGTTCAACGATGATATTTCCGTTTAGTGTGTATGTATTATTCATGATATTTGATTGGTTGATTGTTAATTAGATGCGACCTGCATCTACCCAGAAAGCCCGCACCTGTGAGGGTGCGAGCTGTGGTTTACCAAGGTAGCAGTGAAGCTCCGAGTTGGCGTTGGATTCGTTGGACGTTCGGGCTGACCTTCGGCGCCTGCTTGGCTATAAAAGCCTTGCCGTAGATGTCTGCGTCTGGGGCTTCATCAGTGGCTTTCCAGCCGAGTTTGATGCCCCTGTATCCTTCGTCCTTCCATGAGTCCCGCATGGCCTCTAGCTCGTATTCAGCTTCGGCCTTGTCGTAGGATCCATAGAGAGTTTCTGTTGCACCGTCGAGTTTGGCGGTGATTTGGAAGTATTTGAATTCGTTCATATTTTTATTGGTTGTGTGTTAGAAATAAGCGGAATGCTTACACCCAAAAAGCCCGCACCTTGTGGGGTGCGAGCTGAGTGGATTAGCAGAAGATATCGGCTCGTCCGTAGTCTCCTACGGCTAACGAGGATCGGAATTGATATTCCCGCTCTTCGTCGGCTACCTCATATGCTTTTGAGCCATAGGCAGGATCAACTTCTACCCAATGTTTGAGGTCAATTACACGTCGATTCCGAACTGCGGTTTTAAGCGTCATGGCTTCGCCGAGATCGGCTCTATCCCATGCTTTGTAGTGCAGGTATCGAGTGCCATCTTCAAGCGTTACTCGGACGTAATAGCGGATGCCATAGACGTTGCCCTGTGGGTTGCCTACATCTGCGTGTTCTGGGTCTCGGTGAAGCACCTCTTCGTAGGATTGAATGTCTACTTGATTTGCGGAGATTTGAATTGTTTCTTTGTCCATAATTTTGATGTGTTGATTATTGGCACTCCCCATCTATGCGGGCTTGTGACCGCC
>ENA-UZWU01000049-UZWU01000049.1-metagenome-genome-assembly--contig:-Day-4--1m-contig-49_pt2 | contig 12504 bp, 20 predicted proteins | sample MGYA00260345_ERZ794905 | MGnify/ENA metagenome assembly ERZ794905
GATAGTTTAGCAAACAATAGGCTACGTTGCATTGTTGTCATTTCTGTTATCATTTTAAGCCCCCATTTATAAACATATTTAGTTTCATGTTATGCTAAATACAATAAGAGGTAGAGATAATGAGAAAACGTACACGTAGTATTTTAGAAGAATTAAATAATATTCACACATCATCTCGCGGCGACGAGTTTATTCAAAGCACTGGAACTAATATTATTGAAAGTAGTATAAATCTTATACAAAAAATATATGAAACCTATGACGACAAAACAGCCAGTGAGTTAGAGAGACGTTTTCTAAATAGTATCAGAGCAGGTAACAGCAAGAAGTTTGTTACTGGAGTAACCAAAGTCATTGAAAGTAAAAAATAATGGCATTTGAATTTTTACACGACATACAAGAAGCACGTATGACACGTAGCAGTAGAAACCAGCGTATGTTAACGTACACTGATTGTAGAGAACGTGCGTTTTTAATATTATTAATGATGCAAGTGATGCGCCATTATAGATCACACAGGGGCGCAGCAGCCAACTATGCATACAAAACTGTGATGTACAGAGATTATGGTCGTCACAGAGTTGACAGTAGTGATTTGTACAACTTGTTTTATTTTATTACTGGTGACGATGCAGCTCTCAGTAAACTCAAAAACAAAGAAGCAGCAGAAAAAGAACGCAAAGGTGTGTTGCTTGGTGTTGGCAACTTGAATGGCTATTTGAGAAGCATAGCAAAAAATGAAACACCAGCATCATCTGACATGGATAAACTATTTCAAGTTGAACGAGAACTAAAAATACAAATAGCTGACTACAAAACACTACGTAGACGCATTGCATCGTTTGGTACGGACACACAGAAAGAACGTCAGTTGACTGTAACACGTTTGTTGTTTGCAGGTCGAGCAAGACTTAGCGATAGTGATTTCTTACAACAGTTTACCAAACTTGCATTAGATAAAAACCTTGAAGATCTTAGTAAAACAGATCCTGAGTATAGTGTAAGCACACCTGATAATGTTTCGCAAGCAGAAGTACTCAACTATAGATTCCTAGTCCCAGTAAACACACTGCCTTTTATTGCAAAGTTTATTGAAAATGCTAGGGCAAGAAAAGCTATCGTATCGCAGTTTGTTCAAGCATATCTTCCACTGATAATAATGTTAGATGATATTGTTAAGGCAGGCCCTGCATATATAGAACAGTTAAAACAACTGCATAATCGTGCAAAAAAGAATACAAAGAGATAAATAAAAGTATACAAGTACACAGAGTAGTGTATTTGCCATAGAGATCATAGGAGAAATAAAATGGCATCATTTACAGACGTAAACGGCGAAGTAACAGCAGGTAACGGCGTTGGACCAGTAACAAGAGTAGTAACTCTTTCAAAATCAAGCATTTCAAATGCAGAAGCTCGTGCAGCAATCACAACAGCTGAACTAGAAGGCAACACAGTTGCTGGCGTAATCATGGAAGCAAACGTTGTAACAGTAATGTTACAAGGTGCAGGCATCACAGACGGTGCAAACTATGGTACAGGTTCAACAGGTGTAACAGCAGCAACAACGCTAACATTTACAGACTAATTCCTTACCTTAGGAACCGTGACTGCTTACACAGGCGTCACATACTAGGAGCCACTTTTTAAGTGGCTCTTTTTTTATGACTGTAAATACCATATGCGTTACTTGCCTGATCATAAAATTACATTTATACACAATCCTAAAACAGCAGGAACAAGTATTAGTCAATGGCTAGATGATAACTTTGATACAGTTGAAGGACGCAAGCATGGCAGCTTCAAAGAAGTTGACGAGTTCTTTCCAGACACAATATTTAGATTTGGAGTTGTACGCAACCCTTGGGCAAGAATGTTTAGTTGGTACAAGTTTGCAGGCAATGGAGACTTTGAAGATTGGTTGACACAACGACTGATGTATGGACACAATGATATACCTTCGTTGGGTATGACATTCAAGCCACAAGTGAGTTGGAGCAGACAATGGTATAACTTGGGTACACCGCAAGCTGATTGGCTAGGAGATGCCATCAACCTTACACTGCGATTTGAAACACTCGAACAAGACTTCAAAGAAGTACAACGTATACTAGGATGCAACAAACCATTGCCGTTTTTAAATACAACAGACTTGACAGACTACAAAGATTACTATACAATAGAGTTAGCCGAAGAAGTTAAAAACATTTTTATCAAAGATGTTATAAGATATGGATATAAATTTTAATGTTTGAATTATTTACTGTTGTTGATATTACAGAAACTGGAGCCCGACGAGGCGACCCAAGGTTACTAGAGCATCAGCAGCAAAACTATCTAACAGTAATGAACACGATTGGACTTAGGGCTAATCCTACTATTGTTAGAGCGCCGCACCTTTATGAAAAACATATCAAGTTTGGTAAAAACATTTCTGCTAAAAAAGTTTGGAGGATGGCATTTGATATTGAATACGGTGCACACAGTATTGATATGTTGAAACTAGACTTTCAGTTAGTGCCTTTTATTATGGAACTTACAGAAAATACAAAACTAAACGATCCGGTGTTTCAAACTGATGGCAATGATTTGAATATTGTATTTAGAGAAATGGATAAATAACATTAGTATTCTATATACTTAGGCAATCATTTTAGGTAACGAAAAGGCTACAACCTGTCGTAAAATATATTGGAGAAATGAATGTCGACCACACAGCTCGAAAGAGAATCACTAGAAGCACACGTAGATTTGTGCGCTATTCGTTATGAAGCACTAGACGGTCGATTAACTAATGTAGAAAAGAAACTAGACGGTATTGCAGATCAAATGACAGCTGGACAAAACAGCCTAGCAAAAGTAATCATTGGTGCAGCCGGAACAATAGTAGCAGGACTGTTGTCAACAGTTGTTGTTATACTAATGCAAATGGGTTAATGCACAATGAAGATTAATGAAATTACACTTGATGAGAAAATGGCCTGGGCAAAGCGTGGCAACAAAGTTGTGCGTAAGTTTAGATGTACTTCGGGTCCTCGTACAGGAAGAATAGTTTCAAAGATAGGTCAATGTTTTGCTGCACCGGATATGAAAAAGCGTGTAAGATTAAAGTTGACAAAAGCAAGACTTGGTGCTAAAATGACACGTAAAGCCAAGAAGACTAAACGTATTAATCCAGCAAGCAAACGAGTAAAGGCAATGAACAGATGAGCAACACTAATACTCCAGACATGCGAGCATACATCGATATACTCAGTGAACAAACGTATGGCGAAAACGCTATGGGCGAAGACCCAGTTAAGGTAGCTCAAGATACACTTAAAGCAGCGCAAGAAGGCGTAAAGACAGCGCAAGCACAAATGAAAGCAGCGCAAGATGCAGTTAGAACAGCACAAGAAGGTGTAACTAACGCTAGACGCCAAGCATCTGCCCCACAACCAACTGTTCCAGCAGCACCAAACGCACAACCTACAGCGCAACCTACAGCGCAACCAACAATGCCGGTTACTCCAGGTGCTACACCAGCAGCATGAAAATCAACGAATTAATATCGAGCTTTGAAATCTATACAACCATTGAAGAGGGCAAGTTGTTAGATAAGATCAAAGGCACGGTAACACCAAATCAGTTTACAGAACGAGAAGTAAGGGTTATTGAAGCTCTTATAAAAAAGAGTTTAATATCTAAAAAAATCGAAGATGGAAAAGTGTACTTGGTGAAAAATGGAAAACCTTACTAAACAGCTATCCTACATTATTGATGTAGGAACAAGAAAGAATCCTTTGCCTATGCGTAAAGGAAACAGTATCCGTATAGGTATTGTAGCCATAAGATACAGCACAAACAAAGGATACCTGCTGTTTGACTGTGAACAAAGCAAGCAAGTACATCTAGCAGCATCAAAGCCTGGTGCATTAGCTATAGCAAAACTTTACAATGCAAAACAAAACTACAAAGATGCAATAATACATGATCGTAAATACGACAAACATGATACTGATTGTATGTTTTATGAGCATTTGATTGATAATACATCAGATAACTTTAAACTAGATCTTGCACAAATAAGATTAAGTGTAAGCGAATCTCGTCGAGACAAATCCTATAACATTTTAGAAGGCATCATCTTCGAATAGATGATAAATAAAAGTAATAGCAATCAGGAAAGATTACAATGAACATTAGTGAATTCGCAAAACCAGTAACCTCAAAGGCACTAAATGAAAGCCTAGCCAAGCGTTTTGGTAAAAAAATCAAACTAGAGAACTTCAGTTTGACACAGTTGCAAGATGCAAGAAACAAACTACGCACTCAGCTTAGTCAAATAGAAATGAATGAAAACTTCAACTCAGTTGTTAACAGTGAAAACTATCAAAAAAACAAACTGTTCTTGGATGTGCTTAATGCAGAGATTAGTGAGCGTGGCGACATTGAAGCAAACTCGCTAGAAGAAACACAAGTCAACGAAGGTGCAGAAGACCAAGCAGAGATTGTTATGGCTGCTAAAGATATGGTTGACCGTGTTACCAACTGGATGGAAGACACAGCAGAAATGCAAACTGAATCAATGCTCGAACTTGCTGATGCTATTAGAGACGAAATGGGCGTTGATCAAAGTCAAGCATTTGTTGGAGGCATCAAGCCAGCACTAGAAGCATTGTACCAAACAATGGAACAAGCACGTGAAAGCCTAAGTCAAGGTGTTGCACTATTAACAGGCGAAGGTCAAGCACCAACAGCAATGGGTGCAGAAGATCCAGCAGCAATGGATCCAGCAGCTGAACCAGCAATGGAACCAACTGTTGATATGGATGCACCAGCAGCAGGTGAAGGCGATGTAGCAGCACCAGCAGCAGGCGGCGAAGAGCCAGCAGGCCGTCCAGCTAGATAATGAAAATATCAGATATCATTAACGAAGGCATCAGTCCTAAACTGTATATGGTATTAAAGCAACTTCAAACAAATGGAGTTGCACGTATTAAGATGGATGATCTTAATAAAAAACTTGCAGGTATGGGGCTTGAAGCATTTTCAGCTGATACCTTTGCACTACAATACAATGATCCACGCATCAAAAAGTTGATTAAAAACTTCAACGACGATGAAGTAATGTTCAACCAAGACTCAGTTGATGCATTGCCAGCCGGGCAACCACAAGGAAATGCAGTTGGCCAAATGGCACAACGTGCAACTGATGTAGGTAAAACATTATAGGTTGACAGCCACCTAGTCTTACTATACTATTAAGTATGACATTGATAAACCCCAAGTATACATACGAAAAACTCAAGCGTGTTGAAGTAGATGGCAAGCGCAGATATGCAGCACCTGGTGGACCGCCTGTAGCAAGTGTAACAACTATCCTCAGCGGAACCAAAGACATGACACATTTGCATGAGTGGCGCAGGCGTGTAGGACATGCTAAAGCACAAGAGATTACAACAGAAGCAGCAGGGGTAGGCACACGTATGCACAAGTACCTTGAAGACTATGTTGACAATGGTGTTTGGACAGAAAGTGCAGGCAGCAATCCTTATGCACAGCAAGCATACAAGATGGCATGTGTAATACGTGATGAAGCAATGGTGCATGTTGATGATATTTGGGGTAGCGAAGTTCCGCTTTATGTTCCGGGCATATATGCTGGCACCACCGACCTTGTAGGACAGTACAAAGGCAATCCGTGTATCATGGACTTCAAGCAAACCAACAAGCCCAAGAAGCCTGAGTGGGTAGAAGATTACTATCTACAGCTTACAGCATACGCCTTAGGACATAATGAAATACATGGTACAGATATACGTGAAGGACACATCTTTATGTGTTCACGTGGATTAGAGTACCAACAGTTTGATCTGTGGCCAGATGAGTTTGCTGAATGGGAACAAGAATGGTGGAATAGGTGCCGCCAGTATTACGAAAAGAATGGCTAAATACTACTAATAACGCATTAGGAGTATAGCATGGCTATTGTACAGATTTCAAGAATCCAACACCGCCGAGGTAGAAAGAATCAAGGAAGTGGAATACCACAACTTGCATCAGGTGAGATTGGTTGGGCTATTGATACACAAGAAGTTTACATTGGTAATGGCGCAGTAAGTGAAGGCGCACCAGCAGTTGGCAACACCAAGTTGCTAACAGAAGCTGATAACTTGTTGAGTCTAGCAGGACAGTATGCATACAAAAGAGACGAAATACAAACAGGTGTTGCGTTAGCATCTCCAGTAGAACGTACTCTACAAGCCAAGTTGGATGATCGTGTAAGTGTTAGAGACTTTGGTGCAACGGGCGATGGAACAGATCAAACAGAAAAACTACAACGTGCTATCGATCAGTTGTTTATCAACAGTGCAACCAAAGGTTTGTACAAAAGTCGTGTAACACTTTATATTCCAGCAGGCGAATATCTTATTAGCTCACCAGGTTTAAAAATACCACCATATGCAAACATTGTTGGTGACGGTATTGACAAAACATTCTTAAACAGTTCAGGTGCAAACCCTCCTGAAAATATCTTCCGCACAGTAAACGAAGAAAGTATTCCGGGTACATATGCTGATGCAAGTACAACAACATCTGCTAACATGGCTCGCTTTGTACGCATTGAAGGTATGTCAATATTCCACAACAGCAACGGCGGAGCATTGTATCTTGAGAATTGCCAAAACAGCAAGTTCACAGATATCAAACTTTCAGCAGGATGGACCACAGGCGATGGTATAACCAGCGAAGGTGCACCAGCAACCAACTTAGTTGGTATTGTAGTTTCTAATGGCAGTGTAGCAACTGCAACATCAGACTATAATATATTTGAAAATGTCTTTATTAACGGATTTGCTTGTGCAGTATACAGTGAATACGATATCAACAACAACAAGTTTAAAGCAGGTAATATTAATACTTGCGGACTAGGATTTGTACTAGGTGCAGATCCTACTTCAATACCACCAGTTGGTAAAACAATCGGTAGTCAATATACTGTTATTCAAGATTATGTATTTGATCTTGTTGACAAGCAAGGTTTGTATATACGCACAGGTAACTTCAACATCAGCCAAAATAACACATACTTAAATGTAGGACGTGATGGTGGCAGTAGTGTAGTTGTAGAACCAGTGATTGAGTTCTATCGTACTGCTAATTCAACTGGTGTTGGCGATGCCGGACATATTGATATGGACAACAACAAAAGCATAAATGATTTCTTTCAACGTACCGCTGAACTAACAGTTGACCCACTTTATTTTAGCCAAGATTATTTTCCAGAAGTACATGGATCGAAACGTATTGAACTATCGCAGCCAGTAAGAACCAGTGTTGGTGTAAAACTAACAGCTGAAACTTTGATTAGACTACCATCAGATCAGCAAAGAGGTGTTATTGCCTTAGAATACACCTACCGTGCAGAAGATAGCTCCGGACCAATAATGCAAAACGGAATGATGACTGTAACTTATAATAGAGACAATGCAGAGATTTCAATGACAGACGATCATACTTTTACTGGTAACCCATCCAAAGTAGGCAAGATGGTGTTTAGTGTAAAAGGCGATGCATTTCAAAATGGCGCAACAGAAATACATATAGATTGTGTAAATGAGATGCTGGATAATCTAAGTCCAGAAGCGGACGAACTTGAGTTTACAATCAAATATATAAATTGATGTTTGATAAAACTTATGTAGATCGTTTAAAACTATGGAAAGACTTTCGTTCAACTTTAGAACAAAGCAAATATCCGTTTGACGATACTATTGAGTTTTGGAATAATGCACCATTGAGTAGCATAGCAGCAGATCCATATGATAAAAATACTTGGCCTACTCCTTGGGAAATGATTGAAGAAAATCGTTACTGTGATTTTACAAAAATATTGGCAATATACTACACTTTACAGTTAACTGATCGTTTTTCTAACAGTCGTTTTGAGATACATATTACACTAGACGAAAAAGAAAGTGTGTTAAGATACCTTCTTTTCGTTGACAATCTAACGATAGGGTATTACTATAATAAGAGTATTGATGCAGAAGATTTACCAAGTCTAAAATGTCAAATGCAGCATAACACACTACCAACTTATTACTAAATACCAAATAGACAAAAAGGAAAAGATAATGATTCAAGTTACTAAACGTGACGGGCGCAAAGAGACTCTCGATATTGAAAAGCTACACAAAGTTGTGTTTTATGCATGTGAAAATATTACAGGAGTTAGCCCAAGCGAAGTAGAACTTAAGAGTCAGATTCAGTTTTATAATGGTATAACCAGCAAAGAAATCCAAGAAACACTTATCAAAGCAGCAGCTGATCTTATCAGCGAAGAGACACCTAACTATCAGTATGTAGGCGGCAGGCTTGTTAACTATGCACTACGCAAAGAAGTGTACAATGGATTTGAGCCTTGTCATGTTAAAGAGTTGGTTGAGCGTAATACAGTAAATGGTTTTTATGATAGTGAACTAGGTACAAAATACAGCGACGAAGAATGGGATAAGATCAATACATTCATCAAACACGAGCGTGACGAGCATCTAACTTATGTTGCTATGGAACAGTTGCGTGGCAAGTATCTGTGTCAAAATAGAGTCAGCGGCGAAATATTTGAAACGCCGCAAGTGTGTTATATTCTTATTGCAGCTAGTCTTTTTCAGGACTATCCAGTTGATTCCCGTTTGCAATGGGTAAAAGAATACTACGATGCTATTAGTTTGCATGACATCTCGTTGCCTACTCCTGTAATGGCAGGTGTACGTACACCACAAAGACAGTTTAGTAGTTGTGTTCTTATTGAAACAGATGACAGCTTGGACAGCATCAATGCTACAGCGGCTAGTGTTGTAAAGTATGTTTCACAGAAAGCAGGCATTGGTATTGGCGGTGGTAGCATACGTGCTATTGGTTCACCTATACGCAAAGGCGATGCATATCACACAGGTATTATTCCGTTCTACAAGCATTTTCAGTCAGCTGTAAAGAGTTGTAGTCAAGGCGGAGTACGTGGCGGCGCAGCAACTATATACTATCCTGTATGGCACCTTGAAGTAGAAGACATGCTGGTGCTAAAGAACAACAAAGGCACTGAAGAGAACCGTGTACGACACATGGACTACGGTGTACAGTTCAACAAACTAATGTATGAAAGACTCATCACAGGCGGCAATATTACTCTTTTCTCGCCTGCAGATGTACCAGGACTTTACGAAGCATTTTTTGCAGACCAAGACAAGTTCCGTGAGCTCTACGAAACAGCAGAGCGCAACACAAGACTACGCAAGAAAACAGTCAAAGCTAGTGACTTGTTTAGTGCGTTTATGGAAGAGCGTAAGAACACAGGTCGTATCTATCTACAGAATGTCGATAACGCTAACGACCACGGTGCATTCCTTCCTGACGTTGCACCTATTAGACAATCAAATCTGTGTGCAGAGATTGACTTACCAACAAAGCCACTGAAAGATCTTAACGATCCAGAAGGTGAGATTAGCCTATGTACATTGAGTGCAATCAACTGGGGCAACATTAAAACTCCAGCAGACTTTGAGCGTGTGTGTCGTCTAGCAGTACGTGGACTTGATGCATTACTAAGCTATCAGAACTATCCAATACTAGCAGCACAGTTATCTACAGAGAAGCGCCGTCCTTTAGGCGTTGGTATTATCAACTTTGCATATTGGTTGGCCAAGCACGACTTGACTTATCAGCACATTGATACAGCAGGACTAGAACTAGTTGACGAGTATGCCGAAGCATGGAGTTACTATCTAATCAAAGCAAGTGCAGACTTAGCAGCAGAGCAAGGCGCACCAAGTGGTAACATGGAAACAAAATACGGACACGGTATTACACCCAACCAGACATACAAAGCAGACGTAGATGAACTAATCAAACATAAAGAACGTCAAGACTGGAAAGGGTTGCGCAAACAACTAAAAGCAACTGGCATACGCAACAGCACTTTGATGGCACTAATGCCAAGCGAGACAAGCGCACAGATTGCAAATGCAACCAACGGTATTGAGCCGCCACGTAGTTTGATTAGTGTAAAGCAATCAAAGCACGGTGTGTTAAAACAAGTTGTTCCTGAGTTTAAAAGACTAAAGAACAAGTATGACTTGCTATGGGATCAACAGTCTCCAGAAGGTTACATTAAGATTATGGCAGTGTTACAGAAGTACATTGACCAAGGCATTAGCATTAATACAAGTTATAATCCTATCTTCTTTGACGATGAAAAGATTCCAATGAGTACAATGCTACAGCACATGCTGATGTTCTACAAGTATGGTGGTAAGCAGTTGTATTATTTTAATACCAATGACGGCCAAGGCGAACTAGATATTAGTAAACTGATGGGCGATCATGCATTACCCGAACTAGAACAAGCAACGATTGATGCTGATGATTGCGAAAGTTGCACAATATAAAACTTGACATGCTTGTAATAGTATGCTACAAAACAATAGATATAACCATTAAGGAACACACACATGAGCGTTTTTGACACAACAAACAAAGCAGACCATACCAAGGTTACTGCATTTTTAGACCCAACCGGTGGTCCAACTATTCAGCGTTACGACACATTGAAATACAAAAGTTTTGATAGTCTAACGGACAAACAGCTTGGATTTTTTTGGCGTCCTGAAGAGGTAGATATCTATCAAGATGCAAAAGACTTTAAAGGACTTAGTGAACACGAACGTCATATCTTTACAAGTAACTTGAAGCGTCAAATCCTACTAGACAGTGTACAAGGTAGAGCACCAGTAGAAGCATTTGCTCCTATTGTAAGTTTGCCAGAGATTGAGAACTGGATCCAAACATGGACGTTCTCAGAAACAATCCACTCACGCTCATACACACATATTATTCGCAACGTGTACAGCAATCCAAGCCTTATCTTTGATGAGATGCTAGACATTGATGAGATTGTTGATTGTGCAGGAGATATCTCAAAGTATTACGATAATCTTATTGAAATGAGCAGTTGGTATAATCTACTAGGTGCAGGCACACATACAGTTAATGGTAAAAAAATCAAAGTTGATTTGTACGAGCTAAAGAAACTGNNTTTTATGTGAGCTTTGCATGTAGTTGGGCGTTTGCTGAAATGAAACAAATGGAAGGTAATGCTAAAATCATTAAGTTGATTGCTCGTGATGAAAACCTGCACCTTGCAAGTACACAGATGTTGTTGAAGATTCTCAAAACAGACGATCCTGTGTTTGAACAGATTGCAAAAGAAACAGAACAAGAATGTATTGATATGTTTGTTGATGCAGTTGATCAAGAAAAAGCATGGGCAAACTATTTGTTCAAAGACGGCAGTATGATTGGATTGAACACACAGTTGTTGAGCGATTATATTGAATGGATTTGCACACGTAGAATGACCAATGTAAATCTTAAAAGCCCATACAGTGTAAAGTCAAATCCTTTGCCGTGGACACAGAAATGGATCTCAGGCGCTGATGTACAAGTAGCACCACAAGAAACAGAGATTACAAGTTATGTATCAGGTGGCACGAAGCAAGATGTTGCAGCAGACACATTCAAAGGCTTTTCATTATGATAGAAATATATGGAAAGCCTGCCTGTCCATTCTGTGATAGAGCAAAAGCGTTGTGCGAAACTCGTCAGTACGAATACAAGTACTATCAACTCGACAAAGACTTTACACGTGAGGAAGTACTAGAACTATTTCCAGGAGCTCGTACTTTCCCACAAATCAAAGTAGGCGGCAAAAGCATCGGCGGTTGGGATAAGTTTCCACAGTATTTAGAAGAAACAGCATATAACGGCACAGGACATACATTATGATTATTGAAGCACCATACAAAGCAACAGACACAATTACTATTAGAACCACAGCAGGCGAAGAGATTGTAGGCAGGTTCGTTGAAGAAGATGCTAACCATATTAAGATAACCAAGCCTCTAGCACTACAGGCCACACAGCAAGGCATTGGACTAGGTCCTTGGGTGTTCACTGTAGATCCTGCCAGCACTGTTAAACTAAATAAAAGTGCAATAGTGTTTGTACACAAGACTGCAAAAGACATGGCTAGTCAATATGTGCAAGCAACTACAGGATTAGCAGTGGTCTAGGAGTTATAGTTATGGGTGGTTTAGTTGCAAGAAAAACAGATACTTGTACAACAGGGCATACCTGTGATGCTACAACTACCCTCAACTTTGCTCAAAGCACAGTTTTTGCTGAAGAACAACTTGTAGCAAGGATAGATGATCCTACAGTATTACATGATATTCCTACAAGAACCCGAACAGGAACAGACGAAGAAGGTAATGCAATTTATACTTTCCCTTGTAAGCCACACGTAGGAACTGTTCGAACAGGCAATAGCACTGTCTATGCCGAAAACAAACTTGTGACGTTTCTAGGTGAAACAGTTTCATGTAGTAACGGAAAAATTACAAGTTCAGCATCTACAGTTTATGTAGAAAATTAATCACTTGACAATGCTTCTGCCTTGTGCTA
>ENA-UZWU01035054-UZWU01035054.1-metagenome-genome-assembly--contig:-Day-4--1m-contig-35054_pt1 | contig 12458 bp, 13 predicted proteins | sample MGYA00260345_ERZ794905 | MGnify/ENA metagenome assembly ERZ794905
CGTACATATCGTAATCAGACTGCAGAGTTCTTAAAGTATCAGAATGACTTTGTTCTACCAATCATAGCTGATTGGTTTGACTACAGAATTGCATCTATCGAGAAATATGTAGGAGACGATGTAGACATGGGCTTGAAATACAGTGGAAACTTAGCAAGACTAAACAATACAGCAAAAAACTTCAAAGGTAAAATGCAAGGATTACGCAGAACAGACGTAATCGAGCAGACTTTTGCTGGTAAAGCAAGGCTAAAACAATTTGCAGAGTCTAATCCAGAATTTGCGAGTTATGTACCTCTATTTGATAAGAACGAAAAGCTTTACAAGCGTAAATTTGAGCTTAGCAGAGAATACCTTTATCTCTATCAACTATATGGTACAGGTATATTTAGTGGTGCTTCAGGAGTAGCTATGTATAGTAAGAAACTGGAGGAGCTTCCCAAGAAAGAGAGACAAGGGTATTTAGATAGCAATGCGGCAAACTTGAAAAAGCAATTTGGTACTTATTACTCGGTTGGTAATAATGAAGCATTGGATAAAATGTTGTTTACTGAGTTGTTCTACAGATTATCTCAGTCAGAATTGCCAGCAATGAGAACCTTAATCAATTCTTACTTCATCTCTGCAGACAAAGCCGCTACCAAAGCATATGCGGTAAAAATGTGGGAAGAGTCTGGATTGAATAAAACTGCGGATGCAGCATTTCAATTGAAAGAAAAGCCCTTGAAATTTCTTCTAAAGAATAAGTCTGATATGGTAACTTTTGCTGCTGATATCAATAGCTTGTTCGCTGAGATGCAGACAGAGATGAGGAGTATCAATGCAGAAATAGACGAAATTATCCCTAGATTCAATGATTTAGAGATGGAGCTGAATGGAGGAAGTTTCATACCGGATGCAAACGGTACATTGAGATTTACCTATGGTTACATCAAGGGTTATGAACCAGAAGACGCTGTGGTCTTAGATCCATTTACAACACTTGATGGGATACTGGAGAAAGCTGAAGGGTCGAGTAATCCAGATTACTTCTTACAGCCTGAGTTTTTAGAAAAAATGAGAACTATAGAGCCTGCAGATGTCCTCAATCATCCAAAGAAAAAATCGGTGGTAGTAGGATTACTCTACAATATGGATACTACAGGCGGAAATAGTGGAAGCCCGATTTTAGACAGTAAAGGAAGACTGATAGGAGTAAACTTTGATAGAGCTTATACGGCTACTATCAATGATTATGCGTGGAATGAAAGCTATAGTAGGTCTATTGGTGTTGACATTAGATACGTACTCTATATTATGAAGTATTTCGGAGAAGCGGACGAAGTGTTAGATGAAATGGGAGTGGTGTTATAGTTTGATCGATTCACAAAGACTTTTCAACCCTGTCAACGTCCTCTGCGGAGACGTGGTTGGAGTATGATTTTCTTATTTCAGGAAAAAATATAATTCATCAATCACTTTAATATGAATAAGCTAATATTACTAGTAGTCATATTATCCTTAATAGGTTGTAAAAGAAATCAACTATTCCTTGAAGATAATTCTCAATGGGTAGTTGAAAACGGCTTTTATAAGAATACTGATATAAATACTAAAGGTAAAAAGGTTGTATTTCTAAATACTGTTATGTTTTATAATCATAAAATTTACCTTGATGTTGGTGCAGATTCTTCTCCATGTGTTAACTATCGGATAAAAAGAAGGATATCAAGTTCGTTATATGAAATAAGAACATGGTCTTTTTCTGATGATATTAATGAACTTGGTTTTTTGTTAATTGACGACCTTAAGGATGACACTGATAGTAATGGATGTTCAGAGATTTTAATACACACACCGAGTCTTGAGTTATACCTTTGGAAGCAGACAGGTATTGTTTTTTTTACCTGATAAATTTGGAACTAATAATCTAGATTTGAGTATGTTACCTGATAAGGTTTAAACTCTTGCAACATCTCATAAAAGGGACTCTGAAGTCAAAACCTAAAGTAATATGGTTAACAGAATTTAGTCTATCACTTCCGTCTCTTTCGTAATATGAAATAAAGCATCCCCTTGATTTACAATAGGCGTGTGATTTTGGCAAATAATGTATCCGTCATTTGTAGCCTTTACCATTTTTTCTCGTCCACCGAAAGGGTCAGATATACTTCCTAGTATTTGCCCTTTGAATACTTCAGTTCCCAGTTTCGTAAAGCTTCTATACATACCAGACTTACCTGCTCGTATCCATTGGGAACTAGAAACTAGAAGACTTACAGATTCTCGATTGACTGTGTCTTCCTCGTCAAAATTTTTCATTCCGAGGTGCTGGATCACACGCATGGTACCTTCTATAGCTCCTTGGGTAACGACTCTATCTAGGTTGAGGGATTTACCGCCTTCAAACAGCAGTACTTTCTTTCCTAATTTCGTAGTACTTTGTCTCAATGATTTACTTCTATTCACGGAATTGATAATAAACTTAGTGCCAAATACTTTCGCAAGTTCTAAGGTTTCAACGTCCACCGTTTCTAGTCTAACTTGTGCATAGTTGAAACGTTCATCTCCTCCCGTGTGATAGTCAATTACATAATCCACGTGTGGGATAATATCATTCATTATAGCATATGCAAATCGAGATGCTAGTGATCCATTTTTACTTCCTGGAAACATACGATTCATATCCTTACCATCCGGAAACTTTCTATCTTGGCTTAGAAAACCAAACACATTCACAACAGGGATACAGATAATCGTACCAGCATCGGGTACGTTATACTTATTGCGGATGATTTGCCTAACGATTTCTACACCATTCACTTCATCTCCGTGAATACCAGCTATGAGCAGAAGTACAGGTCCATCAGTTTTTCCACGTTGAATGATGACAGGAATATCTATACGTGTACCAGTATGAAGCTTGGCAATATCGAGATATAGTGCGGTTTTTTTTCCCTTGGGAATATTCTTACCTAAGACTACGAGAGGTTTAATCGGCATTTCTTTCGATATACCTAATGATAGCTTTGGAGATGTCTTTCCCAGTAGCTTGTTCTATTCCTTCCAATCCAGGAGAAGAATTCACTTCCATAATTTTTGGACCAGAACTGGATTGTAGCATATCCACACCAGCTATACCTAAGCCTAAAACTTTAGCTGCTTTCAGTGCAGTATTTTCCTCCTCTTCAGATAATTCTATGATGGAAGCTGAGCCTCCTCTGTGAAGATTACTTCGGAATTCACCTTCTTTTCCCTGTCGTTTCATAGCACCTACTATGACACCATCCACAACAAATGCTCTAATGTCTGCTCCGTTTGCTTCTTTGATAAATTCTTGCACCATCACTCGAGCGTTCAGTCCTTGAAAAGCTTCCAGCACAGAATGTGCAGCACTTTTAGTCTCAGCTAGTAAAACTCCTACTCCTTGTGTGCCCTCTAGTAACTTTATAATACAAGGAGGTCCACCAACTTTGCCTATAAGGCTATCAGGATCTTTAGAGAAATCCGTAAAAGCGGTTTTTGGCAGGTTACAACCGCTTCGTGAAAGTATCTGAAGTGATCTAAGCTTATCTCTCGACCTTACTAGAGCTTGAGACTCTGTAGTCGTGAAAACTTTCATCATCTCAAATTGACGAACCACGGCAGTACCATAAAAAGTAACAGAAGCTCCAATTCTAGGAATGATTGCATCTATATCCTTCAGTGGTTCACCTTTATAAAATAGCTGAGGTTTCTTTTTTTCTATTACAATATCACACTTGAGATGATCAAGTACCATCATTTCGTGATTTCGCTTCTCACCCGCTTCAACTAGTCGCTGAGTAGAGTATAACTTTGGGTTTCTAGAAAGTATAGCTATTTTCAATTATATGAGTATTGCTTAGCGTAAAACATCGTTGCTTACACCTGTGAAGCTAAAACCTCCATCGTGAAAGAGATTTTGCATAGTCACCATTTTGGTGTGGTCTGAGAATAAAGAAATGCAATAATCTGCACAAGCATTTGCATCGGCATTTCCAAGAGGAGACATTTTCTCCGCATAGTTTATAAAATCATCAAAACCTTTGACACCGCTACCCGCAGTAGTTACTGTAGGAGATTGAGAAATTGTATTCACCCTTACCTTCGATTTCTTACCATAATGGTAACCAAAGTTTCGTGCAATGCTTTCAAGTAAAGCCTTACTTTCTGCCATTTCACTGTAATCAGGGAATACACGCTGAGCGGCTATGTATGTAAGTCCTAAAACAGAACCCCAATCATTGATAGCATCTGCTTGGTAGCAAGCTTGAATCATCTTGTGAAATGATAATGCCGAAATATCATAGGTCTTGTGCGTCCAATCGTACTTTAGGTTGGTGTATTCTCTTCCTTTTCTAACATTGAGGCTCATACCGATAGAGTGAAGCATAAAGTCAAATTTCCCACCGAAGTGCTCCATTGATTTTGCCACTAAGTCTATAACTTGGTCATTGTCCGTAACATCGCACGGAATGATAGGAGCATTAAGTGTCTCTGAAAGTTCATTGATAGCACCCATTCGCATTGCAATAGGAGCATTAGTAAGCACTATTTCTGCACCTTGTTCAGCACACTTCTCAGCTACTTTCCAAGCAATAGAATTACTATCCAAAGCTCCTGAGATTATACCTTTTTTACCTTTTAATAAATTGTTTGACATAATTTGAATTTAATACAGTGCAATGTTAGAAAAATAAAGCCGTAATACGCACTTCATGTCAATTAAGCTATAGAACACGGAAAGGAAATGAGTATTCTAAATAGCTCAAATAAGAGTCTAGGAAGATTCGCTTTATTGTCGGATTAACTTACCTCTAATGACCTTCAAATTTCCCACTTATATAGTGTAGTAAGTTATCCCGTCGGGTAGGTTTAAAGTACCCAGTTTTAATTCATCATCTAGTGTAGTAATAGACTCTATAAAGTCACTACGAGATGAGAATAAAGAAACTACGGCCTCATCTTTCAATGTATTTGTAAAGTATAAGATGCTCGAAGACTCTATGGGGTGAGGAGTGATGGATACTTGGCTTTCAGTATCAAAAACATATAAAGAGATAAGATCTGAATAGCTAAAAATCCCAAGTTCAAGTTTTATGAAATTTGTTGTATTTTTGAGAGGAGAATCCAAGGTGTAAGAGTAGTATTTCTCAGATGTGTCACCACATACACCGTATATACTACCTACAGTTTCAAAATTAGAAACAGAATCATTTGAGAGCTTGATATGTATATCATTGCAAGTAAATCCCGCTCTTGTGTAATAGCCCAAATGAATTTTACCATTTATCAGTTGAGCATCAAAGTTCTTAACATAGGATGAGTTTTGGCCTTGAGCTTCAGTGAAGCTTAGACCTATAAAAATCCATACAAGAAGTATGAAACGATACATTTTTATATCACTACCTTTGTATTCCTTTAGCATTTAAAACTTTTCTCCTTGAATAAAATAGACCAAACTATAGATCAATTACTCAATTCCGATAAATTGTTTTTACTCGCTGGACCCTGTGCTATCGAAAATGAACAGATCACAATGGAAACAGCTGATTTTCTAACAAAACTAACGGATAGGTTAGGAATTACTTACGTTTTTAAGTCATCTTACCGCAAGGCCAATAGGACTAAAACAGATTCATTTACGGGAATTGGGGATGAAAAAGCACTTAAACTATTAGGTAAAGTGCGGGACACATTTGATATACCTACCGTCACAGATATTCACGAGAGTGCAGAAGCAGAGAAAGCGGCAGAATATGTTGACGTACTTCAGATACCAGCATTTTTGTTTCGTCAGACCAACTTATTGCAAGCTGCGGGCAATACAGGAAAGGTAGTGAATATCAAAAAAGGTCAATTTGCAGCAGCTGAGGCTATGCGTTTTGCTGCGGACAAAGTCAAAGCTACTGGAAACAATCAAATATTGCTCACTGAGAGAGGCAATATGTTTGGCTATGGAGATATGGTAGTCGATTACAGAAACTTGGTATGGATGCAAGAAATGGGGTATAAGACCGTGATGGATTGTACACACTCTCTTCAACAGCCAAATAACGGTACTGGAGTGACTGGTGGTTTACCCCAATTGATAGAGCCATTAGCAAAGGCTGCTATTTCGGTGGGTACGGATGGATTATTTATTGAAACACACCCAGACCCGTCTAAAGCATTGAGCGATGGTGCTAACATGCTTCCATTACATAAAATGGAAGAGTTGCTGGTAAAGTTGCTTCGTGTTAGAGAAAGTATCCAAGGCTAAAAATAGAGAGAGGACAACCGGTTTTCCAATCATCCTCTCAACTAACTAACCAATTAAATCAAATTTACCCACTTCTATAACGATGTGTAGAAGCGAATATTTTGTGACGAGTACTATAAATTATTGCTAGCATTAACAACAACGTACACATCGCCATTCTTCTTCCAAACGATAATAGTGGCATATAAGTTTTTCATATTCCAGTCATCTTCAAACTTTAAATTAAAAGTGCCCTCGTTTTCTGCATTTGCTTTCAGCTCTTCTGATGGTATTAACGTACCAAATCCACCCTGGTTAGAAGCTCTTATGACATTATTGTGCTCTGCTGGATTTGCAGGACTACTACTTTGTCTTCCAAAAATTCCATTTTCCATCACATAAATCCCTAGATAGTATTCGCCATCTAATTCTTTCAAGACTTTTGTTTTGTAGCGAATAGCTATTTCGTCTTCTGAAGTAAAGCAAGACACACCTACTTGTATGGCTACATCTGTGTCTTGGAATGCATTAATTTCTGTTTCAATACTAGATACACTTGCAGTGCCATTGATTCTGCCTCCGCTTGTTACCATACCATTTGTGTTATTAACCCAAAGTTGAGGAGTAAATAATTGTCCTGTGCGGTTGCTTGCAATAGCATTGCTTACATCCGTGATCATCGGGTCGCCATATTTTATATGGACAGCTATTGGAACAATGTTTTGATTTTCAGATGATTTGATCATTACAAAGGTAGGCTTCCCCCAACTGCCGCATCCAGGACATCCTGTGCTGGTGAAATCAAAGAATACGGGCTTATTCACATTGGTCAGAACTACTTCTGGAGCTACGAGTGTGCTATCTTCTTCTTGTATCACATTCTCATTAGTGTTTTCAGGTTTGGTCTGCTCTGTGGTCTCTGAGTAAGACATCATCAAAAATGCCATTGCTAGCAAGCTAAAAGTCAGTTTGTAATTCATATATGAGTCATTCTACGAAAAGTGAAGGAATCCTTACACGCTTTCTCAGATTAATAAATATTTTCGCACTCCCAAAGACAATTACTGACAATCACATGGCATTATACCTTACAGACATCGTATCCGTATCAGGAAAACCAGGCTTACACAAAATGGTAGGTAAAAGATCAAATGGACTTATCGTGGAGTCTCTTGATGGAGCAAAAAAGAGATTTCCTACAAGTCTAACTCAGAAAGTTTCATTCTTGAGTGATATCTCTATGTACACATATGATGGTGATGAAAAGTTAGAAGATATTCTTAAGAGTCTGCACGCTCAAGCTGAAGGTGGATTAGAGTTGATATCTAAAAAGAGTAGTGCCGCTGATGTTCAGACTTTTTTCAGAAAAATTTTAGAAAACTTTGACGAAGACCAAGTTTATAACTCGGATATACTTAAACTGGTTAGTTGGTATAAGATCTTGAAAGACAAAGTGGACTTTGAAAACCTCACATCTTCTGAAGAAGATGCTGATACAGTAAAAGAATCTAAGGCAAAAAAGCCTACCGCTAAAAAGCCATCTGCTAAGTCTGCTCCCAAAGCTCAAAGCATAGCGAAAGGCGGAGTTAAGAAAAGTGGAAACTTAAAGGCAGGGTAAATTATTTTGCTCCTGCTAATCTAGCACCTAACCAGCCCATTGGTAGGTACGCAAAGATTAAATCTACAGCTGTTGGTACTAAAGGAGTACCCAGAAGATTCGCAGCCCAAATTCCTCCTAATAGAAAAAATATTCCTACGAATATTCCAGTGGCCTTCTTTTTAGTAAGAGCAATTTTGGCGGCTATAAAGGCTCCCACTAATGTGCCTAAGGCGTGTGCTAAAAACGGCATGACATAGTTTTTAGCAGTGAATCGGTGTATGTTTTCTCGGAGAGATTCTAGATCATTGGGATCTATACCCTCTGGCAGCGGTACGATATTTCCACTTAAATTGATAATTCCTCCGTTGACCATCATTCCAACTACTACCCCAACAATAGCTCCTAGTATTATTCTAACTGTACTGTTCATTTGATTTAACTGATTTAACCCAGAGAAAGGTTATTTTTTTAATCTCGTTTTTTTGAGATTAAGATGATTGAGAGGATTTATGGAAATTCCTTTTAGTTTCTTATTGCTAATCCAAACGCTTTCATCATAGAACAAGAGCACATAAGGCTGCTTTTTGTTAAGCAAAAGTTCTAGGTCAGAAAATAGTTTTTCTCTTTCTTCATCATCTACTACTTTTAAGAGTGCTTCATACTTTACATTAAAATTTTCGTTGTTGTACCGTGTGTAATTTGGTCCATTTGGTGCTTTATTTGGGCCGTAAAAACAAGCCATATAGTTTTCTCCATCAGGATAATCAGCAATCCAACTACTTCTAAAAAAAGCTAAATCTCCAGCCGATTTTTGCTGTTTCAATAGGCTAGATGGGATTACATCTATTTTTATGTCTATTCCAATATCAGCACAATTTTTTTGGACCAAGATGCATAGGTCAAGGTAATTAGGTGTAGTACTTAATTTTAATGGCTCACTGAGTTTTACCTGAGAAGAGTCGAGATACTGTCTAGCTAAAGCAGGATTATATAATGGTACAGAAGAAGCTCTATGTGCAGGCAATCCAATAGGGGTGAATCCACCACTCGCTGGTCTTCCAATCCCATTTCTAAGATAGGTAATCATAGACTCTCTATCGATAGCGTGGTGAATCGCTTTTCTGAAATGAGCATTTTGTACGGGTGAGGATTCCTTTTCAAGGTTGAAAGCCAAATACTCCGTATTTAGAAAAGGACTGACTTGAAGTTCAAAATTGTCACGGTGTTTATCTTTTAGCTCTCCATTTGAAGTAAGTATTTCATCTTTAAATGAACTTTCTAATCCCGTGAATAAATCAAGTTTACCTTGTGTAAACTCCAACAATTCAGTCTGTTTGCTTTGAATAAATGACACAGATATAGCGTCTATTATTGGTACGGGATGACTATCCGTAGATTCAAAGTACTGCTCATTTTTTATTAAGTTTAGCTTAATGTTAGGGTGCCAATTCGAAAATTTGAAAGGTCCAGTTCCCACAGGATGCTTTCCGAAATCTGAACCATAATGTTTCACAGCATCCTCAGGTAGTACATAACAATATGCCATAGAGAGCATGCTAAGTAAAGGAGCAAAAGGCTTGTTGATTTTAATTATAAAAGTAGTATCGTTTTGTGCCAAAAAAGACTCCTGACCATTAACGATTCCATTAAAAATCCAAGCTCCATCTGACGCGATTTTGGGCGAAATAATTCTTCCAAAGGAGTATTTGAAATCTTGTGCTGTTACGTGGCGTTTAGCACCCTTAAAAACCATGTCATTGTGGAAAAGTACATCGTTTCTGATTACAAAAGTATACGTTTTCCCATCTTCAGATATTGTCCAACTTTTGGCTATGGCAGGTTGTATAGTAAGTTCGCTATCAAGTTGTACAAGTCCGTTAAACAACTGATTAACAGCTCTTATGTTCTCTTGAGTACGAGCGTAAGCAGGATCTAGTGATGTGATTCCAGTTGGACTATTATATCTTAGAATAGTTTTTTCATCATTTTCTGATGTCGTTTTGCAAGAAATCAACATAAAAGTGATGTGAATAAGTATGAAAAACCTGTTAATTGTCTGTCTAGATATCAGATTAGATTTGAATATTAATCGTTGATAACAGTGAGGCCTCAGATTACTTATTACGGACATTCTTGTTTTATGGTTCAATTGAGCGGTAAAAATATACTTTTCGACCCATTTATTACCCCAAACCCAAAGGCAAGTATGGTCGATGTTTCCACAATTAAACCAGATGTTATTTTGGTGACCCATGGTCACGGAGATCATATTGCTGATTTAGTAGAGATAGCAAAGTCTTCCAACGCTCAAGTAGTAGCGAGCTATGAAATTGTTGTTTGGCTACAGGAGCAAGGGATAGAAAATTGTTTGCCTATGAATACTGGAGGGAATATCAACCTTGGATTTTGCCAAGTAAAAGTAGTTAAAGCCGAACATAGTAGCTCTTTCCCAGACGGCAAGTATGCGGGTAATGCAGTAGGATTCGTCTTGAAAAATGAGGACACGTGTTTCTACTATGCAGGGGATACTGCACTTACTCTGGATATGCAACTTATCCCACTTTCCTTTGATTTACAATTTGCTTTCTTACCCATAGGAGACAATTTCACGATGGGAATCCAAGATGCTGCCAAAGCAGCCAAACTTGTACAGTGTAAAAAAGTGGTGGGTATGCATTTAGATACTTTCCCACCTATTGAAATAGATCATAAAGAGGCTTTGGACAGCTTCGAAAAAGAGAGTCTAAATTTAATACTTCCGTTGATCAACCAAACTTTCGAATTATAATACCAAACTAGATAACTAAATAAATATGTCAAAAATAATCTGTGTAGCAAATCAAAAAGGTGGTGTAGGAAAGACTACAACAGCTACGAACTTAGCATATAGCTTAGCAGTACTGGAAAACAAAGTGTTACTAGTGGACGCAGATCCTCAAGCCAATACCACGTCACACCTTGGATTTGATCCTAAAAATATAAGACTCGGTTTGTATGAGCTTCTTGTACAGGACTTAAATCTAAACGATGCCATACTCAATACAAAGTATGACTACTTAGATATACTGCCAGCCAATATAGATTTAGTAGGAGCAGAGATCGAAATGATAGATCTACCTAATAGAGAGAGGATAATGAGTAACTTGCTTGAAAAAGTGACAGGTAAGTATGATTTTATTATCATAGACTGTTCTCCTTCGCTAGGTTTGATTACCACGAATGCACTCGGAGCATCTCATTCGGTGATCATACCAGTTCAGTGTGAGTATTTTGCATTAGAAGGATTAGGTAAGTTATTGAATACCATTAAGATAGTACAACGTAGTATAAACCCAAGCTTAGAAATAGAAGGATTATTGCTTACTATGTACGATTCTAGACTTAGACTTTCTCGTCAAGTAGTAGACGAAGTGAAATTGCATTTCCAACAATTGGTATTTGATACAATAATCAAGCGTAACACTACAGTGAGTGAAGCACCTAGTTTTGGGGTGCCTGTTTTAGAACACGATGCAGCTGCATCAGGCAGTGTGGCTTACTTGAACTTAGCAAGAGAGTTACTACAAAAAAACGACATGACTAAGATTAGCGAAGAGGAAAGAATCATTCAGTAAATGACAAAAAAAGTATTAGGACGAGGACTCAGTGCTCTTTTAGAAAATTCTGACACGGACATCACGGGTGTAGAGCCAAAAGCTCTGCATAGCATTGCTAACATAAAAATAAGTCAAATAATAGCTAACCCTTTCCAACCTCGAACAGAGTTTGATGAAGATGCTTTATTAGAGCTATCTGAATCTATAAAGGTACACGGTATTATTCAGCCTATAACCGTACGTAAAATTGGATACGGAAAATATGAGCTAATTAGTGGGGAGCGAAGAACACGTGCATCCATATTAGCTGGGCTAAAAGAAATGCCTGCTTACATAAGATTAGCCAATGACCAGCAGATGTTGGAAATGGCTCTCATTGAGAATATTCAGAGAGAAAATCTAAATTCCATAGAGGTGGCATTGTCATATAAGCGTTTATTGGACGAGTGCGGTTTAAAACAGGAGCAACTTGGTGAAAGAGTGGGTAAGAAGAGAAGTACGGTAAATAACTACTTGAGACTGCTCAAACTCCCAGATGAAATCCAGTTAGCTATCAAGGATGGAAAGCTAATGATGGGACATGCCCGGGCTCTTGTAAATGTTGAAAACCCTGCTCGTCAAATGGCAATCTTCAAATCTGCTGTTAATGCAAGCATGTCTGTTCGTCAGGTAGAGGAGATGGTGAGAGAGGAGAAAGAGAGTGGGGAAGCTAACGACATGAAAACTACGACCAGGTACTTCGATTTCTCAGATTATATCAAGGATAAATCGGTCATTGAAAAGAAGTTTAATACGGATGTGAGATTTAAGTCTCACTCAAATGATAATGGGACGATTATCATCAGTTTCTCGTCTAAAGAGCAATTGGAGGATATCCTGAATAAAATGAAGTAGGTTATCTTCGTACTTATACAAAATGAGAATTATACTTCTTGTCTTATCATTTTCAGTTGTGGTTGTGAGTGCATTCTCACAAGCTCCTTATCGCTATTCTCATTTTAGCCAAAACTTAGAACTAGAT
>ENA-UZWU01010315-UZWU01010315.1-metagenome-genome-assembly--contig:-Day-4--1m-contig-10315_pt1 | contig 12446 bp, 10 predicted proteins | sample MGYA00260345_ERZ794905 | MGnify/ENA metagenome assembly ERZ794905
AATATCGGCTTCGAAAGCCTGCCGACCACAGCAGGCGCTGCGGCACTCGCCGAAAACTTTGCCGCCGATGCCTTCGTTACACAGCGCTTAAAAGCCAATGGGGTTGTTATTCTCGGTAAAGCTAATCTAAGTGAATGGGCGTATTTTTTCTGCACCGGCTGCCCCTCTGGCTATAGCGCATTGGGGGGACAAACACTTAACCCCTATGGACGCCTTAAGTTTACTACGGGTGGTTCGAGCGCCGGCAGCGGCGCGGCGATTGCCGGCGGCTTTGCCGTTGCGGCTGTGGGCTCGGAAACCTCGGGTTCAATATTGTCGCCTTCGAGCGCCAACTCTCTGGTTGGTCTCAAGCCTACTACCGGAAGCCTGAGTCGAAGTGGGGTGGTGCCGATTTCAAGCACTTTGGATACCACCGGCCCGATGGCACGCACCGTGCGCGATACGGTTGCGCTATTCAATGCGATGACAGGCTACGATCAAGCAGATACAGCGATGCCTCGCCTTACCGAAGATCTAACATTGCTCGTACGCGATGCTGACCTGTCTGGTCTGCGTCTTGGCTTTCCAACTGCGCTCGCCTTGGAGCCTCTTATCGTCGCGGCAGTCGCGAAGCTCGAAGCGGCGGGGGCAATAATAGTGCCAGTAGAGTTTACGCCGCCTGATCTGGAAGAGGAGGTGCAATTTATGGGCGCGGAAATGGTGCGTGACCTCGCGAGCTATTTACAACACTACGCGAGCCCTGATGTGGTAATCGAAAGCCTGAGTGATTTGCAGACCTTCAACCTCGCAGCCCCCGATGAGCGCGCCCCCTATGGGCAGGCATTAGTCGACCAGATGGTTGGCTTCGAAACCTTCTTTAAGTCAGACGCGCAAGCGGGGGAGGGGGAGATAACGCGACTCGAGCAGGTGGTTGTAGGCGAGGTTGGTGGTTATCTTGATGGCCTTTTCTCGCGACATAACCTCGACGCGCTAGTGCGAATTAACAACAGCGGGGCGAGCGCAGGCGCGTTCGCCAATTATCCAGCATTGACTATCCCGGCCGGCTATCGAGAAACGGGCCAGCCAGTAGGGGTAACGTTTTATGCTCCGTCGTTTCAGGAGCAGCGCTTAATAGATATTGGCGTGAAGCTTGAGGAGACAGGTGCGCTGCGCCAGGCACCCGGAGGTTATTGATACAGTCGTACGAATCTTAAGATTTCGTTAAGAAAGCGCTGGAGTTTTATCTAGGGCAAGACACAATTGGCTTTGGGCCAGTAATAATCGGAGCATCGAATATCGGTGTTCGTAAAAGTCTTAGTTGGGAGATTGGTGTGGTAGCGGGCTTAAGCGATAAAAGCCCAAACTCGACTTACAGGCTTTTAATTGCATATGAGTTCTGATCTGGCTGGAATCAGACGCTCGTACTTTGAGCGGCCAAAATTCACGAGCCTTAGACCTACCAATACTTTTCGACTGTAATCTGGCCAGGCGTGCGTCGCCTGTTTTTGCTTAAGCCACGTGCTTTGAGTGCGGTCGTCGTATCGGCGACCATCTCTGGGTTTCCGCAGAGCATGAGCTGTGAATCCTCGGCAGTAATTGCTATGCCGGTGCTGCGCTCGAGTTCGCCACTGTTTATCGCTTCGGGAATACGTCCCTTAATCGCGCCATCGACGACTTCGCGGCTGACAAAAGCTTGAAAGACGAAACGCTCGCCGTACTCTTGAGCTAGTTCGTCGATCAGCCCTTGGTAGCGAAGGTCTGACTGCTGCCGCACTGCGTGAACGAGCACGACCCGCTCAAAGCGTTGCCATGGCTCGTCTGTTTTAAGCATTGAAAAATACGGCGCGACGCCCGTCCCAGTACCCAGTAGCCACAGTGTCTTAGCGCTTGGCACTTCATCCAGAGTGAAAAAGCCATTGGCTTCGCGCTTGACGAATATTTCATCTCCCGCTTCGAGGGCGACCATCGCATTGGACAGCACGCCGTCTGTTGCGGTGTAGAAGAAAAATTCGATAGGTTGTTGGCCAGGGGCGCTCAGAAACGAATAGGGCCGCGCAGTGCGCTCGCCCTCGATGTCGAGACCTAGGCTTGTGAATTGGCCCGCCTTGAAGTTGTCAACAGGCGCATTAATGCGAAGCGAGAATAGATTCTGCGTCCAATGTATGTTTTCGATTACCGTCCCTTGGACCCACTCTGACATACTCATTCCCGTTATCGATTTTGGCGCCTAAACGCGCTAACTTAGTTACTTAAGATTTGACGCGTTAATACTGTGGTTATTGTTGCGCAGCCTCGGCTGCGCGCCATGATAGTTATTCCCTGATCGCCGAGCAAGGTTATGCGCATGCAAGACAACTCTGGCTCGGGTTTTAGTCTCTGCGAATCGATTATCATAACGCCAACACTAACATTTAAGATTAGGTAGATACTCATGCTAAAAACTTGGTTCGCAATCGCGCTGTGGAAGCGCATCCTCCTCGCACTCGTTCTTGGCGTTATCGCAGGAATGATCTGGGGTCCTGGAGCCGCGAGCATAAGCTGGCTAGGGGATCTCTTTGTGCGCCTGATACGCATGGTTGTTGTGCCGCTTGTCTTCGTAACCTTGGTGTCTGGTGTCGTGGCGATGGGCGACCCAGCAAAGTTAGGCTCACTGGGCGCGAAGACGCTAGCGATCTATATGGTCACCACGCTGGCTGCGATCGTGATAGGGCTCATGCTTGCAGCAGCTTTGCAGCCCGGTGTTGGCGTTGATCTTTCAGCAGCTGCGCCCACGGCGGTGCAGGAGGCTATACCTCTGTCGGAGCGGCTATTGAGCATCGTTCCTTCTAATCCCATTGCTGCATTGGCTGAAGGAAATATTCTCGCAATCATCTTCTTTGCCTTACTCGTCGGTGTAAGCCTGCTGACGATTGGAGAGAAGGGAAAGCCTGTTGCAGAGTTAATGGATTCGAGCAGCGAAATGATGCTTCGAATCACCCACTGGGTAATGGAAGTAGCCCCATTCGGCGTCTTTGCGCTTATCGCGGCTGTTGCCGGAACGCAGGGAGTGGCTGCCTTATTAGATGTGCTGACGCTTGCGCTAGCGGTCGTATTAGCCTGCGTTATTCACGTCGTCGTCGTGCATGGTGTTGGCATTATTAAACTGTCACTTGGACTATCTCCCCTCAATTTCTTTAAGGGCGCGCGAGATGCGATGCTCGTCGCTTTTTCGACGTCGTCAAGTTCTGCCACTCTACCCGTATCTATGTCAGTCGCTGAAGACAACCTTGGCATTAAGCCGGTAGTCGCTTCAACAGTACTGCCGCTTGGTGCAACAATTAATATGGACGGCACTGCGCTTTATGTCGGTATCGTCTCGGTTTTCGCTGCGCAGGCATTTGGTATCGATCTTTCACTGACGGACTACGCAATCATTGCGGGGTCGACAACACTCGTCTCAATAGGCACTGCCGCAGTGCCAGGCGCTTCGCTTTTCTTAATGGCGGCCGTCATGGGTGCAATCGGCATCTCGCCAGAGCAAATCGCGATTGTCATTGGCTTTATTCTGCCGTTCGATAGGCCGCTCGATATGCTGCGAACTGTAGTTAATATTTGCGGAGACCTGTCGGTTGCAACAGCTGTGGCTAATTGGGAAGGCGAGTTCGATAGAGAGATATTCGATAAGCAGACAAACTATTAAAAGAAACTCGGCATACTGCAATCAATGCGTAAAATGTGTGTCACGTTGGTGCTATTTATCAAAGTTTTTATTCGTACAGTAGGTGGTTTTCCTCTCAGAAAGAAAGCGTAAGGTTGAACCCAATGCGAATGTCACCTGCAAAGAGCGAGATCGGCGAGGCCTCCACTCCGTCCAATAAAATCAGGTTTAAGCCCATAGACCACCGGTCGTTTAAGGTTTGATCTGCAGAGGCTTGGAGAATGGTGAATTCTCCATTGATATCCCCCTGCATGCCAAGGGCAAGTGCAAGGTCGCCGTTCATTAAAGAATTGCTGTAGCGCATTAGCCAAGCGCCGGTTAGGTTCTCCTTCGTCGATGCCTGAAGTGCGCCGGTGAGCGGTTTCGCCACCTGCACACTGAACGCGATGTTCTGCTCGTTATTTATCGCGTACTCCACTCCCACCGACGTGCCCAACTGATTCCGCGTGCTGATTGCATCTTCTGCGGCGGCAACACCAGGAATGTTGAGATTGTTAATCAAAATTCCTCGCGAGTACGCGACATCCAGATTGAGTAATACATTGCCCAACGCGCGGTTGGCGCTAAAACCTACCAGGCTAAAGGCGTTATTCGTTGAAAGTGCATCTTGCCCGAGTTCGGCAGGGTTCGAATAGCTAAGCTGATTTTCGATTAAATAGGCGGCCATTAGGGCGATGTCGCTGCCCTCGAACGAACGGCTCCAACGCATACCTCCCTCAAACTCAAGGCTAGCAGTACGTTTGTAATCGGTAATATTGAACGCAGGCTCGACGAAGAAGGGGCTGCCTCGGACTATCGGAGGGTTGTATTCTGGATACAGCGTGACGAAGGTGGAAAGTCTGCTCTGTTCCCCGAAGCGATCTCCGAAATAGTCCCACACCAGCATTGGCTGGTTAAGTCGCGCATCTTCGATATCGATAATACTAAAATCTCTAAATTCTGTTACGTTAATCACATCAAGAACAGAGTTTCCATCAACCTCACCCCACACTACTGTTTGATTGCCTAGCTTTACACTATGTTTGTCAAAGCTACGTTGAATGAAAAATTCGTTCAAACGGAATTCCAAATCGACACCTTTGTCTAAGGCCTCGAATTCATAATCGTCGTGCAAGAAGACACGGGCAAAACCGCTCGCTTGAAGAAGCCATCCCGGAGCGAACGCGTATTGGTAGCGAACGTTGGCTGCCACTCTGTTCGTTTCCACATCTGCCGCACGGGGAATCGTAATAAGAGGTCCTCTTGGTACCCGTAAATTCACATCATGGGTTTTTGTTTGGAAAAGTATTTGTTGGGTAAGTTTAACCGTGAAGCCGCTGAGCCATCTAGCTCTGCCTGAGTCGTTTTCTTGAAAGTCGGCTGGAAAATCTTCGAATGCGCCAAAGAAAGGGTCATCTAAAATTAGGTCCGCTGTTGAATGGCTCTCTTGGTCCGGCAGTGGGTGGAAGGATGTATTGAATTCGAAGAAGGCGTCGCTTTCCAAGACTTTGGGCTCGTCTTGCGCGAAAATAGAGGTTACAGCTAGACAGGAAGTGATGAATAGCATTTTGCGAATCAATATACTTCTCCAGCTCAACATCATCTGATTTTTACGCTGGTTAATTACCGGACCTGCTGGCGTAGCTTATCTAGTTCTGCCTCGCGAAAGGCAGCATCGGTCAGCGTGCGCTGTGTGAGAAAATCGTCATCGATATCTAGCCCCGTGTTAATTTCTACGAACGCCATGTTAGATAATCGGTTCGTGATTAAATTAATCATTGTCAGAGACCGAGCCAACCAGTTGCCGTTTACAAGCTCTACACGCGATGCGATTAGACGCTTAACTTCTTTATTGTAGCGGTCGTACAACTCAGACCGCAGAGCAACGTATCTTTCCTTATCTATGTAATGAATTTGACGTGAATAGCGTGTTTTTTTTGACCTCTCTTTACCTGGAATAGCTTCTATTTTCCAAACAGAACGCCCCGCCACTAACGTGTCTTCAAGTATTCTATAAGTATAGTCACTTATCTTACCTGTTTCAGTATCTTCGGTAGTGAATTCAGACCCAAACAACGATGCGGGTTCAGTATTTTCATCTGAATTCCCTGTCGCGATACGCTTAACTCGGCCTAGTGCGGATAGATAGAGCCAAGTTTCATTTTCTTTTGCAGGGTCGTCATAGTTAAAACTTAACATCCCTATGCCCCTTTCTGATGCCGGCTCAAGGGTTATCGTTATATTTTTTGTGTCTTCTAAATTGGGTCCGTACGACTTTACAACCGATTCCAGGGCCTTAACTCTAGGCTTATCTGCACAAATGATACGCCTGTCTTTGGTTCCAAATTTGCAGCTTGAAAGCTGCATTTTGTTAAAGGAGGAATCATTACTTTGTCGTTGCAGATCATCGACCAATTTCATTATATCAAGACCTGAAACTTCCTGAGCAGACAGAGAATTAGCGGTTAATAGAAAAATAGTGGTAAAGGCAAATCCATATAATTTTTTGGCTTGCATGCTTACGCCCCTAAAAGTTAATTTCTGCATTGACATTTTTTACCCCAAATTTTGGCTTAAAGACGATTATCATTGCAGGGATGAGTAAAAGGTCACACAGTAACGCGACAAATATTGCCATTGAACCAAAAAAGCCTACCTTAGCCATTCCTAAATAATCTGAAAAACTAAGAACGGAAAAACCTAGACCGATAACCATCGTCGTGAACATTACTGCTTGGCCAACCTCTTTTATGGCACTTTCGAGGGCGATAGCTATGCTGCGGGTCTTGGCAAGTTCTATTCGATAATGGGTCATGAAGTGAATCGTATCGTCTACAGCTATTCCCAAAATAATTGGTGCTATAAGGAGTGTATCTGTATCAAGGGGAACGCCAAAAAGCCCCATTAATCCAAATACAAGAAAGGCAGGTATAGCATTTGGAACCATCCCCATTAGACCACCTCTCAGTGAGCCTAGCGTCAAAATCATGATAAGACTTACTATTAATAATGCTAACGAGAAGCTAGAAAATTGAGAGTTTGCGACTTCATCAGCCATCACCATCAGAGTAGGCAAGCTCCCGGTCAGATTCACATCTAATTCTGGGAAATTAGTTTTCACTTCCGCGAAAGTATTTTTAACATCCACCGATATTTCGTTAAATAAAGTCTTATATTCATAAGACCCAAGATTTTTTACAGTGACGGTGATATGAGAACGACTATAGTCATCTGATACTAGGTTTCTGCGATCTTCAGGATTTGCGCTATTAAACATGAAAAGCAGCTGCGATATGGCTTGGTTAGACTCTGGAATTTTATAGTAATCAGAATTATCATCATTCATAGTTCTATTGGTATTTTTAACGATGTTTGCTAAAGAATTAGTTTTACCAATAATATCAGGATAGCGAGAGAGAATTCTCTCTTGTAAATTGTCTATAGCTGTAAGCAGTTGTGAATCAAGCATCCCGTCGCTTTCTTTGGTGTCAATCATGATTTCCATATTTTGAACACCTGACATATTCTGATCGACTATCTCGACAGCAGCTGTTATCGGATGCCCTTGCTTGAACATTTCAGCAATGTTTGTATCAATAATAATTTTAGTTGTGCCATAAGCACAAATAATAAAGCCAAGTCCAAAAGTAGCTAAAATTAAGTATGGAGATTTTTGCACAATTGTAGGTATTCGATTAAGTATTTCTGCCTGAAAGTTTACTATCCAGTATGTGAGTAAGATAATAAAATTAATAAAGGCACCTATGATAGGGCCTAAAGAGGAAAGAATAATAGTGGCTATTAGCACACTTATAAGTGTTTTATTCCTTTTTCTCATCGAGGCTATATTAGAGCCGAATCTGTTAGCTAAACTTAACTTTTCTTCTGGCCCTGTACTCCCAGGGCGCCATAGATTCAATAGTATGGGAAGCAGAACAATAGTAAAAAAGAAGGCTAGAAGCACACCGAGTCCCGACATGAACGCAAAGACTTTTATGGGTTCTAAATTTGAGGTGGCGAGTACTGAGATTCCGGCAGCTGTTGTTAATGTTGTCAGAAAAATTGCTAAACCAACTTTTTCATATGCTCGGCTTATGGCTTCATTGTGCTCGTGGCCCTCGCGTCTAAAACTAAAATATGCACTCATAACATGTATGCAGTCTGCAATTCCTACAGCGAATATTAGTAGTACAGTGAGGGCGATCATGGTGGATATAGTGAGACCTATCCAAACGGTAATTCCCCAACACCATGCAACACTCATGGCAATGGTAACTATTGGCCAGGCTAATGCGCTTCCAGAGCGGAATAATATCCATAACAAAAAGGAAAAAATTAGTACCATCAGGGTACCTAGGAGTGCCATTTGGTTGAGCACTCCTTGCATTTGCCCCATTATAGATGGTGTTCCAACAGCATAAAATTCTAGCTCACTTGTGTATTTTTGATAAATCGCGGTAACTGCTGCATCGAAAGTGAAATATGCGAGCTGATCAGTGTCCTGAAACTCGATTTCTTGAACGACAGCATCGTTATCGAATTCAAGCTCAAAACTTGTAAATCCGCCGTCTAGTTCGACACCAGCGATGTCTATCACAGATTCGTAACCTTCTACCGGAATGGTCCCAAAATCAGTTTGAATAACAATAGCTCCATACTTGCCGTTTTCTGAGTAGAATGCCCCAACGTAATCTTTTTGACTGAGCGCTTTGATCCTCAATTCTTGAAGTCCGGCCTCAGTCGTTGGCAATTGACTTGGAATTAGTCTGTCTGACCTTAGCGTATCATCTACACTTTCTTGAATTCTGATATTTGCGAGGGACTGGATTCGGCGAATATGGGAGAGTTCTTCCCAAGATATTTCAGGATAGTAATTCCTGTTAAGTTCCCTCCAATTCATGAGGTCATCGGTCAATTGCTGAACTGCAATTAAAGAATTTCGAGAAAAAATATTATCGTCTTGAGGACGATAAATAAGGAGCACTGAATCGTCGCCACCAAACTGTCTACGAAATTCGTCGAGTGCGACTTGAGCGGGGTTTTCATCTTCTAGGAAACTATCGCTTGATACGTCAAAAATCGTAAGTGTGAAAATTCCATAGAATAGAAATACAGAAATCACGACTAGCCCTAATAATATATATCTCTTAAATTTTAGAGCGAGACCTGGCGTTTTCGCAAAAAATTTTGTAAGATCTAAAAGAATTTTTTCCATCTTTATCGCCTCGCAGTGAACGATTTAAGCATCTTTTTTACAAGTAATTCATAGTTGGCTTAATGACTTTAAATTTTCGAGATCATATCTTATTCGAATAAAAATATGACATGGAAAAATTCTCATTTTAGAAATTCGCGAATCTAACTGCTTTTGAATGCGCTCTAATACAGACAAATTTTAAAATAAGAGCGAGCAGAACTGCATTCCCCACGATTAATCAAGTGTGCTTTTATTTACGTCATTTAAAGATGCCGTAAATCTGCATGCCTCCAGTAAGTTATCTGTGGACATGTCAAACGAAGTCCGGGTAAAAACATCATAAAGCTTAACTTAGGAAATAACTGTAAGCCCAAACAGGATCCGCTTTTTTTAAATTCAGGACGTAGTCTGTGGTATTAGCAAATATGTCGGTAAGGCGTAAAAATATTCTGTCCATTAATATTTCTTTTTGATAAATCTCTCTAGGTATTCTTTATGCCACGATCGATGATCATGGCCAGAGTCCTAACAAACTCGTCAGTACGTATTTCCTGTCCAGGTAAATCAAAGGCCATCTCAGGCAGATATCCAATGGCAAGAGTGGCAAGGTTTATAACATTGGTGATGGTCTTCTTATCATCAGTGTCTAGATTATGTGTTACTGGGCTGATCAATTTGTTAATTACGTATTCAGTAAAATTTTGATCGTGATTCTTTAAAATGGTTGCGTCGATCTCTTCGATCAGGGCAGCAAAATCTTGACGTCTTGAGAGAAGCGCTCTAGTCAGTGACGCCGTTAGAGCGAAACTAAACGTGACTTCAAGAAACGCTCTGAGCCTTTCTTCTTCCGGAAAATTCTCAATGATTTCTAGCTGCGGCAAAAGCTCTCGTTTTTCGGCAATTAGACAGCTGAAAAATAGTTCTCTTTTGTTTTTGAAGTGCAGGTATATGGTACCTTTTCCGATACCCGCGTCTCGGGCAATTTCTGCAATGTTGGCCCGGCGGTAACCAAACCGTATAAGATGATCTGTTGCCACTTTTATGAGTGTTTTTTGAACCGCATAGTTTGCGGAACCCTCGTGGTCTAAGGATCTTCCTAGGCCTTGTTCGGCGGTAATTTTGTCAAAAAGCTCAGCTATTACACTTGTCATATGACCATAATTACATATTTGGTCATATAGTCATATCGTTTTTTTGGCTTCGGAGTTGGGTGGGTTGATCGGTGGTTTATTCGGGGCAATGATAAACGCCAAAGCTTTGTTCGCCTGCCTCGATTATCGACTTTGGAACCACGGTATTTCAGCCGAGATCTGCCGCTTCATTGCGAGCATGAGAAATCAGTTCTTCCTGAAGTCGTTCTCCACTATCACGGATTCTGGTATACATGAAACGCCATCAAGATCAGCCGCCTCGTTTCGGGCCAGTGTGAGGAGCTCTTCTTGGAGTCGCTGCCCACCGCGCTCGATTCCAATTACTTTATTTAGTGATAGAGTTCGTTATTTAGTTAGCGGCTGCATTTAAAGACGCCGAAAACTTGTGCTCCGTTAGCCATCAATGACTCAGGTACAACGGTGTCTCCGCCCAAGTCGGCAGCTTCGTTGCGAGCAAGCGTCAACAGCTCGTCTTGAAGCCGCTGCCCGCCGCGTTCTACAACGATAATCTTACCCAGCGTTTGCACGTTCGCGCGTCCGACGCGGGTGCAGCTAGCAACGCGAGAGGCATCTCCAACCAGCTCCACATTAGCGCCCTCGGGAGTAAGTTGGACCCAGCTCTCGCAAGCCGAAAGCGAGAGGGCGAAGAGCGCGATAGCACTAAGACGAGTGAGCGAAGTGGTGTGCTGCAGCATGGAACATCCTTGCGTTAAGTGGCGTGTTGAATGAGGGGGAGGGTCCCCCTAGATTGCTCTGATCGCTATGGTACTATTCATGGGAAGTGAAGACTATTCATCATCATCGTGTCAGTAATCATCCGAATGCACGAGAACAGTCGCCCGTAGGGTGAATGAAACATAACTTGAGAGGGAAAGCGTAATGCCAAGTAGTTCGATCAAAGGAAAGAGCGTCGTCATTATTGGTGGAACCGCGGGTATTGGTCTTGCCGCAGCGCAGGCCGCTGCCGCAGCAGGGGCAAAAGTCTGGGTAGCCGGAAGGTCTGAGAGTCATATCGAGAAAGCTAAACTTGCCGCAAAGGGCGCGTTTGAGGTGAGACAGGCCGATACACACGATGCAGAGTCGCTGAAAGCGCTCTTTGACGAGGTCGGCACAATTGATCACCTAGTCTCTGCGGCAGTCGGCGGTGAGCGCACGCTCAAGCCCTTTCTGGAGCAAACAGAGGAACAGTTTAAGGCTGCTTACGACAAGCTCTGGGGATATGCAAAAGTTGTCAGAACAGGCGCGCCTTATCTTGCCGCCGATGGTGCCGTGACTTTAGTCAGTGGCTCTCCAGCACGCAAAATCCGTCCCGCGCAGTCCCCACTGAGCTGTGTGGGTGCTTCTGTCGAAAACCTTGTGCGCTGCCTCGCAGTAGAGATGGCGCCGATTCGGGTTAATGTCGTTTCACCTGGCACTGTAGATACTGCGATGTTCGATGCAATGGGAGACGCTAAAGAGGCCAACCTTGCCGCCATGACCACGTCACATCTCATTCCCCGGGCAGGCACGTCAGAGGAGGTCGCCGATGGCATTTTATTCGTTATGCAGAACCGTTTCGTCACCGGCACAACTGTCGATGTCGATGGCGGCAGAATACTGAGCTAGGAGCAGAATAATGAGCATTGTCCAGAATCCGAGTTCGCATTCTATTTCTGACTCGATGCATTCGCTTGAGAGCGCTGACCCCACGAGCCAGACTCGAAACGAGATTGATCCTTCGATGAGTGTAATCGACGCAATTTACTCGCGGCGGTCGGTGCGAGGGTATCTGGACAAAGAAGTGCCGGCAGACGTACTGAATCGCATCTTCGAAGTGGCGCAGATGGCCCCCTCGAACTGTAATGTTCAACCTTGGAAGGTTTATGTTGCCTCAGGCGCTCTCAAGGATAGATTAAAACAGCAGATGGTCGAAAGCACCGTTGGCCGCGTAGAACCTAATCCAGACTACCCGTATCGCGGCACTTTCGAGGGCGAATATCGTAAGCGCCAAGTCGACTGCGCGGTTGCCCTCTATAACAATATGGGCATCGAACGTGATGACAAAGAAGGGCGGTTGCGGGCGATAGTGCGTAATTTCGAATTTTTTGATGCGCCTTACATCGCCTTTCTTGGTATGAATCCGGCATTCGGCACCACAGTGGCGCTTGATGTAGGGATGTATGCGCAGAGCCTAATGCTCACCATGGTGGCGTTTGGATTGCACAGCTGCCCGATGGGAACAATGCGCAACTACCCAGATATGGTCCGCGACGCATTTGATATTCAAGATGAAACAAAAATCTTGTTCGGCTTAAGCTTCGGCTATGAAGATACAGCAGTGGCTGCGAATAAAACTCGGACAGAGCGCGAGCCGGTTTCAGCCAGTGTCATGTTTCGCTCATAAGCGAAGAATGACTCTACAACACAAGAGTGAGAACTGAGTTGAAACCAGTCATTCTATTGT
>ENA-UZWU01005397-UZWU01005397.1-metagenome-genome-assembly--contig:-Day-4--1m-contig-5397_pt1 | contig 12439 bp, 17 predicted proteins | sample MGYA00260345_ERZ794905 | MGnify/ENA metagenome assembly ERZ794905
TTTTTACGCCCAACTGAAGCTGAAATTGAAGATTTCGCTCCAGACTGGAATATCGTTTGCGCACCTGATTTTCAAGCAGATCCGACTGTTGATGGAACACGTCAACCGAATTTTGCGATATTGAACTTCACCAAAAAGATTATCATCATTGGTGGAACAGGATACACAGGTGAAATTAAAAAAGGAATTTTCTCGGTATTGAATTATGTCCTACCACATGAGAAAAAGGTTCTTTCAATGCACTGTTCAGCGAATATTGGCAACGAAGACAACGATACAGCTATCTTCTTTGGTTTGTCTGGCACTGGAAAAACGACTTTGTCTTCCGATGAGAATCGTCGTTTGATTGGTGATGATGAGCACGGATGGACAGGAAACTCTGTTTTCAACTTTGAAGGTGGATGCTACGCGAAAACAATTGATTTGTCTCGTGATAAAGAACCTCAAATTTGGGATGCGATTAAATTCGGTGCCATACTTGAAAATATTCAATTCAAAGGTGATTCTTCGGAAGTAGATTACACAGATAACTCAATTACCGAGAATACACGTGTATCCTACCCGATTCATTTCATCGACAATATCGCAGTGCCATCTGTTGGAACAGCACCAAAAAACATATTCTTCTTAACAGCAGATGCGTTTGGCGTTTTACCCCCAATTTCAAAGCTTACGAAAGAACAAGCTATGTATCATTTCATGTCAGGTTACACAGCGAAAGTTGCTGGAACTGAAATGGGTGTTACAGAGCCAACTACAACTTTCTCAGCATGTTTTGGAGCTGCATTTTTACCGTTGCACCCCGCTAAATACGCTGAATTGTTAGGGGAGAAATTAGACGGGACTGACATTAAAGTTTGGTTGATCAACACAGGTTGGACAGGCGGATCATATGGGGTTGGAAGCAGAATAAAACTTTCATATACACGTGGGATGATTACTGCAGCTTTGACGGGTAAACTAGACAATGTTGAGTACCAAACAATGCCAATATTCGAATTAGAAATTCCAAAAGAATGCGAAAACGTACCTAGCGAATTATTGAATCCTCGTGATACATGGGCTGACAAATCAGCATACGATGAAACGGCAAAAAATTTGGCGGGTAAATTCGTAACTAATTTTGAAAAATACAAAGCTGAAACAAGTAATGCGATAAAGGCGGCAGCACCCAAAGTAATGGCTTAATCAGATAGTAAGAAGAATAAAAAAGCCAGTCACTTTCGTGTTCTGGCTTTTTTTATAAAGTAAATTTTTTCATTTTCGATTTCTACATTTTTTTCAACCAATCGCTGAGCGGATGATAACCCAATTGCGAAACTTGCATCAAACGAATAATGTTGCAGTAATGTATTTCATCAACAATTATAGCGAAAACGAGATTTCTGTAGCTTTTTACACAGCAAATACCTACTAAACAGAATATGCGGTTGTGAGTTCCAAAGAAACAACTATTATCGCTCATGAATTCCTGCATTTGTATGGCGCATGGGACTTGTACGTTTCTCCATTCGATGGAGAATGGAGCCCAAAAGAGGAATAAACGTAAAGCGATGTGAAAATTTCAAAACGAAATCATTGCGTTTGTTTATCGACGAGGCATTAATTCTTTGGATATTTCACCTTTGACAAGATATTTAACTGGCTGGGACAATGTGTTGGACAAGCGATATTCGAAAAGGATCGTTGGACGAAGATATAAACTGTTGGAGTATTGACTGAAAGCCAATTCATTAAAGGCGCTATCGATGAAATAATCTTGACCTTCAAATCAAATAAGATAAACGTATTAATCAAGAGAAATGCGGGTGAAAATAATAATATTTGTTCACACCATAGATTAATGTAATATTGAAGATTCACCAAACTCCTTTTCGACGGCTTTAAATCGGAAATCAAAAATGTCTTTAAGTTGTTTTTTTATAAGGATTGAATTCGCAATAGCACCTATAAAACCAAACGGAGGAACATAGGTAACAATATCAGACATCACTACTTCCCCATTCTCTTCTCGAATAAAATGTTCGTGATGCCACACCTTATATGGTCCAACTCGCTGCTCATCCACAAAGTATTTCCCTTCCTCAACATGCGTAATTTCTGTAACCCATGTCATTTTGATACCAAACAATGGGCTTACTTTGTAGGCAATGATCATTCCTGGATACATTTCATCTGGAATGTCTTTAGTGATGACATCAAATCCCATATGTTCAGGGGTAATTTTCTTTAAGTTTTTTGGTGAACGCATAAACTCCCAGACTTCTTCCATTTTAGCAGGTATTCTTTGTTCTGTTTTGATTTGGTAAAAAGCCATTAGCTAAAATTTAAAAGGTTAATTCAAGTAAAAAATTGAAAAATTCAAAATAAAAGCGAAAGTCACCCAAAGCAAGTAAGGAATTTGCAATAATCCAATTGATTTATTGAACTTGACTAGCCCTATTATCATCGCTAAAATAAAGAACCATAAAACGAGTATTTCAAGGACAGCAAGGTCAATCCTTTGAAACTTGAAAAACAAAAAACTCCAAAAAACATTCAAAACTAATTGAATTATAAAAATCACGAGCATACTATTTTTTCGTGTTGACTTTGGTAAACGAATTATCACAAATAGGGCAAACCCCATTAAAAAGTAGAGGAAAGTCCAAACTGGACCAAACAAATAATTTGGAGGATTGAAACTTGGTTTATTTATTGTTGCGTACCAACCATCAATGCTTGTGGCTGTGGCAAACCCGCCTAAGCCACCTGCTCCCAAAGTGATGAGAATACATAAAATCAGTAAACCTATTTCCCTTATTTTCATATTAACTGGTTTTCAGTTGCGACATGCCACCATCCACATGCATGATTTGACCTGTTATCCAACTGGCTTTATCCGACAATAAAAACTCTGCCATATTCGCTAGGTCCTCCGCTCGACCGATTTTCTTCATTGGATGTCTTGCAGCGTTCGCATTAATCTTTTCCTCAGAATTCAACAATTTGTCGGCCAACGGCGTTTTCGTTAATGAAGGTGCAATAGCATTTACTCTAATTTTCGGTGCAAACTCTGCCGCCAACGCTTTGGTTAAACCTTCAATTGCCCCTTTACTTGCACTAACTTTACTATGAAAAGTGAATCCAGATTGCACAGCAACTGTAGAAAAGAAAAGAATACTTGGTGCTTCAGATTTGATTAATTTGGAATGGATGGCCTGCAAGCATTTAACTGCACCAACTACTTGAAGATTAAAATCATCTAAAAAACTTTCCGGAGAGAGTCTTAAAAATGGTTTTAAATCAATAGCACCAGGACAATAAACAAATCCATCAATTTTCTCAGGTAATACAATGTTTTCAGGAAATGCCTCATGAACATCATATTGAAAATACTCTACTCCGGTCACCTTTTCCAGATTTTCACCGAGATGATAACTGGAGAAAACTTTGTTGGTTGGATTTTGAGCCAATTTATTGACCAATGCTTGACCAATTCCAGAAGAACCGCCGATTATTAAATAATTTTCCATATTTTATTAACAACATAGTCAGGCAAAAGTTCTATTCAAAACTATCTTTGATTCAACCAGCCTATTCGTTTAAAAATAAAAACGAGTATGACGGTAATGAAGAACATTGCGCCCAATAAGATGAAATAGCCATATTTATGGTGCAGCTCAGGAATATTATCGAAGTTCATTCCATATATACCAGCCAAGAACGTCAGCGGTATAAAAATTGCGCTGATTACAGTTAATACTTTCATTATTTCGTTCATTTTCTGACCTTGAACGGCATAATATAAGTTGGTCAATCCATCCAAAGCTTGTTTGTTGACCTCCACTTCTTCAAGAACAGCAACACAAGAATCTTTCAAATCATCGAAAAAATAATGGTTCTCCGAAGTAAATAAAGGATTCTTCGACTTTTGAATTTGAGAGGCCACATCCCGCATCGGAATACTTATTTTTCGAAGTTCGGCTAGTCTTCTTTTCTCCTGCTCAATCAGTTTCAACGTTTCAGAATGTGCGCTACGAATAAGTCTTTTTTCTAAACGAATCGTATTGGCCTGAATTTCTTCGAGCACTTCAAAATTATTTTCGATAATGGCTTCTAGCATTCTGTAAAGCAGAAAATCTGGTGTTTTTACTCGTATTTTTCCTTTGTTCAATTCTATCGCGAACCTCTGTAAAGTGATCCGAACTCTTTTCTTGAAATGAGATAATATAACTTTCACCTAAAATGAATGAAATTTGCTCTACCGTTAAATTCGGTAAGTGTTTTTGAGCAGGAAGAGCCGATCGGATAGAAAAGAAAACATATCCGTCATACTCTTCAACTTTAGGTCTTTGTTTTTTTGTGTAAATATCTTCAACGGCAAGTAGGTCGATATTTAAGTTGTCACACAACAAACTAATATTCTCAAAATCGGCAATGGAATGGAAATTTAACCAAGATACTTGATCATCATAAAGTTCATCAGAAACAAAGTTCTTCGCAAAATATTCAGGCGTATTTCGTGTTACCAAAAAATACTCTTTATCGTATTTAAATAATTGACAAGTCAAATTTTCCTTTTCCATTTCACAATATTGAATTGTATAAAACTAAAGTTTCTCCATAAGATACGAATACATTTTTACCATTGCTTCAATATCATTTTTAAACACCTTCTCATCTGGAGTATGAACGTTGTCTTCTGCTGCTCCAATAAAGCACCAATCAATTAACACATCTGCCTCTTGTAAAACACCTCCATCACTACCTCCAGCCGATTCTACTTCCAACTGGAAAGGGATTTTGCTTTCACGCGCCAAGGCAATTATTCTATCCAAGTATTTTCTTCGAGGCAACCCTTTGTCTCGCATAGAAACTGCCACTCCTCCCCCATGTTTCACACCATCCGTTACCCAAGTGATATCCGCTATTAATGCTTGACGTACTTTGTGTTTTTCCCAAAGTAAACGAGCACAAAATCCTACAGAATTGCCACCATGCTCTTCGTATGTTGAGAAAACAATGGCTCCGTTTTCTAGAGTACTTGCCACTTGAAGTGCTGTCCAAACACCTAATCTATTGTCCATATAGGGTGATTGAACGTACTTCTCCGTCTCACGAAAATTTGGTTTGTAAGTCAAAACAGTTCCTCTATCTAAAATTCGATCGCCCAAATATTGTGGATGCAATCGACCGTCTTCATCTTCATATACAACCATCTCCACCTCAATTTCTCCATTACTATCCATTCCGACCAGCATGGTTCCATCGATCAGTTTGGGTCCACCAATCTTGATCAAATCTTTGTCATATCCAACGGAAAAGCCAATCGTATCTGTGTGCGCATATATTGCCGTTGTTGGCTTTCCAAACACCAGCACCAGTGTGTCTTGCATTTCATCACCCGCTATGATTTCAGGTTGAACTTTCCAAGAACTCTTATTTTCCTCAACATATTCTAAGATAAATTCTTTCATTCGGCTTTCATCGCCCGATGCTCCACGAATGGATATTAATCTTTCTAATAACTTCATTTTCGTTCTATTAATTCAATTTTTACGGATGAATACATGGCCAAAAGTCCATTTATATCTATCGGTTCTGCAATACTACATTTCACTTCAATAAAACACTCCGCATTCATTTCCGTTCGGACAATTTCTATCTGGTTCCTTTTTAAAACATTCATGACCAAGGGCATTTCGGCATAACTAAAATCGATTTTAAAATAATCAGCAAGTCGATATCTCTTCTTCATACTTCCGCTTAATACTTCCTTCGCCGCTAATTTGTATGACTGAATCAGTCCTCCAACACCGAGTTTTGTTCCTCCATAATATCGAACCACTCCTACCAAAACATTGGTGATCTCGGCCGACATAATTTGACCCAAGATAGGTGCTCCAGCTGAATTATTTGGTTCTCCGTCATCATTTGCACGCGTTTTATCGCCTTCAATTCCGAGACAGTATCCATAACAAATATGAGTCGCTGAAGGATGTTCCTCGTGCCAAGCTTCTAATGTGCGTTTCACCTCTTCTTCCGTCTTACAGCAAGCTGCCAGTCCAATGAACTTGGAACCTTTCTCCTTAATTTCAACTGGAGAACTTGTAATTATAGATGTGTAGGATTGTTTACTCAAGGCTAATTCACTATTTTTATGTCAACGAAAATACACAACATGAAACACCTTTCTCTCTTTATAGTCATTCTCTTATTAACTTTCTCATGTAAAAAGAAAAATGAAGACGTGGATTTATGTACAAATAGCTTTAAGGATATAGGCGAAACAGGTGTTGACTGCGGCGGTTCATGCGATCCTTGTCCTGTAGTATATATGCCCAACGCCTATATGAGAATAAACGGTGAACCTGTTTCATTCACAAATAAATCAATTACTGAACAGAGTGGAAATTGGTTTTTGAACTGTTTTAACGATACCATACAAATGCAATTCAATTTGGGTCCAGATATTTCGGTAGGTAACTATCAAATGCAAAACACCGATAATTTCGCCGTCGTAAACGGGTTGAGCTACAACTTGACTACGAATGGAAATGTTGGGATATATGTCAACAACGCAACAGCACAGAAGGTTAACGGACTTTTTCAAGTAAAGTTTTATCATACTGGAATGGTTGACACTTTATATGTGACGAACGGGGAATTTGTTGACTTAACTTATTAGACAATGAAATACATATTTTTATTGGCCTCATTGATATGGCTGATTTCGTGAGCGCCGACTTAATTTGTCGTTCCCTTGGAAAAAGGTGAGCATGCCATTAATACCTCACTTGGAGGCCAATAGTTAACATCCCTGGTATTGCAAGTATTCCAATTCCTTTTACTTCCATTGGCTATGGCTATGTATTGACGAATAAAAGTGTTGTCTCAGGAGCTTTCTGCCCAACTGCTGGAATTTATGGCAACTTTCAATTAAGTGCTGGATATACACATGAGCTATGGAAAAAGGAGAAATTCAATTTCACAGGCAAGATTGGGTTTGACTGCATGCTCGACACCTACGAACAGTATGAAAAAAAATATGGGGTCAGCTGAACGAATAATCAGAATGGTAATAGCTGCTGTAATTGCATTGCTCTTTTTTACAAATATTATGTCAGGAACAATAGGAATAATTTTATTGATCGCCGCAGCTATTTTTGTAGCAACGAGCTTCATTAGTTTCTGTCCTATTTATACAATTTTTGGAGCGAGCGCCTGTTCAATTCAAGAAGAATAAAAACTTACATATCGTGAAAAAAACTTCATTAAAAATCATCCTATTTCTTAGCGTCATTTCAGCTTTCACGTTTGTTTCTTGCAAAAAGAACAAGACCGATGATAAAACAAAAAGCGAAATAGAAAGCAACGTGCAAAGTGGCGAATTACTTATTTCAACGATTCAGGAAGCGATGAAACATGGAATTTTAAAGGTTACAACTTCACCTTCAACGTCAGTGGGACCGTGAATGCATCGAACGGATCGACGACTATTTCCAGAACTTGGAGCGTTACTGACAGCAATAGCAACGATGACAAACCTAGCGACATGCATTTTAATCTGAATTTCAATACTAACGGAAATTTTGAGGAATTGAATGACGATTGGGAAATCGTATCACAGTCTTCAACAAAGATCGAACTTACAGATGTTAGTGGAGGAAATGGAGGTACCGATTATTTGACCTTTACAAAAAATTAAAAACTGGTGATATCCAAAGGGCCGTTCAAATCTGATACCGACTCTTTTTGTTGCATGAATTCATAATGTACGGAAAATAGAGCGATTAGTGAAATATGCCAGGAAGTTACTTTGTGAATTTGAAAATTGATCACGCTTAACAGATAAAGAATATCGACGAACCGATGTTGTGGATTTACGGAACGTATGATGATTTTCATAACATTGAAATCATCCGGAAAAGTTTTCTATAAGATTTAAAATGGCGCATAAAGCGAAGCCGTTCGCATTCAATACAGACATCATTCTGAAGTTCCAGCTGTGTTTGGTTATACGAATTAACTATCCTGGTTAACAAAATTCTTACAGAAATAAAAAAGGTGCGATTCTCATTGCACCTTTTTATAAACAGTTTTTAACATTAAGTCAAAATATCATTTTTCTGTATTTTTCTGTTCCTTTCCAGCTCTATTCATCGAGTTCAAGTCATTTCCAACAAATGTTCCTTGAATAATTTGATTTTGGAAATCTTTCATTCCACCTGGTGAATGCGGCATCAAGATAGATGAATTTTTTGAATTCGCTCCGATGTCTTTGATCGTATCGAAATATTGTGTCATCAAGACAAACTGCATAATTTCCTCGTGTGTAACCGCATCCAAAGATTTCTTGAAATCTTCAACTGACTCTTTGAAACCACGAACGATTTCCATTCGTTGTTTCGCCACACCTTCACCAGACAATCTTTTCGATTCCGCTTCCGCTTCTGCTTCTTTGATAATTTTGATTTTAAGACCTTCACCTTCTTCTAAAGCTGCTTCTCTATCTCGTTTTGCAGCATTAATTCTGTTCATAGCGTCCTTAACCTTATGATCAGGATCGATATCTGTTATCAACGCTTTCACGATATGATATCCATATTCGTTCATTGATTCATGAATATTCTTCTGAACAGCTAAGGCGATTTCCTCTTTCTTGGCGAAAACATCGTCCAATTCCAATCTAGGAACTTCAGCTCTCACATCATCAAATACGTAAGATGCGATTTGATTTCTTGGATTGTCCATTGAATAGTAAGCATCCTTAACTTGACTGCGCCCCACTTTGAATTGTACGGAAACTTGAAGATTAACGAATACATTATCAAATGTTTTCGTTTCAATAGTAACGTCTAATTGTTGCAAACGAAGATTTATCGTAGATGCTTTTCTATCGATNNAAATCCCGAATCGGCAATATGATGAAATTTACCCAATCGCTCTATTACGATAGCGGTTTGTTCAGTCACTATTAAGACTGATTTAATTAGCAATAAGATTAGAATTACACCGATTACAGTGTAACCTACTAATCCTGATTCTGCTATACTTTGTGTTTCCATTTTTGTTGATTATTGATGTATAAAAAAAGCTACCACAAGGTAGTGATAGCTTTCAAGTTTTTATGCTATTGGAGCGTTAATTTTTTCTCCAAATCCTCTAGGTAAACTCTAAATTGTTTATCCGTTTCAGACAAGTTGGTCACTGTGCGACAAGCGTGAAGAACTGTGGCGTGATCTTTTCCTCCACAATGTGCTCCGATATTTGCCAACGATGATTTCGTCATACGCTTTGAGAAATACATCGAAATTTGACGGGCTTGTACCACTTCTCTTTTTCGTGTTTTCGATTTTAGAATCTCGATTGGTAAATCGAAATAATCGGAAACCACTTTCTGGATATATTCGATGGATACTTCACGAGCCGTATTTTTCACAAACTTGTCTACCATTTGACGCGCCAAGTCTAAAGAAATTGCTTTTTTATTCAAAGATGCTTGCGCCAACAATGAAGTCAAAGCACCTTCCATTTCACGAATATTGGTATTGATACTGTAGGCAAGATATTCAACAACATCCTTCGGAAGCTCAATTCCATTGCCGTACATTTTCTTCTCAAGAATCGCAATACGTGTTTCCAAATCTGGTGTAGACAAATCTGCCGACAATCCCCATTTGAAGCGAGATAACAATCTTTGTTCCATTCCTTGCATTTCAACAGGCGGTTTGTCCGATGTAAGGATAATTTGTTTCCCATTTTGGTGCAAATGATTGAAAACATGGAAAAATACATCTTGAGTTTTCTCTTTACCGGCAAAGAATTGAACGTCATCGATAATCAAAACATCTATCATTTGATAGAAATGAATGAAATCGTTTGTTGAATTATTCTTTAAGGCATCAATAAATTGGTGTGCAAATTTCTCAGATCCAACGTACAAAACGGTCTTGTTCGGAAATTGATTTTTGATCGAAATGCCAATTGAATGTGCCAAGTGGGTTTTTCCAAGCCCAACACCACCATAAATTAAAAGTGGATTGAAGGCAGTTCCCCCTGGCTTATTCGCAACAGCATAACCAGAGGCTCTAGCCAAACGGTTGCAATCTCCTTCTACAAAATTCTCGAAAGAATAAGATGGATTCAAATTGGATTCAACGTTTACTTTCTTAAGTCCTGGTATAATAAAAGGATTTCGAATTTGACCTTCGTTGATATCAATTGGCATGTTCACCGGTTGATTGCGAAGCGGTTTTTTCGTAAGTGCTGGAAGTTTAACTGTGTATGGAGTTGATTTGGTATTGTTGTTCTCCATTACAATATTATACTCGAGTCTTCCTTCTGCTCCTAATTCTTTTTTGATAACCTTTCTAAGTAAGTCTATATAATTTTCTTCTAACCATTCGTAAAAGAAATGAGATGGCACTTGAATAGTAGCGCACCATTTTCAAGTTTTACTGGCACAATTGGTTCGAACCAGGTTTTGAACGCTTGTAGTGAAATATTGTCCTTTATCACTTTTAAACAAGCAACCCATACCTTCTCATATTCTATATTCATTAAATGTTGTTTTATTTCGATTAATAATTTAACTTCAAAAGAGAAACGCTGGATTTAGAGGACAACCTCTGTTTCTTGTTTTTAGTGTCAACAAATATTTACAAAAAAAAGTGAAAAAAAAAGTGAAATGTGTATTGCTTTTGTGAAATTTTTTACTCCCCCCAAAATTAGTGAAGCTTAGCCATTCTATATCGTTGATATTACGTTCAAGTTGTGAAATTTATAACATAAAATCATGTATCCTAAAATATTAAGTCAATCTGTTATTTTTTATTTCTAAAAATCGCACTAGTACAGAAATTTTCTGCTTAAATATTTATCCTACTTTTATCTAATCATATGTATTACAATTTTGAACATAAGACTCAAATTAGAGTTCGTTACGGCGAAACCGACCAAATGGGCTATTGTTATTATGGAAATTACGCCCAGTTTTTCGAAGTAGGACGTGTAGAGGCGCTCAGAGAGGTTGGCTGTTCCTATAAGGATATAGAACAAAATGGTATAATGCTACCTGTAAGTGAATACTCCGTAAAGTATTTGAAGCCTGCCTTATACGATGACTTACTTACGGTTTCAACTAAAATAACTGAAATTAAAGGGGTGAAAATTGTGTTTGACTATACTTTATACAACGATCAAATGGATGTGATCTCGAATGGGAAAACGACATTGGTATTTGTAAAAAAGGATACTATGCGACCTTGCCCTCCACCTAAAGACTTATTAGATAAATTTTCTCCATATGCTAAAAAGTAAAACTGGCTTATTTACGTTTCATTTGTTTGACGAATCGAATAAAACAAAAAATCAACGTCCGGGTGAAGTCAAATTAGCTGAAACAATAAATTTCGGGGCTAAAACCAAAGAGAGTGAATTCGTCATTCTAGGTATTTCAGAAGATATAGGACCACAAATGAATGACGGCTTTTCTGGGGCAAAAAAAGGTTTCGGAGTATTCCTGCAAGCATTTCAAACAGTACAATCGAATAAATTTTGCTCTGGTGAGAATGTTGGTGTTTTGGGTGAAATAACGCAGAACATAAAATTCGAATCGATTGACAAAAATAAAGGCGCCGTTGAGGAGTTAGATGATTTTGTTTTACATATTCTAAGTGAAAACCTAGAGAACGAGCAAAAACTAATTGTGATTGGTGGTGGTCACAATAATGCATTTCAGTTGTTGAAGAATCTTTCCTTTCGGGATGACAGAAGAATTCATGCCATTAACATAGACCCACACGCAGATTGCAGGTCCATTGAATATCGACATAGCGGAAACCCTTTTTCGTGCTCTATTAATGAAAATATTATTCACAGTTATTCCATTTTTGGACTACACGAATCTTACAACAACAGCTACATTCTCGACTATCTAAATAAAAACTCCTGTTATTACAACACTTTTGAAAGCTGGCTGGACAATCCCATTCTTTGGTGGAGCGAGTTTGAAAATTTCCGGAATACAGCGTCAAATGACAAATCCTACAGTTTGGATATTGATTTGGACGCCATTTCATTTCATCCAACTTCTGCCTTAACGCCCAGCGGATTTTCGGTAGAAGAAATCAGAAAAATGATTCGTAGTTTAAGTTCGAAGATTGATTTCTCCATTTTACATTTACCAGAAGGAGCTCCTGAAACTGAAAAAGAACTTAGACTTTACGGAAAAATGATCTCTTACTTCGTTTTAGATTTCATTAAATGTCAATCGAAAAAATAGATTCAATATGAACCAACCTTTTCGATTTTTATTACGTTCTTTATATATATGGTAAGCGACAATCAAAAAACTGGATTTTTCAAAGTATTCTTCTCGCTTTTTCCATTTCATCTTTTGCTGGCGCTATTTTACTGGATTTTCCTTTTTCTGATTGTTAGCGACTGAGTTGGT